>Ga0181612_129993_pt1 | contig 15189 bp, 6 predicted proteins | sample HoacroProtozoa21_FD_119630 | JGI IMG/M metagenome (GOLD analysis project Ga0181612, IMG submission 119630) | Hoatzin crop microbial communities from Cojedes, Venezuel. Combined Assembly of Gp0051906, Gp0051904, Gp0051908 | reverse complement strand
CTGGAGACACACAAGTTTACTTCTAATTCATATTTAATGGAAAATGCCAAAATAAACATGAGTAAACTTCTTATGTAAACAAAGATTTTGCACATGATTCTTCAGAGAGTCACTAACAACCGAGCCTCCTCAAGAACTGTTCCCAGCTTGAAACAACTAGTCTTACAAGGAGCAGCAACCAATAATCTCTGTTACTGTAAAAGCCATGAAGATGGACCAGAGTAATTCTAGCTTGGAAACTTTTAGTGTGGTGCATCACACACTACAGATTTATAGAGTCATATCTGTGACTCCTAAAATCCTCCACAATCATGGCTAAGAAGGAAAAGATAGGTCTATCACTGACATGCAGCACTGTTTTTTGAAAGTAATGATGGGAATAGATTTGTTCAGTGAAAAATCAGGATTTGCCCAAATCCTGATTTCATTAAATCATAAATTCTGGGGAACATATTCATATCTACTACATTTTCCATTAAAAGTTTTAAGTATCTTTAATAAAACTGGAACTTCCTGACTTGTTACAGATAAAGTAGTTATCAACATTGGAGAAAAAAAAAAAATCATATAATCAGTTTTTTTCATGAAGACCTTTTCTCTAAAAACATTTTGTGTTATTCTTTTTTTAATTTAAGTAATTTTAGTGCAGGTTTTGTAGAACATAGTTCTCACTTAGCATTACGTACTCTCTTGACTTCTAGAAGGATCTAAGTTTCTATGTTTCCGAGTTATTGGCATAAATGAAAGAAAAACCTTTAAATCCGAAGTGAAATATTAAACCAAAATTTTCCCATTTTTCATAATCCTGAAATATTTTTGAAAAATCTCTAAAAATTAAAAGATAGTAATTACAACATAGTTTCATTTACGTGCTCAATTTTCTGCTGCAGATGAAAATATCAGTCCAATAGTTTTTCTTATGTTTGGAGGACTGTTGTGAATTACATGTGCCTAATATGTACTCTTACATCTAATATTTCACCTGTTTGCTTTTAGAATTAAATACTTTCTGTTCATAATTTTCACAAGATTGCATTAGAAAGCCATTTGACAGTCCATCAATTTTTAATATATGACTCATTTGCAAAGTGTAACACTGAAAGACAAAAGAGAAGGGTACACATCCTAAACTACACTGTGGACCATAATCTAGAAAGCACATTGCAACCCTGTGCTCATGCAGTGCCATGCAATGGCGGGTGTGTGGCTCCCATAATTAGCTCTACTCTCTTCCTAAGCATGGGCCTCAACTATGCAAGTATCGTATGAAAAATGAAGGAAAATTTGTCAATGTGATAATATGATATTGGGGTTTTTTGTAACTCTACATTCATTTAAGTAAGAAACAAAGTAGACATATCAAGCTATCCATATGGGGAATTTAGTTTATAACTATCTCTCTACTGCATGTTCCTTGCATCTTCAATGAATGATTTTGGTTCCTCTCTCATTTGATGGGTATCATTTGTGCCAGGCTTATTGTTCCACCTCCACCTTTTTTCTAGCTGTAACGTAAATAAAATCTAAAGCAGCTTTGATTTAACATCTCATCATTCAGACATGGAGGCTTGCAGAAACCGATTAGCTGGCAGATCCTAAACGCTGTCCAGCTAACATTTACCAGGGATGTACCAGTACTTTTCGACATCTTCAGAAACGTACACATGCACAACCACCCTCAAAGCTGATACACTAGTAAATTACAGACACGCTGAGTTTCATCATTTAGGGTTTGACAGACATTTGTGCATCCTCGTGGGACTCTTTAATAACAATTAACATAGGTCCTGACTCAAATTGCACTAAAATAAACAGAAATATTTGACTGGGCTCATTTGTTCCCTGCTATGGTCCAGGAGAACAAACTTTAGTGTAAAAGCGAAACAAAAAGAACTTAAAAAAATGCTAGGGAAGCAAGAGGGTAAGAAGAGAGGGGATTACAAACAAAAGTAACTTGTGTAACACCCCTTCAGTTCATTATCCTTCTTAGATTGCGCTAAGTTTCCCAAGATAGCGTTCAATAGACATTTGGTACATCAGATGCTTTATGCTCTCCTCCTGTCTGCAGCGCTCCAGCTCTGAAAGCGATACTCGTCTGAAAAAAACCCAACTGTGGCAGCACCAATATTAATAGTAAAGGGAAAAAAATGGTTCAAGCAAGGAAACTTGAAGCACTTGAAACCACTCATGTGGCTGTTTGATTAACAAGAGGAAGTTACTGAGGATCTCTCTGAACATATTCCCTTGTGCACGTTTCTTATCTGTTTTCAAAGAGCCTTTGCTGAAATGAAGAAATGCATAGCAACACACCTTAAAGATTTTTCTCTTCTCCAGAGAAGCTTTTGAACAGTGCTAAGCATTGCCTGTTGTCTTGCAAGGAATGGAAAGACAGCAACTTGGTATTTACAACTGCACGTTTTACCTAACGTCCAAAATTACATTAGAAATCACTGTGCCTCTGCCTTGAGTTACCCACTTCATGCCGCGCCATGCCGTGCTTGCTACAGCAAACAGGTGTCTCTGAAAACCACGCTAGAGAGCTCACAAAGACTTGCCTTACTAATACCCAGTTCAAAAACATGTACACACATGTAAACACTCCAAATATCCGCATCATACTTTTTAATCAAGAGTAGTTTCTTTTATCTGTCGTGCTACACCCACAAATATTCATAAGAGATACTGTATTTTGGGAGATACAACTGTTCTGCAGGCAGAAGTACAGCTGAATTTAAATTAAATTTAAATAACTTTAAAAACAACTGTGACGTATTTCCTTCTTTTTTTTTGCCAGGCAGTACATTATCGCTAATCACCAAAAAATGAACACTGTGTTCTTGAGATCATTTAAATTTTATCACCTGCATTTCCCTTCTTCTCTTTATATATTTATAGAGATAACCAATCACCTTTCTTATTGTTGCACGTATTGTTGATGGAAGACTGAAATATTGCAAAGAAAAATAAAGAAAAGGATGAAAATAGAAGGAACAAATATACCTACTGCTTTCAAATCTGATAGGATTTGGAATAGCTCAGGGTTGCAAAATTTTCCAGATGACGAAAATAGAAGGAACAAATATACCTATTGCTTTCAAATCTGATAGGATTTGGAATAGCTTAGGTTACAAAAATTTTCAGAACAATCACAAGACGCTGTATTTCCCAGCTGTAACAAAGATTTCCAGAGTTAGAACAAGCCTTTGCCCTAGGGTCACACACAGTCTTTTCCACACTGCCAAGCTCCTGCAAGGTCTATGGTACAAAATAATAGATAGAATTCAGGGCTGGAAATGAGATCTCCCTACGGCGCACTCCCCGGGCAAGGGTTAGTCCACGACTTAGGGAGGGCAAGCTCGGGCGGGACAGCGGTGGCTGGGGCAGCCCGCAACCTCCGTTGCTGCTGCTGCTGCCTCGCTGCACTGCTGGTGACGCTACCCGGCCACACCATCCTCCTGTACATCTGTGAGTGTCACTGATACCAGTGCTTTCCCTGAGCCAGCCCGCACCAGCGCTAGCAGCTTTCAAACGAACTAAACCCACGTGAAAAGTAAGCAGGTCACAAAACTGCTTTAGCATTAGTTTTTAGCAATAGATAATGCTTGGGATGGCTTTGTCTGCCCTTGTCTTGAAATAATACCTGCATTGTATGTCACTGATTTCATCTAAGGATGGAAAGAAATACAAATGGTGCTCACAAACTGTGAAATGAAGTATGAGGAACAAACCTGTCAGACCACAGCTACAACATACACATCATACCCAACATGTTAAAGCATAATAAAGTACACAGCTTCTCTGATAAGAGAAATAAGAGTATACTGAATCTTTCAATATCCAAGCCCATGAGCATCCATTTTTTAAAACAACTCCTCTATCATGACTTCTTTAAGTCCTTCTCTTTTTTAAAATTTTCCTTTATCTAACTTGTTTTTTAAGTCCATATTGCACTTTTTCATGTTACTCTGTGCCTTTGCTTAGTGCCCCCCTCAAATTTAATTCCAAACTTTGACGTCAAAATACAAAGCTAGTAATTGGATGTTTCAATTTTTCCCTTTCCAGAAATTAAGGAAGAGCATCTGAAAGTCTCCAAAGATACAATACCAACTAGCGTTTTTTAAAATTATTATTTTTATGAGATTTCTGTCTCGTCCCCTCCATGTTCTCTAGATGTGTATGGGCATCGGTGTTGCTGCAATTTGTACATGTATCTGTAATGCTGCAGTTCATACAAACACACCTCAGCAATCTAACTTGTGGTGTTCTTGTGGCACATGCTTAGCTCAACAACATTGCAGATACAAGGAAAGGCCTTAAAATTCAGTGAGCAAAGTCTGTGATGTTTCCTAGTGGTAGAAAGGCCTGCAATTTACCACCTATTACTACCCACGTGAATGCAGCTCTGAAATCTGTAATGTTGTGAGGCAGTATTTGGCAGAAGTATAATACTCCAGGAAGATTAGACACACATGAGTTCCAAAAGGTCAAGAACTAATCAAAACCTGAACATCATCAGAAATTTAGGTACTTCTCTTTTGTATTTGACAACTTCCGCAAGAGATGAAAGAAATCATCTATCAGGGATTAAGGCAGAGGTGGTAGGCATTTCGCATTTTCACACAGAAAACTGAAATGCAAATATATCAAACCACAAGATCTCATTTTGCTGCTTCCATATTTTGCATATTTCTCATTTTCATAAACAAAATACTGCAAACATCCATTTGTTTGTGTTGTTTGGAAAGGGATTGGAAGGAATTTTCAATTTTGGAGTGAATTGTTTTGTTTTTTAAATATTGATACATCAATTCTTTTCATGTAGAAGAAAATAATTCTGGTCTGTTATTGCTGAACTGTATGTGAATATTTTCAGTGTCACAGAGTTGCTACAGTGCATGAAACTCACAGAAATGTAAGTAGCAAAGTATCTGAGGAAAAGGATTGCTATCATGAAAAGGATATTTATATGTAAAATACTAGGGAATAAATGTCAGCCTTTCAAATTTTAAGCAATTGTTTCAGTGAAAAATTTGAATTCTGAGATTCAAATATCAGATTTTGCTACTGTATATGTATTATAATTGTTTTATTCATATAAATAATGTTATCATATCACATGTGGAGATTATTCGATATTATGCCTAGAACCACTGGCTCCATTCAGAAAAAGAAAAATATGTGAATTTATTACCAACACTTTTCATTCCAGCCACTTAAAGATTGGATTGTATTATTCAACATGACAAAATAAAGATTAAAAATGTACTGCTCAATAACACTGTTGAGGACTGCCTAGAGGGCTGAAGTGTGTGGTACTGGGCTTGGGAGGCTCCTGCCTCCTCCTGCCTCTTCCCCAGCCTCTCCCCAGTATCCACCACAGCACAAGCAGCACATTTCACAAAAGGGAATTATTCCCTGGAGGTCTACAAACAACTCCTCTTCTCAGTAAGTCACATTTTCCTATATTTTTCTTCCACTTTCTTGTAGAGTACATTAGCAAAGAGAGATGAGAGACACCGCTGCTTTCCTATTGCATGGCATGGTATCTTACAGAGGCATGAGATGTCCTTGTGAATTCCGGCTTGATACACATAGCAACAGAAAGACACTGGGGGTTCCAGAGAAATCAAGGGGATGATAGAATTAGTGTGGCCTGTAAAGTTTTAATGTGCTCACGTTAGGATTACCTCGCCCAGCACACGCCTGCAGTAGGAATCTCCACCCTCTTGGCTATTCCAATGCACAAGACAACACTCTTTACCCTTCCTGCAATCTATCATTCATTACTGGAATCATTCACTGAATATGCTGGCCTCTGATTAAGAATATAGAGTGATGGGTCAGCTGTATGTTGTATCACAGCACTTTTAAAAGAGGGACTGCCCGATTCTCTGGCAAACTCCTTTAGGTCCTTGGCGAGCACGCATACTTGAAGCCCTGACACTCTCCTAACAAAGTATTTTGCTTTTATATATGAAGTGGCAGAAAGTTTTGAGTGGAGTGATCATAGAAAGATAAAGTTGGTTTCCTACCGTGTTTATTATTTCTTTGTGGAGGAGAGAAGGGAAGCAGAAAGGATGAACCCTGCTTTAGGTTTCCGAGCAGGTCTCATGTTAAAACTACCATCAAACCCATGTGCAGGAAAATACAGTTTTTAATGATGATATATGTACAAACACTGAATTTCAACTCAACTTCTGAGTGTTTGGATTTGAAACTTAAATATGCTTCAGAGGTTAATGTGCTTTTTGTTTCTATTTCTATAATTCTCTGCAATGCTCCAATTAATGTCTGTGTGTATTTATGCACATTCTTAGCTAGTTTAGCTGTACATTTAGAAATGAAGAAAGGAAGGGAAAAACAGTATTGTAGTATTGTACATCAGAATAACAGATATGGTAGGAAAATTATAAAAGTGGTCCCCACAGAGGAAAGAAGAAGAAAGTTTAGGAGATATAAGAGAGTTCTTTATCTTTCTAGAGTCGGACCTGATGTCTACACATATATGAAGATAGTTTGTCATTGAGGAGATTCCAGGAGATGTCCTGGAACAGTAAGACTCCCTGTGCTTTGTGATTGAAGCTGAGCTGGAGGATGATGGTATCCAAGATGCCTGTGGCTGAAGAAGACCAATAATAGCCTCCTGTGGAGCCTGCAATAAAAGTTTGATGGAAGAAGAGGAAGGTCTTCTACTGGTAACAGTAAAAGAGCAAGCAGAGAACTAGCAGGAGAAGCAGAACAAAGAGTAAATTTTGTCTTGAAAACTCAAAACCTAGAGGTCAATTTTGCAATTTGTTATTATATATGCTATTTTTCTTATGATATTTTAAAATGAAGCCTTCATAATCAGCAGGTATTATAAACCCACCAGCATTATTAGGCACTCACAATCGAAGCATTTGCAGTAAATCTATATGCCATGATGAGAAAATATTTCAAATTGTAAAAACCTAGTCTTTCTTCTGTAGCTTCATATGAGCAAAATGTTGCCAGAGGTTGAGCAGAAAACAGAGCAGAAGAACAGTAAAAAAAATCTGACCCAAAAGCTACATCTGATATGACTAACAAATATGGGCAGACAAAAATACTTTTAGAAGAACAAAATCAGGGAGAAAACAACTTTTTATCTATTGTTAGGAATAATGATAGCAGCCTCCATGCCCCCATAAAATCATTTGTTAGTGTCATCTGGCTGTATCTCATTTCGTTCCTGATTTATAAAGCCGACTAGTGTCTGTGTGCAGAAAGAAGAGGAAGAAGAGGGTGAATACAAGTCACAGTTTCTTTTTTTTTTAGAGGAAAGCAAAAGAAAGAAACAAGTTCCAAAAGACTTGATCTTTTTGGCAGTGAGTCTATAATTAACACTTGCCCAAATGTGAGATCAGTGTGCATTTTCATCTCTTTGCAGAGCATGTAAACCACCTTATATGAAGTGGCTTGGGTGATTCCATTATTTCCAGATCATGTCCTTAAAATAACACCTTTTCCTTTCATTGCATTTCCTCTCTCTTCATCTTACTGCAGCTGTGTACAGCCAAATAATGCGTGACACAGTTTAAAAGCTGGGGGTGGATTGTTGAGTTTTTTTGAACATCTAAATTCTTGTTTTTCTGACAAGCCTGCTAATCCCAAGTGCTGTTTTTAGATACTAAAATTATATGTTAAAGAACAGATTCAGGATTTCCTTTTCAAACCTCCGTAAAGAGAAGATTGCATACCAAAAGAGAAAGAAAGAGGGGGAAAAAAAACAAGATAATGTTCATACTGCTTAGTGGTACTTTGTACAGTACATGCATTTCAAAGATGAAAGTAATTGTAAGGACCTCTGGTAGTAACACTGTCTGCTGCATACGACAAGTGGTGTACGGGTACTGCACCAATATTGTTTTTCAGACATGTGCATAGCTTTGTTAATGCATATGCAATTAATTAATGGAGCCTGTTCTATACTGGTAGCTTCTGTCCCAGCCCAGGCATCCATTAAAAGTTATAAGTGCTCTTTTTTGTCAGAATAAAGCAGTACTTTTCTGACAAACGCTGAAGCTTCAGTAGTTTCGCAGACGAGAGCACAAGTAACAACCTCAAGAATGGGGGAGGAGGAGAGCCAGGGATGACCTAGGTCTATGACCCTCAAACCACAATCGCTATAAATACTGCTGAGAAAGAGGGAAACGAATGCTCGGATTTAGACTGGGTAATAACAGGACACTGGCAAAGCAGACCAGTGATACCCCCCACCTTTGTACCATGCCCTCTCTTCCCCAATGCCTGTGCTTGGAAAGCAGTCAGGTGGGCCGGTGGTCACTGGCTTGGTATTTTCCATGCAGGTGGTCCCTGCCCACTCCCCAGAGCAGCAGGAGGACCTAGAGCACATCTCCTTGTGCTGCCTTGTTTTGCTTTTCCTTCCTGTCACCTAGACCTTGCAGAAAATGGCAGGCAGGGTTAGCCAGCAGCCATGGAAGACTGTCAGTCTGGCTAGTGCAAAACACAACTAGGCTCAGTAAAATTCACCCTTTCTGGGTTCAGGTGAAACGCCACTTAGACGAAGGGAAGCCCGCAGTATGGGCATCTCCTTACATACAAGATATCATCAGCTTTAAAAGAAAGCTTTCATTATCAATGCTGGAATTGTCTTCACACAAAAGGTCAAGATGACAGTGGATTAGGAAGTATGAGCAGGTGCAATAAAGAATTACAAGATACTATAGTAATTTATCTTTCCATTCATTATTTTCTGTATCCCAAACATTTACGTAAGCAGCACCACAAGGAAAAGAAAGGTGAATGTTTTCAACTAAAACAAAAGGTCTTGAGAGTATTAGAAAGGTAGCGAAAACATGTCAGCAGCCCTTATTGCACAGTATCTGAGCACTACAAAGTAGCCCCAGACGCAAGATATTAAGGAACAAACTGACAGCCACAATACAGTGGGGAAAAAAAACTTGAGAAAGAAAAAAAAGATATTTATTCTATGTCTTCCAACTCATGAGAATATCATCATCATGTTCCTGAAGTTCCTAAAGTCCAATGTCCAAACCTGCAAATTCTCATCCCAAGTCTCATGCTCAACCTGAATATTTGCATATGTTTCAAGTAACTGAAATATCTGCCCATACTGATGAGTATATTAAGGATTTTTAAAGTTACAATAAAGATTTATCTCGCCTAGCGTAAGACTACAGACATCAGAGGGGCACAGGCATTTCCAGGGTGCAACTCATCCACTTGTTTTGCCAAATGTGTTAAAAATGCCTAGTGCTTCCCACTAACTCAAAAGGGAATCCAGGGCTATAAGTTCAGATGTAGGCATATCTGCTGCAGACACTAAAGACAGAAAAGAGAAATCCTATCCCATGTGTCTGAAGTTAGACTTTTTAATTTGTGTTTACAAATAGAATGAAGAAGATAGGTTGTGATATGAAACAAGTTAACTTCTGTGCCTTTCAGTAACAGCTACAGCATTTTTCTCTATTAGAGAAGCAAGCACAAAGAGACGATGCTTTTTACTAACATTTCTAGATCGCATTCAGCAATCATAATCTTCTGAACAAATATGAACCCAAATCCACCCTTTTATTTCCTCAATATTTGCACCTAAGATATTTGACACTACATATATGAGAAAACAATACAGTGGAAAAATCCATGCAAACAGAAATAACCAATATATTTAGCCACAGAATAAGGAATTTCTGAATTAATTAATACAGCACACTATAAAATTATTAAAACTGGCAGGAAACAATTTTCACAGCTTTTAGAAATCTTACAGGCTATGCAGAATCTTAAGGTGGCTAGCCCAGTCAAGTATTTACATATGTCTATGCAATGGCATTGTGAAAACTGTTTAAACAAATACTAACATTTTAAGGAATTTAATACAATCATTGTCTACACATAGTTTAGAATAAGAACAGTAACATTTCTTAAATTAGAAAGTAATAGCAGAAATTTAGGAGATAATCATAGACCATACTGGAAAGTGTGATGTTTGACAAATTTTGAAGCTAGCAAAGCACCTTTATATAGATTCATCTTGCAATGTCTTCTGAAATGGCCTTGTTTGGACACGTGTTTCTTGCAGAAGCATATTGTAGAAATGCGAGTCGTAAAGTTATCGTCTTAAGTTTATCCTTAATAAACAACCTGTCTCCTTATTGGAATTAGGGATTAGTTTGACCCATAAACTTCAAAGTTCCTATCTCTGGAGCTGCTCTTACAGACAACACCCATAAAAGCAAACCACTTGCAACTTACAGCAAGTTATAAAACTGCCTGCAAGCTACATGCCTCTATACCTGAAAAATGAAGGCTGCTGCTGAGAACTAACTGGGCACAACCTAAACCTATGGGCTATTGTGCTTCAATATACAGAAAGCTAGAAAAGAAGTAGACCTGCAACCTGCCCAGTTGTTTTTTGAAATCCTGTATAAAAGCACACCCTATTAACATGAAAATTCTTCAAAATTTCACAAGTATATGGTTTATGAGATACATACAGACCTCATTTTCTCTCAGGTAACTTCTTTTTTTATAATGGAGTTTTTCTTTTCGGGAAGGGTAGTGTGATGCAAGTTAGTGTGGTTAGGAAGAATCAGAATTCCGTGTTCTGAACCACTATCATGAAACGTAGGAGCAAGCACAAAAATTCACAAACAGCTATGCAAGCGAAAAGATTCTCCAAGTTTCAGTGTGTCATTTCTTTCTAAATAACACTGATTTTCTTCAGCTTGTTTTCTCAGACTCTGCCGTACCATCACTACTGCAAGATATTTTAACAATCTGTACTAGAACTAAAAACAGTATTAAACAATAATGCAGAGGATTAAACTGAAGAGTAAAAGTCACCATAAATTATGTTTATAAATACATTCCTTTAATAAAGGGGGAAAAAGTGTGATGAGAGAAAATATAACAGTTAAAACAGAAAAAAATAAAGCAAAAAAACAAATTGCTGGAAGTGATACAGACAAAAAAAAATACAGCTGTTACCAAAGACTGAAGTCTAAAGGACTTTAAAAGATTGAAAAAAGTTAAGAAAAGCAGGAGAGCAAAGAAATACAAGTTGGTAAGAGTAAAGAAAAAGTTTCAAAAAATTTTTTAAAAATGCTTTCAACTTTGGGTTCTTTTTTTCCACATGAGAATATCTGACATTGTTATTCATTGTTATCAGCCTTCTAGAGTTTCTAAATTGCGTAAACGTAAGGGTTTGGTTTTTTTACAGCGAAATGTACTTCTCAAGTTGTTTCATGCTTTTTTCAATACATAAGCCTTCCTTCTGGCCAGACTTGATCAAAAGCAAATAGTACTGATTACCAGAATTTTACTACAGAGATTTGTAAATCAGACTGTAAAGACTGCAGAGCACACCTCAGTGCAATGTTAAAAGTAAACATTGTTGTTGTAATATCAAGTTGGAACATCTTAACTCATGAAGGATGAGATTCCATTACCTCCTTCTACGCTGAGTGGCACCTTAAAGAAGGAATACTTCTATTGACCCCAGCGGGATTCACAGATGTGTTGAAGGTGAAGAAGGGAATCAGAATCTGATCCAGTGACTGACATGGTATTAAGAGATCTGGACCCTAAAGACAGCACAGAAATATCTGAGCATTCAGATCATGTGTGTCCGTCTAAGGTGTAACAAAAGTCTGGATCAAACTCTTCTAATGCCATTTTTTAAGTTAGGTAGAACAGAGCTGCTGGTTTCAAAACTGTCAACAGGATGTGGCTTGACAGCATGACCCGCAGGGCTGACCATCGCTCCGGTTGCAAATGGCCAGAAGCCCACAGCTGCCCCACCTGAGCCAACACTCAAATCCCTGCTCTCAGTTCAGTGGGTTTTTGCACAGGCTGAACACCGTTACAGAACCGCTCTCAGCTTGCCAGTAGAAAAACTTGGAGTTTTACACAGATAATTACATTGGATAATCCCCTACTTTCAATTTTCTGCACTGTCATAGCTTCATCTATGTGCTATTTTTGCAGTTTGCTCTGCAGCAACATGTGACTGGTCTCTAGATCAGTCAGCTGAGGTAAAAAGCAGAAGTGCAGGAGTACATTGCTCATCCACCTGAAAAAACAGGCTAGGTCTGCAGAAATCTACCCCTCAGATATATCAACCACAGCCTGCCAAATGGAAATCATGTGAACAATTTTCTGAAATTTGCAGAAAGATGCTGTGAGATTAACTTTTTCAGATTTGTAGACTTGATTTTACCTTACACTAGCACAAGAAACTCAAAACACTACTGCTTAGGTAACAAGTTACAATTATTAAAAAAAAAAAAATGCATACGTATTTTCTATGAGTATTAGTTATTTTCTCAGTATCAATCTACCTAAAATGCAAATAATTCTATGAGAAATTTAAGGCATGCATTTACATAAATCTTATCAGTCTTGTAGATACAACAATTTTCTACAAAAAAGTCAACATAACCCAAAATATACACTCCCTTTACGTAGTAAATAATTGCTATCTATGTCTGTAGAAGACTTTATTTCCATTTAAGCTATGACATATGAAAGTTAGTAAAGTGTTGATCCTCTGAAAAAGTGCAATTTGAAAATATTTAAACTGTGTATGGCTGATTTTTTCAAGATGCTGTAGACAGAAAAATCCACCTTGCTCTTTAATTTATTATTGATACCATATGTAGCAATAGTAGGAGTCAATCTCTTTTTATACAAGCCACAGAATAATGGAAACAGAAATTTAAAATACTTTATCACCATTAATCATATTGCACTAGACGTACTAAATCATTTCTGTATACACGAGTGAGACTAAACAGGCAAGAGTTGGTTTGATTATTTCACATTATTCAGAAGAAATTGGTTTCCATATTGTATGGACTTCCTCATAAAACCAAAAGAATGCAAAACACGACCTGATCATCCCACAGTGAGTGTATCAAGGCTTCTTTTTTTCTGCTCTGTCAAGGTGACAGAGAGTCTACCATTCTCCATAGGAGTTTAACCCACAGGACAGAGACCCTTACTGCAAACTATACACACCTGTCTTCTAACTGTGAAAATATAATAATCAATCCATCATTTTCAGGAAACTGAAGGACTCTGATGAGTGGGAAACACAGGGTAAGAGCAGGAGTTCAAGCAAAGGTCCTGAGGCGACCCCACACCAAAATCGGGAATGAAAGACCCAAGACCAGTCTGCACTAAGGCTCTTTGGAAAGCATATTTGCTTTTGCACTCACTATTTTGGAGGTAGGACTGCTACAGACTTTATTATTAGTTACATGTAGCAGGCACAGATCTCAAGGGCTGTAAGGATGTTGATATTTTAACCTTTCACTTGAGAAGCTTCCATCTCAAACCAAGCGTATTCTGATATACATTATTTAAAACTCATTACAATGTGCAGAAAGGAAAAAAAATTCTCTTCCAACCTCACAACTTCCGTGCTCTTCCAGGAGACAGAAATGTTGCCTCTGCCCTATACACACTCATATTGAAAGGCAGATGGAATTGCAGGTAGCAGCACCCACATTATTTACAGGCTCTTATGAGCCAAAGAAGGTTGCATCCCACGTGCACACAGTCAGCAGCCCTAAATCCAGCCTCTTCCTGGAGCTGCAGAGGAGGCAATGTTTACACACAGCACCACTGAGATTTTACAATTTTCTCATCTAATGCTCTTACCTCAGAAATATATACTTGAAAAGGGCTGGTAGCAGAAAGAACTGTAACCTTTTCTTACTCTATTTTTTTCTCAGATTAATGTTTTCCTTTTATTCCCATTGAGTTTCTTATTATTTTTAGCACCACAGTTTTTCATGAACATCTTATACTTCCCATTACTACTGTGCTTTTCAAAACTGAAGCTAAAACCAATAAATAAAGCTTTCACTTCATCCTCTTTGATGCCAGCCTTCTAATCTTGCAGCAGCAAGACAGAACAGAGTAAGCAACATCCATTTGCAGAGCTGAAGAATAACTAGACCGATTTACTAGCAAAAAAACTCTGCTGCTATGGACTAAGTCAATCCTCCTGCAGGAAAAACTTACACAGAGACCCAGAGATATCATAAATTTACAGCCTAGTTTAAAATGATAAAATTTATATTAGTCTTGCCATTTATTTATTGAGAGGACTTTTAAGAAAAATGCTTAGATGGATTGCTCATCCATTACCGAAACACAAACATCAACTGTGAAAACAAATACACCCTACATTAACTATAATAATAGGTAGATTGAAAATAATCAGGCAGAGTGCAAAGACACTAGATTATTAATATGAAAAGGTATCTCAAATTTCCGTACTTATTCAGACTGACATGTGCTCTTTTGAAGCTCAGAGTGATGTAGAAATCTGGAAAGATTCCTGTTGAATACTTCTTAATTTAACAAAGCAAGATTACGTATGGAGCAGACCGACAAAATAATCCTTTGGGACTTGTTCCAGATCTGGATAACGTCCTTGACTGCAATGCGTGTGGTGGAACCAAGTAAGGTACATAATATACACATAAGACGTTTCATGAAAAAATATGTTACCCCATTGGAAAACAATATAAAAGCAAACTATGCTACTTAGAGAAAATAAATTGTACTCTAGTTTTTCAGACTGATTAAAAGTTGGTTTCTTGCTGTAAAACCTCATGCTTAATTTGACATAACTTCTCCAGCTCAGTGATGAACAGACAGCACAGTAAAACAAAAAAATCAGGCTGTCACCACTTTTTAGAGGATTAAGTAGAGGAAAAGGAAAATTTTTATTATTGTATAAAGTATAACACATGTACATTATGTTATTTTATTTATACTGAGCCTTCTTTGCCTCAGTCTTCACTGCTAAGGCCAGCCCTAAGGAATCCCAGGCCCTGGAGGTAAGAGAGGAAGCCTGGCTTAAGGATTACCTTCTCTTGGTTGAGGAGTATGGTGTGAGAGATCATTTAAGCATTCTGGACACCCACAAATTCATGGGCCCCGACGGAATGCACCCAGGAGCGCTGAGTCATTGCTGAGCCACTCTCCATCATCTTTGAAAGGTCCTGGAGAACAGGAGAGGTGCCCAAGGATTAGAAGAAAGCCAATGTCACTCCAGTCTTCAAAAAGCGCAAGAAAGAAGACCCAGGGAACTACAGGACTGTCAGCCTCACCTCCATCCTGGGAAAGATGATGGTGCAGCTCATTCTGGATGTCATCATTAGGCAAGTG
>Ga0181612_173566_pt1 | contig 15190 bp, 7 predicted proteins | sample HoacroProtozoa21_FD_119630 | JGI IMG/M metagenome (GOLD analysis project Ga0181612, IMG submission 119630) | Hoatzin crop microbial communities from Cojedes, Venezuel. Combined Assembly of Gp0051906, Gp0051904, Gp0051908 | reverse complement strand
AACTGTGTGATTCTTTGTTGCCAACTGAGGCTAAACCACAACAACATGTTTCATCATCACTTGTGAATTTGAGACCGATTTCAGTTGGGAGCTTAATGAACTGACTAAAACCAAAAGATACGGGGAACAATGGCCAAAATTTTCTTTTTCATTTAAAACAGATCTAATTTGTTGTTGGTTGTTTTGCAAGGTTCCTGGACTGTGTGGATTTAAACAATGCATTTGCTGGTCTGAACTAAAGCTATGTCTAAAATAAAATGTGTGCAAACAAGTAATACAGCAGTGATTTTGTTATATTACGTGTACTATAATGACAAAAGTACAGAATCCATAGTAGGATTCTTGAATACTGCTGTTTCCCTGCTATCTGCCTGGATGTTACTGGTTTGTTTCTGGAGGTAGGGGATGCAAAGCTGGAACGTACAGTTCTGTACCTTGTGTCTTCACAGAAGAGTAACTGGGAGTCAAATGCTACACTGAGAGCGTGGTGGCAACATGTTATCCTTTGACCTGTTTCATCTAGGTTTCATAATGGAGAGAATGATCTGTACCTCTCACATTGTGTCCCCCTAATATAAGAAGAAATTTAAATACAAGATTTTAATTTTAAAATGACTATATTTGCCATAGTTTAAAAGTGTTTCAGGCACCTAAAAAAATTCAGTGCCTTTGATAGGACCTAGGTGTAAGAGACATCTGCGTAGGGCTAGTAGGGCAGCTGTAAAGGCTACTGTGTCCATATGCAGGGAGATAGTCTGCATATTTAACCTCTCACTGGACGACCGTGTTTGTAAAAGAAAAATTAAAACTGGTCAGGGGAGAGACTTTCACAGTACCTACGGACTATGTAAAAACCATTTGTGAAGCAAAGTAGAGCTCTTGTTTTTTTTGGGGGGGATAACTACTGCCTTAAATGACAGAAATGACCCTGACAAGCCTAATTGGAAAGAAAACTGCTTCACACTAATGATAACTTGATATGTTACCTGAATCTATTAGCACTATAAGGAAAAAACTGAGTTTGGTCGGCAGTGTCAAACTCCATTTGAATCAGTTGGTGAGGAAGCAAGGAGTGTGATGGAGGAGAGAGATGATAAAGTGTACCCGTCTTTCTAGCCTCAAGAGAAAACTAGCAGCATCAAAAAGCTTCCTGTTCAATTTCTGGGATAATTATTAGGGTTTTTTTTGGCATTGGGAGCTAGTTGCTGAGGCCATTCTGCAAGGCCGAGTACTGGTTACCTTTATCACAGGCAAGAATTTGCCTCACTCTATTTTAAACTCAACTAGTTTTCTGCCTTTTGCACAGGAAAATAATTAACTTCCTCTGATACTGGGGGAATTTTATATTCCATATTTTACTTGTCTTCATCAATTCTAGTGAAAATTTTCATAAGAAAAAAGCATAGTCTCATTGATAATGTCCACAGCATGTGCATGTAGTGTATCACTATCATTCTCTGTACAGTCAGTAGATTTCTAAGTCTTTTCTTTAAAAAGCAAAAGTATTTGGGTAAATGTATGTGGGAGATTTTTTGGTAAACCCAAGTCTCTTACAAGATGGGTGGTTCTTATTTTGAAAAACACATATGACCTTTTAATTCTGAAGTTATATAATTCCCTTGCGAATTGTCAGTACTTGTGATTGACTTACTGACTTTTCCTGTAAGAAATTATGAGGCTGAGATTACAGGAAGAGTTTATTTATCCTCAGTAAATTCTCTTGTATTCATTTCAGTTGCCTAGTAGAATAATTTTCTGTCCCTCTGTTTGGATCTGTGCCAAAGATCTTTGTCATCTCACATTTAGGTAGGCCTTGGCAAGTTGGGAATATGGCTGTGGGACTTGAATTTGTTATTTAATGCTTGTACTGTTCTTAGTTATACTGATGAAGACAAAAACCTAATTTCATTTTTCAGAGAAAAAAAAATCTCACGTACTCCAAAATAATTCCACCAGCTGATACCTTCCTCAGCCTCTAAAGTCACAGATCTTGTTTTTTCTGAGTGCTCAGTTTTGCCTAATTCAGTAGGAAAATTGGAGCAGAAAGCTATCTGTGGAATTGTACGTTTTTTCTGCCATGCTGACCATCCAGAGAAATAACCTCCACTCATGCAATATTTAGAAAAGTAACACTTTCAAAGTTTATCTTTTGCAATACACTTATTAAGAAGTATTGCAGCCAATAGCTTACTAATTACAACCAAATAAAAGAAGGGAACAAAGATTATCAGGTGAGCAGGAACTAGACCTTAGTATTTTTCAGTGTCAGCAGATGACCTAATCACTGAATCATTATTTTTAACACTGTTAGCTTTCATGTAAGTATATGGTTCAGTGTCAGCCTCTGGCACATTGGTACTTGAAACATTTATTATGATCTTAAATAGTAAAAAGCCTCCTGAAATTAATCTGCCTAAGTCGGATTATACAATCAAACTGATATTAAGTACTGTAAGGTAAAATTTTGAGGGAACCATCTCTTCTTTTCATGTAAGCAAGATAACAGCTCTTCTATAGCCCCAGGTAGGCTTCTAAAATTCAGATGATTCATTTAGTTGGAAAAACACCCTTTTATTTTTTCCATTTTCTCTGGGATCTCAGTATAAGTGGTTACTTCACCAGCACAGTGAGTGCCTTTTCAACAAGACCACTCTGCTCAAAGCAAACTTGAAATGTTGATATAATGTGAGGTTATATCATGTAATAAATAATTTACGTCAACAGGGAAATGATCCTTAATATCAGGATGACTCAGAGAGCCTAAATCAAACCTCTCTGAGTTATTTTCTAAGGAATCCCATCTGACTTCATGAACAGAGGGAAGCAGAAGCAATGTCCTAAGATGGGTGTTTGCACATGAACAGTATCCCTAACTGTCCAAGGTACTTTTGCAACATAGAACTGAAAATGTTAACACTCCCATGTGGTTAGTGTTGACAAATGACTTGCAGTATTTACTTTCAGGTGCTGCAGACTGTTAATGTTAATATAGAAAATCAGATTCCACCTTTTAATAATTAAATTCCTCTTTCAAAACCATGAAGGTCATTTCAGGTGGTCTGTATTTCCCCAGCTGCAGTGAAAGTGGATGTTGAATTCGTGACTGAGATCTGTTTTGTACCTTCCCAGATCTGTTCTCTACCTATAAAGCAACAAGTTACTAGAAAAATTGAGCAGTATATGTGTCTATAATTTCACTGCTGTAAAATCTTTTCAGATATTGGACAGATAAAAATTTTGACATATACCCATATGACTTAATTTCAGCAGAAAACATTATAGAAAGTTTGTGACGTGATTTGTGAGTGGTTTTGTTAAAATTAAACTTCCTAAGAATATCTTGGTTTGCTTTATCTCCTTCATTCTCAGTGACGGATAATGTTGCTGAAAGAATTAGTTTTTCTAATATATACCTGTTCACCCCAGGTAATTGCTAGAATATTGGGTTTGCATTTACACTTGTGTTTCCCAGAAGGAGGGCAACTGTAAAACATTTTCCTTAGTGCCAACTATTACAGGTTAAATTTAGAAATAAAAGAAATACCCCGTTCAAGAAATTAAGTTTTAAAACTAATGCATATTTTTGAGTAGCACACTACAGTCTTCTTAGAAATGCTGAAGAAAAAGATACTGTTTTAATTAGAGTAGCATCTGAACTTCTAATAGCCCGTTGAACAGCTTTGCCTTTCACACTTTGAGTTGAATCAATTGATCACAATTTGCTTTTGTCATTGTTGGAGCCCATTTTGCCAAGGCCTCTGACTACATTTTACTCTTCAGTGCTCTTAACATTCAGCTTTCAATTCCTGGATGACATCCAAACCTGCAAAGTGACAGTTGTTTTCCAAGTTATAAACACAGCTTTGAATCCATTAAAAACTCTTCTGCTGCTTCTTGTGTGACTTCAGCTGTTGTGTCACAGAAAGAACCAGGCAAATTTCCTTTGCTCCTCAAGAATGTAATACGTCACGGCTCATTTGAAATAGCTTCTTCACAAAGCAAACCTTTATAGCAGAAACTAAGTGCGGTATGCTCGAGTGGCATCTGGCAGTTTGTGATAGAGAGCGAATAAGGTTGGAGATTGTTATTTCCCAGAACATTGTATGCAAAGGAGCTTAGACTAAGCAAGAATGACTTAAAGTGCTATGGGTTTCATGCTGGAGAAGGCTGGTTTTAAATTCTGTATATCTGCAGCCAAGTTTGTAAAATGCATAACAATCTTTTAATCTCTTCCTTTATCAAAATTCATGAAAAAAAAGGAGAAGAAATCGGCGATTAAAATAGGTTTTATGTGTACTGAAACAGTATATAGTACTACTAGTAACCCTGTAAAAGTGGAAGTAGACCTGGTCTTTGGAGAGCAGTAATACTGCATTTCTGTAAGCCTCTTGATCAGCTGCCTGAATTGGTGAAAAGACAGCCCATCTTCTAGTTTAAGCAGAACAAACAGAATTAGATACAATACCTGCCAATGACATATGAAACTGATTATGAGTAATTGGAGAAAAGAACTTTAGAACTACAAAATTAGCCAAGCAATTGTGCAGTTACCTTTCAACCTTAAACTACTCCTAATAATTTTTTTTGTGACCCAAATATCTCTAAAACATTTCCTTTCCTGAAGGAAATTCGTGGAAGCTCCGTCGTGAAGCCACTTAAAAACAGGAGAGAAAGGACAGGAAAAAATCCCCTGTAGATGGATGTACAACAATTCTGTTCTGAGAAAGGAAATTCAGTAAAATACCCTTCTTTTCTACTGTGGCCAGTGAAAGAAATTAGCAAGTATTGCATAGTGCAAATATATTAGTTATTGCCCAAGATTCAGATGAATAGTTGTGGTTCTGAAATTGAGAGTTAAAAAAAATCTTTTCCTTCCTTTTTTCATGGGCAAGGGTGAGTAATAACAATCCCAGATTCACATATTTATGCTGATAGCCCCCATAAATAAAAATAACCTAGACAGAATTTGTGTTCGTTCTTAACTTTGTGCCGTTAATAATTCTTGGTTCTAAAAGAGAGTTAACATGGGACTTTGTATCTGCTGTTTTCTGCCCTGCTACTAAGGTGTACTGGGTCTGGCTGGGACAGAGTTAATTTTCTTCAGAGGAGCCCATATGGTGCTATGTTTTAGATTCATGACTGAAATAGTGTTGGTAACAAAACAATGTTTTAGCTGTTGTTGAACAGTGCTTACATGTCATCAAGGCCGCCTCAGTTTCTCACTCTGCCCCCTGTAGCAATTAGGCTGGGGGTGGGCACAGGCTGTGAGGGGACACGGCCATGACAGCTGGCCCAAACTGACCAAAGTGATATTCCATGCTACATGATGTCATGCTCAGCAATGAAAACTAGGGGGGGGGGAGGGTTAATTTTAGCAAAGTAGTCATTACTTATAGACTGGGTGGGCATCAGTATGTTTGTGAGAGGAAATGAGTGATTACCTTTGCATCACTTGTGGGTTTTTTCTCTTTCCTTCACTTATTAAACTGTCTTTAGCTGGATCCACAAGTTTTCTCTCACTTTTGCTCTTCCTGTTATCCCCCCATCCCACTGTAGGGGGGGAGCAAGCAACCAGCTGAGTGAATGCTTAGTTACTGACTGGGGTCAACCCACCACAGGAGTGAGTGTATCAATAAACAGTTTGGAGTAACCAAATGGGTCTTTCAGTGGTGTAATAAACTCAACAAGAGACAGTCAAACGAATAAACATGAACACTGAAGGAGAAGAACAAATAACTTATTTTTGTGATAGAGCAACCACTAGGCGGAAAATCTGAAATAAGAAAGCTAATTGTACATTTACTTCCAGATCAAGTACAGTAATCTTGCTGAATTACAGTATTTGTTTTCCTTCAGTTCCAAAATTGCCTGAAAAAAGAACAGTAGCTTTCTGAAAATAATTGCATGCTTTTCTAGATGTCTGCCGTGCTTCACTTTTACACTGCCCAGGAAGTTTTCTCCTTTGCATAAGAATCCTGTTTGGTCTTTGTAATAGTATGCATGTGGTCTGGAAAGGCTGAGAATTTAAAGTGTAGCATTGTCTGGTTTTAGACATATAAAAACATTCCTACTTAGGAATTCCCGAAAGGAAATGACTTAAAAGGGAATGTGAAACCCAAACTAGTAAAAAACCATCCCTTGCTCTGCCAGTTTACAATAAACTCAGCAAGTGGTCATTAGTATAAATATTGTTAACCAAGAAAACCACTAAAGGATTCAGTTCTCACAATAAAAAATACCAAATTGCAAAACTCTACAATTGAGTTAACTCATAATTCTTTATCTTCATACCTCATAACCTGAGGGGAAACTATTAGAGAAAGATTAATACTTGCTAGAACAAAAGTGTTAAGAAACCAAGAGCCAATCATCTTTTCTTCATTTTCACAGTTGATTTGAAACACCATCTTTTCTGTAACACAATTCTGAAGAAATATAGCTTCATCTTTATTCAAAAATTTCTCCAAGTCCTTTTGATGTGTGCAGGTATTTAATAATTTTGTTCCAGTTTGACTTAGTATGATTTTTCCTGAGACAGAAAAGAAAATAATCTCTCAGAAAATGGTGCTTTCCTCTAAAGGAATATAACCAGAATTGAAGGCAGAGATTTCAGCCTTGCACTAAGTATATGTCATTGAATATAAAGAATTTTTACTGCAAGATGGAGTGAAATTATGTGACAGAGTGGATCATCTGCATTAACTATAAGTAGACAGCCGTTTTCCCAAAATACAGTCTTTGCATAAGTAATTCTAAAAGCTATTTAGAATGACTCATTGAAAATGGAAACTATTACTGTTTCCCTGGGAAAATACTCTTTTTCCAGGGCATGTTTCAGTAGAATTGTTTAGTTAGGTCTTATGGTTAGGTCTGTAATCTTACGCATTTTTTGGTTGATAGTGTGGTTGGAAATTTGATCAATATATTTTACTATTATATTGCTGTAGCAATCTACATTCACTTGAAATTATTTCTGATTATTTTCACAACAAGAAGCTTGACTGAATACGAAAAAAACTGTTAGAATGATTGTAAAGCATGCTTCTGGGTAACTGATCATTAATTGTTTTCACCTGCGTGGAGATTGTGTTACGTTCACCTACAATCTCATGTCTGACACAAGTAGTGGTACAGGATATCAACAGCTTAAGAAGCTTTCATATTTGCTACACCTAGTTAAGTGGACTATGCCTGCTACTCAAGGGTAAAAGCAGTTCTCAGAGTCTGGACTTCCTCTTGAGGATTGCATGTTTGTAAAATGTAAAGCTTAAAATATGGAACCTGATTTTCAAGCCTCTCGCAGTCTGGAGATTCTGAGATATCATCTTATAGAAATACAGGACTGAAAGAAGTTTTCCAGGTTAGTATCGCACTATGCTGGGTGAATAAAAGGCAAAAATCCCCACCAGCTCTTGTGTGCTTTCGTAGCCAACATGTGTGAATTGCTGTTATTTAAAGTCCAGTATTCTCTATCACTTCAAAGTGATAGAGCTGAGAGCAGAAACTGTCTCCCTCATTAGGCTTGTTGCAAAGAAAAGGGTCAAAATAGATTTGATTTTGAACAACAAAATTGCTGGTCTGCAATGTGCCACCTTGCACCATAGAGTGTTGGAATTTATCATATCTTGTCTTGAATCATGGTAAGAAACAAAAGAATGATTCATACAACCTTGTAGAGATCATCTCTGTTTCTGAAACAAAAAAGATGCATGAATTATTAATACAACTGTCAAATACTTTGACAATACTTCATCTCTTGTAACTCTTAAATAAAACAGCCAGTTATTTGCTTGTATTGAATAATTTCTTTATTTTGTACCAGTAAATAAAGTGAGATACAAGATCAGAGTTTACTTACTGCAAGGAAAATGAACTGGCATAAACAGTCTTTGTTTTTTCTGAACATAGACAAAATAAAAAGTATAATCTTCCATGGAAACTAAACTCTTAGAAATTTTCATCAGTGCAGTGCAAGCTTCCCGTCTTAAGGAAAATATCTTTGCAGAAGTAAATCCCTGTTGACATTACTATAGAGAAGGTCTTGATATGCTATTTGGCTTTAGCCAGGCAAAAACCTATAAAATGAGGTTTTTTGGCCCGATGAACAGGATTACAAAAGTATTTGGTTGCCAGAAGATGCACCCGAGAAGAAAATCTGTGGGATTTTTCCAAGGCGATGAAGTTGTTTTTTTACCTAAGTCAGTGAAATCAGTTCTGGCTTCAGAACTGCATTCATTAAATATGATGGAGAAAGTACACTGGTAGCACTTTGTATTGCCATCAGTGATCTCTGTCACTGTCAGAACTGGGTGTTACACAAGATTTTGGATCCTGTTCTGTGGTTTGCATTCATCTTTAAGAATCATAAGCAGTAATAACTGCTAAGGCCTACCCACAGACTCTGAACTGTTTAGAAAGCATGGTTGAAACAAATTGGCAAAGGAGAAAGAGTTCAAGCTAGACTGCTTAAACAGGTACTGACATTCTGCATAGACTGAGTGAATAGCTGTAGTCAGAACAAATGAAGAAGTTGCAAAAGCATTAGGCCTTACTGAAGACAATACGAACCTCCTGAATTGGCAACGTGGGTATTGCACAAAGACACATTGTGTGATTTTTGTAAATGTCACTAGTATAGCTCCTCATTTAAGGATTCAGTAGCTGGTGCTCAGAGATATCAAGAAATGTCTTTGAAAAATAGTACATTTTGTTCACATCTCCAAAATGACTTTTTATTCCTGAGTTTATTCAGATAAAACCAAACGTCTCTTCTTACATATAAATGTAACAAGTGCAGAGGTTTCATTCTGCTGCATGCTTATACCTGTGGAGAAAGGAAATATTTTTGTGAAATTTAAGTTTAACTTCATGGGAAAAATACACAACCTTAACTATAATGTACTTGTTTCAGAGATTTCCTTTCAGCCAGTAGATGGTAGAGAAAAGCTGAAGAGTATGCTGAACAACTAATTACTCTTTATCCATTATATAACCAGCTCATTGCACATGTTTTTTTCCAAAGTTACTTCATGTTTAATCATGAGAAATTTTTGTTTGCTGGCACTCTAGCTAAGAACAGCCAAGGGCAAGTTAACGGTTTTCTTTATTGATGAATTTAGAAGACATAAAAAGTATTATTTTGTGTTGAATGAAGATGAAATCTTCATCCCCCAGTGAGAGCTGTCATTTGGATTTCAGCCCTTTTTTCTGGTATAGATTTCCTTGGTTTTTTTTTGATTAATGAATTAATAAAAATGTTAAAAGTATAGTTCAAACTGAAACGTCGAAAATACTTAACATCATAGTAAAATATTTTGCTGCCTTAACTTTGATTTTCTCCATTTGAGCTATTTGACAAAACAGAAGAATGAACAAAATGTGTTGATGTTTCTGTTTTTTTTTTCTAACATAACCTCTTTAAACTAGAAACTTTCAGGTTTTCTGTTGCTTCCCCAGATTAGTCAAGAGTCTGTGCCTCTGAATACTGGTTTTCCTGTACTTTCCCTTTGTTAGACACGCTATTTAACGAAAAGGACATTTGCTGGTCATGATGGTTTTTGTTTGACACTGCTTTCAGACCAAGAAATGGACCCTTGGGTAGTGGAGTGTGTACAGTGTGTGTGGGAGGAAGGCAGAGATAAAGATGCTCTTCAGGAAATCAAAAAATACATTAAATTGCTTCTTGCTTCATCTTAGTTATTCTCCTTTTTTAGTTCTTGCTTTGGCTGCCAAGCCTACAGAAGAAGGGAATAAGGGGAAGAAAAGTCAAGTATATATGAATATTGTTACATATTAATTGTGCAGTTTAAATAATATGCAGCAATGACTGCCAAAGTGAGAATCCTAGAGGCTTAGGGTAAGAAAAAAACTAACAGCACAACATCAGTGGCAGCAGCTCATGGCAAGCTTTGAAATGCCTAATAAGTAGCTGTCAAAGTAGAAAGTCAAAGCAACCAAGTGCTTGTGCACAATAATGGACTAATCTGCGTAAGAGAAGGTTAGTGTAGGTGTTTTGGGGGAAAAAAAGACAAGAAAATACTCCCTTTGAAAAAGAGGATTAGCCACTATTAAAGAGGAAGATTGGAGAAACACTATTTGCCTTCACCTTTCACCTGTTTTTGTACCCCTGCCATAACCAAAGTGGTGTATGTTGGTAATATACATACACTACTTGCAGTTGAATATTTTTTTTCAATAGCCTGTTGAGTTGCCTTACTTTTTCATGTTTGCAGGATGTTCAAAGCAACATCTATTTCATCCCTAAATTCTCTGAAGGCTCTGTGGGCTGAGTCAATCAAAAAGCTGCTTCAAATCTTTCTGAAGTCAAATGGAATTTTCTTCTGTTGGCTTTAGGTTAACTACCTAGAAAGGCTCCTGGATAGTTAAATCCAGTACAGGCTTTAAGAGGCTGGGCTATAGAATACGTATGTCTGATAGTTTGCGTAACTATCTTCATGGCTCAGTTCAGTGCTCTTGCGTCAGCCATGGAAAAGATTTGGCTAATCTGGGAGGTTCTCCTTGAGCCACACTCACACACACCATTTCCTGACTGCTGCGCAGGCCAGGTGAAGGAGAACAGTACTTTCATCCAATGAAAGCAATTTGGAAAGAATGAATGGAAAAGATTGCTAATCACAGAATCACACAGAATTGCAGAATGGTTGAAGCTGGAAGGGACCTCTGGAGGTCATCTGGTCCAGCCCCCTGCTCAAGCAGGACCCCCCAGAGTCAGTTGCCGAGGACCATGTCCGGACGGCTTTTAAATATCCTGAAGGAGGCAGACTTCACAACCTCCATAGGCAGCCTGCGCCAGTGCTTGGTCACCTGCACAGTGAAGAAGTGCTTCCTGATGTTTCAGTGGAAAATGCATCTATGCATATTAGAGGTGGTTTGGCAGCCGTAAGATATGGAAAGCAACACCCTTCTGTCTTTAGTTTAGCTGTCCATCTTTCAGGATTATGAGGAGACTTCATTAATGTAGTTTAGCCTGTGGACTGTTGTCTGGGAAGCAACAAATCATGTCTCCTTTTCCATGAAGGACGCTCTCAGTGATAGTGTGTGATATTGCAATAGGAAGAATGATCCGTGATGAAATACTAGCTGTTTCCTGAGGAAGTCTTAGGTATCAGTATTGCTGAAAAAGGGCATTTTGGGAAGAGTGAATACCAAACAACTCAGTTTGATTCTGATCAGTGACAGTAACTGAAGAGATGCTGCAGCTGCTGAGGTGCCTGTGTTTTTTAGCACGTTGCAGGAGAGTTGCTGCATTTACTGACTGACCAGTGAGTGTCCTCACATTTGAAATACTCATAAGAGCAAGAAAATAAATAAAGTATCTGCTCCAAGTGGAAGTTAGCATCTTTGTAAAATCAGAGACAAAAACCAAAATACTTATTTGTCAGCAAAGTTACTTCCTGTTAAATTTGCAAATTGCTAACAATGGCAAATCACTAACAAATAATTATGTTTCCTTAGAGAGCTAAGGATTTAATGAGAGAAAGCAAAAAGCACTCATGCTTATCCTAAGAAAATGGTTAGTGCTGCCATTTCTGAAAGAACTAGAATAGATACTGCAAAATCTACAAATTTTCTTTGATGTCATGTGATGCAAATATCTAAACGGTGCAAGATTCTCAGGCTTGTGTAGACTCCTGACTCCCTGATTCTTGGGCTATTTAGATATAAATTCTATCCCATTCTTTTTTTTTTCCGCATTATGAGAGCATAACAGAATCAAGAATTGCAAGATCAAGAGTGAGAAACGTTTTGATGGAGCCAATCCTATGTGTTAAGCTGAAATGCCATCACAAGGACATAAAAAATTCCTGTATTGTGGAATATCATTTAGTTGTTTATAAAATCATTAGCAAAAGGCTAACTTCATACCTGAAAGATGTAAGCTCCAATAAGTAGCTCACAGTAGTAGGAGTAATTTTTATTAATTATAGGTATTTTATAAAGGCTTTCAGCTCCTTCTAACTTGCAGCAAGAGACTGTTTTGAGTCAAGGAAACCATAATTATTAAAGAAGCCACTGAACAATATTCATACAAAAGGAGACTCTGGAAGGTATTGTGGTCATGTTTTATAACTTTAATCTTTCCATCAGGTCTGCATGGACTGGTGTCTAGGCCTACTAGTTTGAATTCTTAATGTGTGCAATTCTCTCTGCAGAGTCATTTTTATCTATAAAAAAAGCTGATTTCCACTTAAAGAAAGGGTGATTGACACCTTGATGTATGTGAAGAAAAGCTTTGTTCCCACGGAAAGTACAATTCGTGGTTCACCTCACATGTTAGAAGAGATATTGAGTAAAATTCTTAGTACGTATAAAATTGAGAGCCATTCAGTGCGTAGAATTTGCACAGCTTGTGGTGTTTGGGTTGTTAAACTCTGATTTTTGGGATAGGCGAGTGGCAGATATGGAGATACATGCACCAAAAGCTGAAACCCTATTATAGCTTATTGCTATGCTTAAATCCTGGAAGAAACTGTTATGAATAATTTCCTTCACACACTTTCTATATATCTTTATTATCTTCAGAACACACAAGAGGGCTCCCACACTGAGTTCTCCCTTTGAAAAAGACCGTGCCTGACTCAAGTCAACAGCTTTCTTACTCCCTGCACTGAAGATTGGAGACCTCTCCAGGATGACCACTCCTATTCACCTATCCATCTGTCCACCTCTTAAAGTCTTTCACTGGTGATGTCCCCTGGCTGATGTTCAGAGTTATATGTAAAATGTGAAAACTAAGTTTCTGAGTTGACTGTTAGATGGACTTTTGTGTTACACAGTGACAGAGGCTTGTTTACATTTCAATGTTTGATAGCTTCCAAATGTATGTCTGTTGTCTTCTAGTTGAAATATGGTCTTGGCCATCAGAAAGCTCCAGAGAGTACATCTGTTTGACCTGGAATCCAGTTGAGGTTTGTAGATGATTGTTCAGTGTGTTAATTAAGTCAGTATCTCAGAAGAAAGACCCTTTTCAAAACTATCTTCCAGAAAAACCCATACTTGAAATAGATTTGCTGACACCTGCAGAAGTAAGGTGGAAGGCAGAGACTGTCCCACAGGCTGCTTCTTGAGCATGAGGGACTACTTTACCCAGGTTTTATCTCACCCATGGGTGTGTTCTGTTGAACTAGGAAGAAACTTGTAGGGTCCATTTGAAAGAAAGCTGTCTGTACCCTTGAGCATGTTCTAGGGAGATGGCAGAGCTAGCCAAGCAGCCCATCTGGGTGTTTTCAGACAAGATCACTTTTGGAAAGTACCACATTATGTCATATAGGAGATATTTTCAGATAATACTCTGAGGAGTATTCTTTCATCTTTCTCTTTTTCCACACCTGTGCTCGCACACATAATTTACGTTACAAAGACATACTGTTTTCTAGGTATCCCGCATCTGTGGCTGCAGTAGTCTTGGGTGCTGCACAGTGGCATGGTCTCTATCCTGTCATCTGCTGCAGAGTACAAATAGCAACACAAGGTGCTAATGAAAGCATGATGGCAGAGGGGCAGCGAGGCTAGTGCTTTCACATGTGCCTCTTAGGAGCTCTGGCTCTTCCTTTCAAAGTCCTAAACAAGGATCTGAAGGAAGTGTCAGATCTTGTTGACTGCTCCTTTTTCAGGGGCCTGGTCTGCCCCAGTCAATTTACAGATGGCTTACAGACCACTGTCACCGGGCCTCTAACAGTATCCCTGAAATGTCTAGTTGCTTCCTGTGAGTATGTGAGGACAAGTCGTCTAGCAATTTCTGCTGAAACATTTATATTTGTTCAGATGAACTTTGTATCAAAATGGAGCTACAGTAATGATAATAAATAATAACCATACTTTTCCATAAACCACCATAGAATGGACATTTTCTCTTATCTAATGCTGTAATATTGGCAATTTAAGAAAAGTTATTATTTCATTGGCATTTAGTTTCCAAGATAACATAGAAATGTTAAATATTTATACAGGTAAATCCATGGCTAATGTATTTCTCATTCAAACATTGCATGAATTCTAATTAGCAGCATGAATTTTATGTTGTAGGACATTGTACATTGTTGTACACAGTTGGAAGAGCACACAGTCAAAAACACAAAGGATGAATCCTGCAACAATGAATAACATTTGAAAATTACTTTCACGATTTTAGTGTGATTCTTTCCTTAATTGTCTGTGTTGAACAACTTGCTTTGTCTTTATGCTAACAAAGCCAGTCTGATTTATTGCTCAATTTAGAGGTCAAGTTGTATTTCTTGGCTCAGGATCTTAAGCATATACAATCCTGCCCATGTGTCTAAAAGCTCAAATATACTGAATTGCCATGAAGGCAAAAAAGAGCTATCAGGATACTATTCATACCATGTCTGCTGGTTCCTGAATTATTCCTGAACTAGGAGCTCCTGGTAGTGGCTATGTAGCTGTATAACTGGGGTTTACTTTTACTTCAATTCATGTAAGGTAACATGAAATTTAATCAATTACTGCTCTCCTCCTCACCATAAAGAGGAAAAAACGTCCAGGGTAGAAATGTAGTTCTGTGTCAGACATGAAAGGAATTTGTTAACTTCTCCTAGTTTAAATTCCTGAGTCATTGAATCTTCTGAATCAGAAGCCCTCATCACCTTCAAGAAATTTAAGAAAAGATCTTTTCCATGATAAAAATGTCTTGCTGGGAAAAAAGGCATCATTCTCTGTGTCTGTTGCCTCCCTGGGAGTAAGAAAGCATTTAGTGTGAGTTATTACAGCTCTTCATCAGAAAATGGTTCCCCAGCTGCAGTCTTAGGCAAGAGATGCTTCATTTTAGGATGAAGTAATTTGGGATTCATGAGCCACCTCAACCCTATGAGACTGGCTGCTGAGCAACTCAAGCTTCTCTTTTCCTACTCCATCTACTTCTCATAATGGTCAAAACTCCACAGCTTGATGCCTGCCTTTGTGTGGAAGCTCTGAAGGCTTGGGCTGCAGCTGTACTGCTGGGTTAAGGATGTGCAGTAGTCCCCTGCTGTCGGAGGCATTAAACATTCTCTGCTTATATACTAACCTGATTTCATTACAGACAAAATGAGCTCAGGATATCTGCTGGTAGACAGGATTTCTCTGCAGTTTGTTTTGCTTATGCACTGTGTGTCCAGGCTATGACCCTTGTCAAGGCACTGAGTATGAATGGGCACTTGCTGTGGAGAGAGTT
>Ga0181612_151178_pt1 | contig 15190 bp, 11 predicted proteins | sample HoacroProtozoa21_FD_119630 | JGI IMG/M metagenome (GOLD analysis project Ga0181612, IMG submission 119630) | Hoatzin crop microbial communities from Cojedes, Venezuel. Combined Assembly of Gp0051906, Gp0051904, Gp0051908 | reverse complement strand
GGTGAGCTAGTTGTACATGCCCAGTTACCAGAAGCATTTATTTATGGTGTCAGCGTGTTGTTCTTCATAATTTGCCACAACATGGCATTTCATCACCCTGCGCAATGATACCAGGATTAAGACCGTTATTGCTGGCTTCTCCAGCTTCCACACCTCTTGCTCCTGTGTAGAACTGCGATTTTGCCCTCCCTTGCCAGACTGGGTGCTCAGTGCACCTCCCTAAATGGGCCATTGCAATGGACTGCATGCTGCATTGACATTCTCCCAAACCAGAGCAACTCCACCGATTCCAGAGCTGTCCCTCGCTGGCCTTGAAGGTCCCATTTACCCACGCACACTTGTCCCACAGGAGCTGAACTCATCCCCGTGGTTTTCTCCGTCTCCTCCCAGTATGACACTTGTCTATCGACGCTGACGCCCAGCGGCTCAGCTGCACCCACCATGTCATGCTCTTGCTCACTGCTTGCACTTCATCATTATCTTTTTTTCCTGTGTTCTACATGGATATTTGCAGGGTTTACATACTGCTTTTATTTCAACAAGCCTAAAATTGTCTGTCGTGCCTCTCCCCTGAATGCAGGCCAGTGAGCCCTTGCTCTCCGCCACGGCAGCTGCCTGTTTCATCTTCTCATTTACCACAGTGCCTTTGCTTTGCTGGTGAAATCCACCTCTAGAGCCCTTCATCACTCCTCTTCGCCCCGCTCCCAATACATTTCATCTCCTATTTTACTTTCGTTGTCTTCTCAAACACACCCTCTGATCATAAGTTTCTTCTGGCTGATTCTGTTTCGGCAAATGGATGCTCTTTAGAGAAAGCATCTCCAAAAGACCTTTTTTCTCCTACATTTATCTTGCAGCATGGTTTTCTGTCCTGCTTTGCCTCATCAGTGTCAGCGCTTAAAACGCTGCCTCCCAAGCAGCCGTCTCTCCACAGCAGCTGCCATGGCCTCAAGTAAACAAATCATGGAATCATTTGGGTTGGAAAAGACCTCCAAGATCAAGTCCAACCCTCACCCCGACACCCCCACGCCTGCTAAACCACATCCTGAAGCGTCTACACATATTTTGAACCCCTCCAGGGATGGGGACTCCCCCACTGCCCTGGGCAGCCTGTCTTGGGCATCAGATCTGGACTTCTGATCATGAGCACAAAAGTCCCATCATTACAATTAAAGGGAAAGAAGATTCTCTACTAAGAAAAAAAAAATTTTACTTTTTCCAGTTGCGTGCTCAGCATCGCTGTGGTCGGGATGGGAAACGCACAACCAGCGACAGCCTCTGCGAAAAGGCACGCTGTGGGGTGAAGGATGGAGGGAAGGCTGTGGTTACTGCTGCTCCAGCAGATTATTATCACTATTATTTTAACCTCAGAGCCTTGCTGCATGCAGCAGCTGGACATGAAGCCAAGACCTCGGTTCTCCCAGCTCCCCGTGAGCTCCCCAGGCAGCGCTGCCGGGATGCAGCCCCGACCGTGCGGCGTTTGCTACCCGTTCCCGGCACGAAGCAGCCCAGCGCAGGGGAGATGGTGCTCTGTACACCTACAGCCTGCCCTGGGTGACCCTGCTTGGGCAGGGGGTTGGACTGGGTGACCCACAGAGGTCCCTGCCAAACCTTACCATGCTGTGCTTCTGTAAACATGTAAGAATAGAGAGATGGTAAATGCAATTAGCACAGAGAAATGCCTGCTCTCCAGGCACAGCAGCTGGGCCCGGTTTGCACCCTCCGCGGACTGGGGCTGTCATGGAGGCAGGCAGAGGGGCTGGGCTGTCCCAGCACCGGCCAGCAGCTCTAATGTCTCAACCTCGGCTACACATCACCTGCTGCAGACCAGCGACCGCAGTCCGGGGTCTGCACACCCCCTGCGAAGGGGCTCCCGCGATGACCCCTTCCAGCTGGCAGCCCGCTGCTGAACAGCACCGCGCTGGCACGCCCGGCCGGGCTCTGCTGCGCTCAGCTCAAGCTGAAGGAGAACGGATGCTGCTTCCCCACGGGGGACAAGGATCTGTAACGACGCTGCAATCCGAGTTGGAGCTTAAAACCTACCTATATTGCCTTTTGTTAAGCAACTAATATTGAAATTTTTATGCAAGTCTGCTTGCTTTTTCACCCCAGGCACTCTGAATTATTTTTTCTCTTTTTCAGTCTACGGTCATTTTAGAAGTGCCGGGTACAAGCGCTGTAGCTGAAGCGCGGCTGGCAGCCCTCGCCCAGCCCCGGCTGGGACGGGCATTGCCGCCGGGCACCGCAGCGCTCTGCTCCGCTCCGCTCACGGGAAGCCACCCCGCCAGCCCCCCGAGAACCCCGCCTGCGCGGATTAGCTCTTCCCTAACGACGACCCGAGCGCTCTCCCAGCGCTGACAGACGCCGCTCAGACAGATGTCAAGCCCACAACCCCCTCACAGAGAGCAGGGCTCTTCATGGCGCTTACGGGGCGACATCTGCTTGACTGGCAGATGCCCGTATCTTTTCAAACACATGCAACTTGGCTGAAAAAAACCCCGTGTTTTTACATGAATTACGTTTCCTTTTTTTAAGGGGGAAAAAAAAGGAACAGAATTTTACCACCCATAACTTCATGCCTCCTTGTGGACTATTACAAATTGTAGGAACCGAGATTCCCAATTAACTGGGTATACATTTATCTATTAGACACATTTCTCAAGGTGCTTCAAAATTCCTGTTAGTACACGCAAAAACTCCCATTAAAAAACAACCTTTACATGTTAAATAACCTGTATCTGTGAATTCACATTCCATTTTTCATTGTAACAGAAAAGACCGAGTGACAGAAATGAGTCAGGGTGTATTCTCTCTGTTTTCGTAATTAGCATCTGAAAGGGATAAAGTTTGCTTTAGATGATAAAACCTCACTTTTCTGGAGTTTTACACAACAGTCAGTGCATGATACGGTAGACAGTTTTCCAGTGAGTGATTAAATATAAATTAAAAGCTTCTTTGATCTCTCAACGGTGGGCTTTGGAGATACAAAAATGTATGGGGACAGGGTTTGTGGAAGGTGCCTAGGTTCAGTCCAACCTACTTAAAAGAAACCCAGCAGGAGCCTTGTCCAGCGACTGACTCTTTTGGCACCCGCATTGTGCTGAACAGCGGGCCACTGGCGTGTTTGCTGGGGATGGCAGATGGCTGCGTTTGTTGGGTACCTCCACTCCACCCCAAATTTTCAGTGGAAGTCTGGCTGGTAACGGGAGGGACACAGTGGGCAACGGCACCTGTCGCTCCTGCTTCAAAGAAGTCCAGCTCCAGCAGCAAGAAAGAGGATGAAACTGAATCACCAAAGTAGTACAGAAGCTCAATATATCCTCAAAAATTTAACAAAAGAAAAGAAAGCCTAGTGTATGACTTCACACATGACTGTCCCCAACTTCCAGTTCACAGTTGGTTGAAATATCTTCTCCTACTCCAGTGTAGGCCTTTGAATAAAAAATTGTAATAACACACAGAGAAAAATAAGACATCACCTAATTTAAAACTACTTCAAACAGACACACACACACACAAGTGCTGTCACCGATTAAAGAGCCATTTTTCAGTTCAGAGTACAGGTTAATCCAGCAATATTTCTTGCTTCTGACTTTGCCAGTTAAAGGATAATTATTGCTTAAAAATACTACTCATTATGCACAAAAATAGATCTGTGAATATTGGCAGAAGAGATTTAAAAGATTAAATTTTCAAGTTGATGAACATTAATCAGTAGCATTCCTAGATTTTTTTCTTTCCTCCCATTGTGCACTACTGACTGCTGGCACCCTCTCGTATCAGCCATCGCAGCGTCTGTACAATGCACAAGTCAGCCGTAAGAGTCTGCTTGACCGAGACCCCTCTTGGTTACACAGCCAAACAAAGAGTATTTTTAAAGCATCTGTCTGCTGCCTTACCCCGCCACAAGACATTTTCAAACAGATCTTTCTCTCTCTGTGCAAGGGATCACCAAGGGACAAGGAGCAGGCTGACCATTCTTTCCTCTCGTTCTGTGCACTGCTGTGTCACAGCAGCATGCAGGAGAAGACAGGCTGGACCAGACAGTGAGCCTCATCTCTGTAGCTAAAGCAGGTCACATTCCCTGTCTCCCACCTTTTCGGACTGGCAGATCCTTCGGAATAAACTGCATTTCAACTCAGTTCCCACTGACTGACTATGCCACATCACAGCGCTTCCTAACACGATAAATGTTTATGTTGGCTCAAGTGGAATAGAATGAACATTGTATCTGTTACTGCTTTTATTTCTAGAAATACCAAAACAGAATAACTGGTCCAGTAACAGTGTATTTAACTTCGTTTGGTTACCTGTCAGGCCACCTGCGGGAGTGTTGTCAAAGGGAGCTGTCAGTGCTAGGTTTCTGTTCCTCGGGGCAGAGCTCCCTCCTAGGAGCAGGCACAAGAGCAGTCACAGCAGCCTGTGCCTCGAATTTCCCACCCACCGACATTTTATTTTCATACAGCTATTCAAAACAAAGCATAGAAAAAACATAAACTGTTTACTGTTTAATAGCAGACAACAGATTTTGTAACCAAACCAACCAAGGGGCACAAAATCTGTTGGCTAAGGTCAGAACAACACTCCAAGGACATCTAACCCTCTCTCCCATGTCTTACACAAAACTCCCCCAACTCTCTCAGAAGCAGACCAAACCCTCCAGCACAACTCCTGGGGCTGGCGACCGCTTCCGCCTCGCACACACACACGGGGCACCGCTGCTTCGAACCATGGCGAGAGCAAGGCCCAAACGAGTTCCAGCACGTACCTTCTCTCCCACCACAGCAGCAGCAGCGGCTCGGCTGAGCTCGCTGCGGGGCGAAGCACGGGCGATGAAGCCGTCCACGTGCAGATTTAACAGTCAGAGAGGTGTATTTCGAAAAACTTGTATCTAGAAAACCAAGGCAGACTGTACTTCTCCAGCCTTTGCAGCTGAGCTGGCTGTACATGCCATTCAGAGTTCACAGAAGGGGAAAAAGTATTTAAAAAAATCCACTGTTTAATTAGCACCAGGAGTGGGTTTGTGCTTTGCAAGTGTCATTGTCAATACTGATGCGAATAAGGTCATCGCTACAAAATGTGATTACGCAACGCCGAAGAGGCTGGCGGTGTTGTCTAAACTCACAGAACAGAGCTGAGAATCAGCTCTTCATGGCGAGCCTTCTTTCATTGTGCATGGCACCATCAGCAGCAAGGTCTTCAGCGAAACCTGGCATTCCTACCCCAGCAATACCGAACGGCACCCACGGGGCACGCGCGTAAGCCTGGGAACGCCTACAGGTACCCTGGGAATTCATTACAACTGAAGCAATCCTCAACTTGCTACAAGTTTCTCTTGATTAGGGATAAGAGCAACCCATACAATATTCAGAATATCTATATCATATTGTGCCCCAATACATTATTTATTTCCATTACTAAGCTAACGTTGCACAGCTCAGAGGCAAGCACTTCTGCAAGCTAAAAGTTACGTCCTGGAAGTTCTTCATGTCCAGACCAGCTCCACAGGGTAAACTTGGTGGATTTTTAAAGACAGTCTGTTTATGCTGTCCTCTCATTTTCTTTGTAAGTAAAAAAATCTGTCCATAAAGGTAGTGCTGCACTACAGGGCTGCCTTTTCCACAGCCTCCGTGACATTGGGTCATTTATCCCTGCCACCTCAGCCATGCCCGTGTCACACGACCCCCATAGGTGCTGCGGCACTTGTGTCGAAACACAAAGACAGATCTCTGTATTTCCAAATATGTAACAGTACTGTGTTAGTGGTGTTTGTTTTCTTTTCTTGTATCTTGCTCATCTTTTTTCCAGTAAATAAAGGAAATTTGGATTTCTAAAATAAAATTTAGATGCTATCTTGGATCCTAAAATCGCACTGAAAATAAAGCAGATTGCAAATTACAGGATGAAAAAAAAATTTGAAAAATCCAATTTATGATCGTGATTAATTGCAAATGTTGACCACTGAAGCCAGTAGATCTTATGCCCAACTAGGAAAAAGTGCTGCTGTTCACATGTGAATTATTTAAGCACATTTGCTCTACTTTCAGTTATCCAGAAAAGCCTTTCAGGCATTACAGACAGCAATAAATACTCCTACTACATCACAAGACTATTCTTGAACGTGTTTTCAGTGCATTTGAAGACAGACCCAATTTTCTAAATACCTCCTCTGTGTGTATTTTAAAATGCTTAAGAGGCACCGTAGTGTATTACTGAAGTATCTTCCAGAAACAGGCTTCAGTGCTTTTCAGCCAGCTAAGCTAAAATGCTTTAATCTCTAAAAGGACCGAAGTGAAAGTGATCCTTTTAAAAAATTGTTTGGATAAATGAAAGCATTTGGTGAATTTCAATTTGAACTGAAAAAATCCTGTTGACCACTGCACACCAGCAGTACTTTGTGCAGTCAATCAATAAATATTACCTTAGTAGGACCACTGTCGAAACAAGCTGCACCATTTTTTGCAGATAAGATTAAGTTTAAATTGTCTCAAAACTTTTTTTTTATTCTACCAACACAAAACTAGTTGTATTCAGTTGTAGACCAAAATGTCATCTTTACTGAAGATACTTTTTCAAAGCTCAACTGCTTTTCGTAAGAGAACCGCTTTCTCTGTAAATAAAGCTGTTGGCACCAGCAGACTGTGGCAACGTAGCGGACGCCTTCCCCAAAACCTCAGAAGCCAACCGCCTAGCGCACACCGCACCGAATTTGGAGCTTACTCCGTTCAAGCATCCCAGCTTCAGTCTCTTTCCCGTGAAAAGAGCAGATGACATCGAAGGGCAGAAAGCTGTCCCAGATACAAACAAGCATGTGTTGTAACTCTGCTGTTGCTACAGCTTCAGAAAAAGAGCCAGAAGGCCTCTAACAGATGTGGAGCCAAGGAGACGGTGTAACGCTCCGAAGGGAACACTGACCTGAGTACGCTGCGGAAATCGGTGTTCCAGGGTATGCCGAGCCCATTCATTCACTGATTTCTTCCGAGGGTCCATGCTCTATTTGTTACTTTTTCTTGACAAGTCTGGCATCGTCCCCCAGCTGCTAAAGATGTCCCCAGCATCCTACCTCCCTCTTGGCTGTTCCCAGCCAGCCTTTCACTCCCAGCCTGTGTTCATGCTCCCTGCTCAAGACAGGCTGTTCTTCCGCCAGCAGCACCCCTGTGTCAGGCACCTTCAACCAGAGACTTGACCCAGAACTAGACCTGCCATACTAACCCTCTGCAAGTCAATAGAAATAACCAGTTTTCTTTTAGACTTTCACAAAAATCTATACAAAGCTCAGTCAAAAAAAATAAAAGAGAGACTGCTTTCACGCTCTATAATCTGCAGTATGCTATGCTAAAATACATGCTGTAGTCATTCAAATTCCAAGGATATTTATATCAAACATGGTTTCCTTATGACACTGCATAAATAAGCACAAATAAAGAATCAAAAGATAACTGCTTATAATTAAATGCATATTTTTGTATGATCTGTCATTTCAGAATATGCCTTGATGGACCAGAACTCTTGGCCTTATCTGGCAGTCTAGAGTAAGCTACAACAACAGTAGAAAGCTATACGAATATTGCAGAAATGAAACACACTCCAATTCTATGTGTGAAAACTAGAGGCCCTTACTTGCTGAAAGAAACCTCAGTTTGGTCAAGCAGACTGACGGTAGCACCCTTATATCAGATCTTTCACCAAGGTAAATAATTTAAGGGATAACTAGAAAGGATCATAGAAATGCCTTTATACTCAAGAACTGCAAGCTAAACATGTTGGCTGCAGGCCGACTTAAAAGCTCAAGACACATCTATTCAAATACAGGTAATGATTCAGAAGTAACAGGAATATTACAGCAGTAACAGTTAAGCAGGTGTTCAGTTTGTCTACAGCTCTTTTCCACTTTTGAATAACTTCATGTCTAATGGCACACACGTATTCATAAGCAGCCTTAGTATTTTATTTTCTCATGAAAAATATGCTGTTTGGCAGAAAGCGTTCCATCTCCTCTGCACAGTTCCTGGTATGTCAAAAAATAACATATTCATTAGATTAATGCTCACCTGCCGCGATGTCATCATCCGCCAGATCATGATCTTCTTCCTGAACTTTTGCTTCTGTTCCCAACGAATCTGGGCTTGCGCTGCCAGCCTGAATGGCTTCCGTGGTTACTCCAGCTGAAAGAAACAACCGGAAACCCACAGAAGTCAGCGACTTTGGTAGGTAACATCCTGAGATCAGGGAAAAAGAACAGTAGTTATCTTTTGGTATTCTAAACCATGCAATGTAACTCTATGCAACACAGATAAAGCACAGAGTGACTACTTTCTGGTTTCCCTTCGTACTGCATGCAGACCTTTCACCTACCACCAATGCCAGCCACCACTATATTGGACTGTATTTGACCCAGACACAGAATGAAAATCTCTTTCCTAAATCATACACCTTATCTCTTTTGGCCCCCATTTCTTTCTTTTCTTGAAATACATTTCTGGGGAGATATAATTTATTGACATGCAGTTTGAACCGTATTACTTTTTATAACCCTCACTTGCACCTACATCGTGCAATCATTTGACATATCTGCTACATCGAGAACAAATTTGATTTAAGGGTTTTAATAAGAACTTGCATCAATAAATTATAACAGACTGGTGATTAGTAGTATTATTTATATGCAATATTTCTGTACCCCTTATAATGCTGATGTCTGCTTCACAGGGATTAATTATTTTCATAATTTTGTCTAAGTAGTAATATAAAAAATGTCAAAAGAAAATTAGATTTTCACTTTCCAGACACAGAAATTTAATTAAAGCCAACTCCTTGTTGAAGGGGAATGTCCTTAGCTGGTTCTGAGATGTGGCAGCAGCTCCACACGCTGCCATGTGGGAGACCAAGGCTCAGAAAGTGACTTGGGGAATATTAATCACCAGGCTTCAGAGACTAAACACATGCTGAATGTGCCACAGCTGGTCCCAGCAGTTATTTATGGAGTATATAAGGTAGCAGGCAGCAGTGATTTCTTATAAAGGCTGCTGCTTGCACAGACCACCTCAGAGATGGTGCTATACTGAAAGAGACCCTCTGCTCAGATAAAAACTGATGTATTGGGAAACCTCTCATTACCCCGGCATAGAAGGTCAGCTTCCCCTTATGCTGCTCTAAAAATCTAAGACAAACCCCTCAAGCACACTCCAGCTGTAAAAATCAGCATCTTCTACAGTTCATTGGACATTTTCAGAAGAAACACTCAGGTGTCTCCAGTCTGTGGAAGAACAGTCTGCATACAAACCACTGAACTACTGCCATTTAAAACTAAATTCCCAGCCTCGCCAACATGTAAGGGAAGCTGGAGGCAGCATTTTCTCATTTTACTCACCCTACCCCTTTAGATGTTTTTTTCTTTCATTCCTTGAATAGTCACCAACACTTCTCCTTAATGCACTGCCTCTTTTGCCTCTCAGTTCCTTCCCTCCAAGAATCCTACTCCCCCTATTCCCTGTACGCTATTCCTTCCTTCTATTTATGTCTGCTATCCCTACCTTTCACCCAGAGTCTTCCTCATTAACTGCCCAGGAAATAAAATAGGAGCACCAAACAAGGCTGCTTCTTTTACAGGACAAGAAGCCTGCTTTGAAAGTTCCTTCATAGTTTCTCTTAAAGTCGATTAATTTCTAAGCAAGATTTTTTCATTATCTCTTGTCCTTCATTACTACTAACCAAAACGAGCCTATGTGCACTGCCATCTCCATGCAATTTACAAATTAAATATATTGCAACAGAAGAACTAGTAAGACGTAAGGAAGAAAACCAGCTATGGTAAGATAGGCCACGCTGAATTTAATTGTGGCAACTCAGGTTTTTGTAAGGATCACGTGGTACAATTTCACTGTAGTTGTTCCCAGAGAAGAATCCAATGCCTGCCTCAAATATACCATGGGATCAAGCTCTGTTTGTTCTACAGATCTTGAGCCTGTTTAGATATGAAGTTAACAGTCTGCTGCTACGGAAACAGAGCAAAAACTTAAGGGAACAAACCCCAGATGCCGCTGCCTGAACTTCAGTCAACATTAAAAATGGAAATGAAAAAGCTGTTGTGACTTCCAGTCACGTCCTTTGAGCTAAATTCCTGCGCTTGTGCTTGCAAAGGAACACAAAGAAACACTCGATACGCTGTTGGTTCATGTTTATTTTATGCCCGCAATGAGAGCAGAATGCAGAAGACCATAAAAAAGTTCTACAGGAAGCTGCTGCACATTCAATTAACTCTGGAGAGTAAAAATCTGGTCTGTCCATATGCCCTTGGTTCCCTTCTCTGTCAAAGTCTGGCTGCAATAAACTTGTAATTACTTGAATGGGGTCAGGTTAGCTTCACTTGCTAGACCAGGGTAGAAAGCAGTCTATCTGTATTCCCTGATAAGCTTCCAAGAATTTTAAAAAATAACAGGGGAAGTGGACGACCTTTTTGTTAACAAACTCTCTCCTCCAGGGTGCTGCACAGAGCTATGCCGCTTTTTCAGTGCGCATATAGTCTTACAGAAGAAAATCATTGCTCATCATATTGACCAAGAGTTTGTAGAAAGTTAAAAGAAGGGAAATTAGAGGAATCTGCTTTTAAAAGACCTAGGGGTGAAAAAGCAGCAATATGCTCATGGAAGAAGCACTGTAATGGGACTGACTGCACCTGGATTCCAACTCAAACTCAGCGATCTCTTGTGTAACCTTCACGTGATTTGTTACCTCTGCTTCTCATCCTGTGTTTTATCTACTCAAACAATAAGCCCAAAGTGACAGACATTGCTTCTTATTAAGAAATATATACAATTAAGTCAATGGAGTATGTTCAAGCTACCATAATATGAATAATAAAATAGCTGTAATAATATGAATATGAAGAAGGGAAATAATCCCTAATAAATACTTATTCTGCCTATAGTACACAGGAAAGATATGGTCAGAATTAATGAGTAGGCTGAGCATCTGAATTATTTTTATAAAGGGAAGATCTAAGGTTCACTGTTCATTAAACCAATGCATGTGTACAGTAGTTGGTATACTCTGCTTTTTATGAAGAACTTTTTGAGATTGACAGGAAGAAAAGGGTTTCCTCCTCTGTAACATCCTTCACCACTGCAGTCCTTGCATTCCCTCTGCAGAAGGAGTAACCAGCTTCCCCTTGGTGACAATGAAAAGCAGCAGCTTAGTGGGCATGCAGCCCCTCTTTCGACTACATAGTAGGGTTCAGCCATAGGAAAATAATGACAGAAAGAGTCCAGAAAAGAGGAAAAAAGAAGTCAGTTATTGCCAAATGCCCTTCCAAAAGATGCTCATATATCCTTCTGAGAACACAAATAGACAACTTGGTCACATACCTGCATTTTCCCTGTCACGGGCAATGCTGGGAAAAGAAAAATACAACTAGAACTGTCACCACAAATGCTCTGAAAACTGTAATTGCTTGTTTATTAATTCCTCAGAGTGGAAAAAACTTCTTCTAAGAGGTACAATACATAAAAAACAAAAAGCTTTTCTCCGGCCTCCTGCATCTGTTTCTGTACACTCAGACACTTCACACCAACAAGAAATTACAAAAAGTTTATAGCTTGTCAATAATTTAAAACCCCTTAAATATTAAACATAAGGAGCACTTTGAAGACCTTCCCAAAGCTGCAAACGCGTGTGCTTTCAATCCCTTTTATTTTATTCCTCTAATAATACACTGCCATTTCCCGCATTTTCTGATTTCCTTAGTTACTTCAAAGATTTTTAAGCAGGGTTACTGGAGAACAGAAATTTCAGAACCAACTGACATATCGAGGCTGCACACCAGGTAAATCTTATTTCTTGTACCAACTGGTGCACGCTTCCAATTTTGTGATTTTGTCTATCACAGAAAAGATTCAAACACACTACTTGGAGGGACCAAATCAAATACAGCTTTCTTCCCCCATTTGTCTTGCGAACTTTGCTTAGGCTACCTATTTATTCTCCCCTTTTCTTTTTGGGTACTATGATTTTGAAAGATGATTCAGAGATTCGCCACTGCATTGACATCCTCCACAGGAATAAGAACATACAAATAGCATGCAATGGGGATTAAAAAATTAATACATATGCCTCCTTAATCATTCCCCAGAAGCTTTAGTTCAATGAAACATAGCTCTTAAGGCAATTTATTATACTTTAAAGCTTTAGACCTTTTTATTAGCAGTTCCATACATACGTAAATAGTGAAATTATCACCAGTTTGTGTATCTGTGTGGTAAAATCAGATTAATTCTAGATTAGAGGAGAAGTTGTTCTAGAGAAGAACTGCACCTTTTATCTGGATTCTTTTAAAATACATCATGCATATATTTACTTGTAAGAAATAAACTGATGCAAAGTCATTTTTGTAAAGTGTCTACAGCAGTGTAAAACCTTGCCTTTCCTTGGTGTCACCAACCTTCCTTCTACCACTGATCTGTGGAAGTTTGTTTTACCCTGGGGACCAAGACCCTTAACACTGTAAAGCTATTTTAAAAATGAAACGTTGTTCATAGGAACAGTATGTGTTTAAATGGGGTAATATATTATGTATTTGTACACAATTCCTGCTTTGAGGTAATGCTATGAGACTCTTTGCTCTGTACAGTAACTAAATAACCATAAATGATCTTTCATGCATATGCAAATCTGTCCCTCTAAGCACCTTATTATTTCAAAGATACTTGGAGGTCACCACTCTTGGAAATTTCCATGCATGAAGCCTCATTAATACAAGACATCATACAGAGAGATGGGATAGATTTTTGTTGCCATTTAACAAGGGCAGAGAGAGTATAATCTGTAATGTTTGCTTTTTTATTCTAACGACCAATGAAATCCAGCCAGCTCCTATCTCTAAGTCCTTGCTCTGAGCTGATGCGGTGGGTTTGAGTCGCGGGGTTGCTGCCACACTACTCTGAGCAGCTAATCCTGCCAATGCGCCGGTCGCCGTGCTCAGAGCTCTGGTCCTCAGCACTGGCTGTTCTCAGCTGGAGTAGTGCTGCCTGGCACTAGATTAGCAGCTAAGCACTAAGGAATTAATGTTGTTCCAAAAATCACAGCAATGGCACATTTTGTGTTGGAACAAAGTGAAGCTATGGTATCGTCAAGGTGATGTATCATAGCTCATCAGCTGAGAGGACAGCCTTCTTCTGAATACGTATTATCTCGTGCTTAATTAGGCCACATAACAGAAATCAAAGAAAAGCAAGGATACAACAAAATACCTGGACACAATGACAAAATGCATCTTCTGGTATATCTGTGCCAGGAAGCAAGAAATTAAACCTGCTTGAGAAGCACTGTTTATCTGAAATCCCTAGATCCTTTCCAGTTCAAGTTATCATACACATGCGATAACACTGATCTCGTCTGCCACAATGCCCCTTTGCTGTAGCAGCTGCTGTTTATTTATATTCTGTTGTGTGTGTGGTGCTTTCACCTCTAGATGGATCCAATCAAAGATATAAAAAACTTGCTATGTTGGTACATTCCCTTGATAAAAATCAGGAACAGCGAGTCAAATGTTAATGGAAACTGCAGGCTATGTTCATTATGTTATCTCTATTTTTGAAAAACACTACAATGAACAGAACTAATTGGAAGTGCAAACAATTTAAATAGGCTTAATTACAAAGCCAAACCCTCACGTACAGTTCTAGGGCAATGTGTGCACATACGCCTTAAAGAAATGGGTTAGTTTTGAAGTACATCCATTCTTAACAAAAATGGAAAAGCAAAATAATTTTTACAAAGTCTGAACTCAGAACATTACTATTTTCTGTTCAAGAGACCATAAATACTACTTCAGCATTAGCCTGTGATATTTGAAAATACATGTATTAATAGAGACTGTTTTGATCTGCCTGTCCAACCTGGGCACCTACCATAACACAAATCTCATTACAGTAAATATGACTTTGTTTTGTATTCCTTTTAGAAGCAGGCTCAGATCAACATCTAACCTTTCAATAAAGCTCAGATCTAATATTTTTTGCTTTGAGTCATGCTCTGTTAGAGATAACATGTATTAAACCAACACTGGCACGGTAAGAAAGAAAAGTCTTTTCTTGGCATGTCCCATGGTATTCATTCCTGTCAAGGGGAAATCATTTTAGGCTTCACTGAGGTAATTAGAGAAAGTTGTGTCAAACAGTGCTTTATCATCCTCGCATGTAAATACAAACTGCAAATTGCAATAGCAAAAGTGAAGTTTGCAAACTGTAGATTGCAAGAATGCAATCTTCTACTATTCAGTAGGTTTGCCATGATAAATGGAAAAGAAAAAATCACATGACACCGTTCTGAATGTTTCTTAATTGAATTCATTCCTAATGAAAGCTGCTGGGTCCATAGCTACGAAGGAGGCTAAAATCCTTTGCAGCTGAAGGGTAAGAGAGAAGGGGTTGGCAACTCAGGCATTCCTCTTCTTCACAGGTGCGATGCTACTCAGCCTCATCACTTTGTCAAAGGACAGAAAATAGTCATCGCTTCCTAACTCAAATATCACCTAATTTAGAAACAACCACATTTCTTGGACAGCAGAAAGTCAGGTTCGGGTGGCCGCAGAAACGAACCAGTGAAATAACAACAACACTGATTAGATTCTTCATCCTGCCAAGCAGTCCAAAAGATAATGTTGACAAATGCTTTTGTTGATATAGAATTAATAACACAACACAGAGAACTGACGGAGGTAGAAATCAATTTTAGCTTTAAATAGAATATTATATAAAACGGCTGAATATTCAGAGATTGTGACTAAGAACGTCTCCAACACAAAGCATGCCAGAACAGTACAATGCCAATACTTCTTAGAGATAATGAGGCTGGCTCTGAGTCCGCAGGTACTCCTAGACAGCACCACGCAGCACTGAGCTGAGATACCAGCAGCTATCCGGAAACTGTTTGCCTGGTCAGTCCTCCTCAGCCTAGCAGAAGTGTCAAAGCGACTGTCCTACGCGCTATGCTGACACAACCATGCTTCCTTCCCTTCCGCATCACGCTTCGGCTCTAGCTCCAGAACCTCTGTACGGTGCAGCACTGCGCAGCACTGCAGCACGCCTAAACCGCACACTCCACTGGCACAGGGCAAGAAACGTTCCTACTAACGGGAGAATGGAGAGAAAAGGTATGGCAATTGTAGTATTATTATTTCTACTACTACTATTAG
>Ga0181612_134970_pt1 | contig 15191 bp, 6 predicted proteins | sample HoacroProtozoa21_FD_119630 | JGI IMG/M metagenome (GOLD analysis project Ga0181612, IMG submission 119630) | Hoatzin crop microbial communities from Cojedes, Venezuel. Combined Assembly of Gp0051906, Gp0051904, Gp0051908 | reverse complement strand
CTCCTCCCAGTTTGGTGTCATCAGCAAGCTTGCTGAGGGTACATTCTAACTCTTCATCCAGGTCGTTGATGAAGAAGTTAAACAAGACTGGGCCCAGTACTGACCCCTGGGGGACACCACTAGTTACTGGCCTCCAACTAGACTCAGCGCCACTGACGACAACCCTCTGAGTTCTGCCATTCAGCCAGTTCTCAATCCACCTCAATGGTATGTCATCAGATCTGATCAGGAAACCTCTGTGCTATTGAGGTGGGACTAGCAGTAGTTCAGGGAGGTTCTTGTTCCTTTGCTACTGAAAAGAACGTAAAAGTTTCTTTAAATAGTAGTAAAAACTTTTTCACCATGAAAACCATTGGTGGTTAAGCATTAGAACAAGTGCCCAGAGAAGTAGTGGGATCCCTACCCTTGGAGATACTCAGAGTTTGACTGGGTACAACCCTCAGCAGCCTGCTCTAACTTGGAAGCTGACCTTGCTTTCAGCAGGGTGTGGAAGAAGATGCCCTCCAGAGTTTCTTTCCCTTTTATTCCATGATTCTAAATAGGCATCTGGATATGTGGAGATGAATTTCTCAGTTATTCCATGAACTTCACTAAATTCTATCTAAAAGATCTGTCTGTGTGCCATTGCAGCAGGTAGAGATGTTAATTTTGACTTCAGCTGGAATCAGTACAAGTTCTGAGTCTCTGTAGTCCTCTTCCAGTGCCCATGAAATCAGACCTGTTATGACTCTAATTCATTTCTCTAATTTCTCTAATCCATTTATACGTGACGTGTAACAGTGTGTGGGAGGCAGTTCCACAGTATCACTGTATGAAAAAAACCACTGTTCTGTAGTCTGAAAGTTTATCTACTTTTTTATTTGCATTCCTTCCTATTGCCTTCCCTCTGTGGTTTGATATGAGTTTGTCAGACCATTTATATGAAGCAGAAACAGTAAAAAACCGATCTTGAATAAAAGAGCTTAGTACGTAACAATGTATTGGGAACTGTCAACCATGACAGAAGATGAAAGTGTTGAAATTTAAATAAGCGTCCTGGGCAGTGTATTTCTACCTCATGCTCAATGCTAATATGCCTCGGCTGTGATGGTAAGATACTCTGTGTGCAGAAGTTACAGCCTCTTCTAGGAGTATGACTGGTGTGCAATGGATTATTTCTCAAAATTTGCTGACTAGCAGCAAGCCCTGGGCTGGTTTAAGAGCATCCTCTACCCCAGCTGAGAAGCTTGCCCGGCAGTCTCATCACTCCTGGGAGAAGCCAGATTTGATCCAGTGACCCAGAGGTGAAAAGCTCTGTATGCCATAAGCTATTCTCTGGGAGATGTTCAGTCTTTACAATTTTAACTGTTTAAGGATTTCTGCATTTTCTGTGATGTCTGCATCTGGCAGAAGTGAGCTGCTGATAAGAAATAAGGTCAGGCCATTCCCTTGAGGTTTCCTCCCTCACCCACTCCACTTGTAGCTCAACAGTTTGGATAGTGAAGAAATCAGTTATTTTCTAACATTTTACAGTAGTTGAGCAAAAAATGTCACAACATTTCTCTAATATGGTCTTTTGCTCCAAATTGTTCAAGACACTGCTTTGAAATGGCTGGAAATATGCATGGCTGCAGCAAGCAAAAATATTGTAGCCAGCAGCTTTGCAATCAATTCTAGATGATTATATATGAATATTTCCTAATATTGGCACCTCTTCTATTCTGAGAGCAGTATCTTTGCTGCTGGTAGGTCGGATGCTTCTTGTAGCTTTTATTAGTGAGAGCAGGAAGATTTGGCCATTCGGGTCTATCCTTTGCGGTTTTCGCCGTTTTGTAGTCTCTAGTTGTGTAACTTTTATTACTGGCAGGTGCTGCTGAGGTTTGTTAGTGCAGGGCTGAGTGGGACTAACTTCTGAACTGGCTGTAACAGCTAGAATTCTCATCAATTAGAATTTCTTTATCTTAGCATTTTCTGCTCTGAGTCGGTGGTTGTGGTTCCAGTGCGTTGCTAAAGGCGTCCCAGAAGGTGCCTTTCAGACCAGACTCATAGGCAGCACCAACAGCTAGCTGGTGTGTGGAAGTGCCGGTCTCACCAGAGAACGTCTTCCTGAACCCGCCGGGCGCTGGAGCCTGCTCTGACTTGCCTGCAAGGCAGTTTGCAGGTGGGAACGGGGTACGCTGGGTTTGTAACCGCTTCACAGGCTGCTCTGTAGACAACCTGGCCAGTGACATGACCTCCCTGGGAGATGCGAGAGTGTGGCATCTCTGAGTCTATGCAAGAGATGATTTGTTTCAGTAAAAATAACGTTGGCTGTAAAAAGCGAATATTGGACTTTCCCATAAGCCTAATTTTTTTTCCCCGGATGGTATATAGTATAGGAAATTACTTTTATTCCGGACATTTCTGCCTTGAATGATGAGTGAGAATGGGTGAATCTACTTGAAAGAGCAGAAGATAAAAAATGAACAGTGATATTGATATATATATATATATCTTTTTTCATCAAGCCAGCTGAATGAATTCTGAGTATGGCCAGATTCAGCAGCCTGTTAGAAGGAAACCGAGCAAGACATCTCTTACTATGTATGGAGAATTGATTTGAGCCGATAGCCTGGAATGTGGGAGTCTGCCACTACAGCCGTGATGCCACCAGTGCTGCCGGATGGCATTCCTTGTGGAGCCTGACAGGACGCCTTGGTGCAGTGTAGCTCTGCCAGCTGTCTCTCTCCCATGGAGCGTAGCACAGTCCATTTAGATTCAATTTTGTTTTTATTCTTTGATGAGTGTTTAATAACCGTTTCCAAATCTCTGCACAGTTGGAAAGTGACATTGTCAAGAACAGGTGCAGCCAGCTGAAATTGTGTGGTGATGCTGGTTGTAAGAAAGAGCACTGGGAAGAAGTAAAGCGGAAAAGTTTTATTTCCTTCAGGGCAGAGTTGGCTAAATGGGATTGAGATATCCTGGGATAAAATAATTACCCTCTTGGATTTGGCTTGCTTTCCATCATGAGAGAAACTGGATGGCATTTTCAACTAGGGAAAAAAAGTCATATATCCTCATCCCAGCCTGGATATCAGCTTGCTGCATGATATTTGAAAAGTCACATGGACAAAATTTTGAGTTTACTTGTTCTACAACCAGGTGCTTATATAAACCACCTGGTTTCTTAAGGTAAACCCACAACCTGCTGTTTGTTATGGACACCCAACATTCCCAGCACTTGCTGTTTAGGTAATTAACTGTATATTGATACAGGCATTCAGGACTGAATGGAGAAGAACTCTCTGAGTTGCAAGGCAAATTAGTGGAACCTAGAGGTATGCAGCATCTTCTGAAAGAATTTCTTGTATTTCTTAGTTTCTTCCCAATTAAATTGGAGGCAATAATTCGTACCTCATTGTGTTGTTTTGAGGCTTTTAGTCAATTAGAGCTGGGTACTGTGAGATATTGAACATCGTCAGCTCTGATGGATATTAATAAATGAGCATGCAGAGCACCTGGTGCAAGCAGGGTTCTTAATATTTGCGATTGTTTTGAGGTCTTTGCTTTGAGATGCTATTCAAGTGCTAAGGCTTATTAAGCTCTATCGTAATGCTAGCAACCTGCTGCACTGTAGTGGGGACTACCTGTTTGTGGCAATGCCCTTTTAGTCATGATATGTTTTACTGCTTTATCTCTGGTCTTTTCCACTGACTGCTTCATATAAATGTTTTGATGAACTCCGAGTGCTCTAAAGCCTCCCTTCTTGCAGATCTTCTCTGTCCTTTTCTCTGTTTTTTTTTTTCTGACACTCCACCTTTTTGCTTTGCTTCTTCAGCGTGGCAAAGCAGCAGGCACAGCAGTCTCTGTCCTTCAGAACAAAAGGATTACAGGGGTTAGATGTTGTAAAAGTATACCTCAAATGAATAATTCCCATTAGAAAATCAGTTTGTTGACTAAGGGAAAGTAGCTGGGGAGGAAGGGAAGAGAAGAAAAAGGCTTACTTAAAATTGTTGTTCCCTGTTGAATCCTTGTTACTGTGAACAGCTGATGTCTGTGGAAACTCTCTAACCTCCCTGCCTTAACCATGAACCTTCTCTTCATTGCTTTAACTCCTTTTTTGCTACTAGAGGGGTGAACTCAGTAGATGGCACTCTCTTTCCTCTGAGTCAGCGCAGGGAGGCAGCAAGCCGCAGCTGCAAGGCGACTCTGCCGGTGCCCGCTTTTGGAGCAGGTAGGAAGCCCAGAGCCTGGTGAACTGGGGACAGTCAGCACTGCTGCGCTGATTTCATGAGCGTAGGTGTGTTCCACCCCAGTCGGCTATAGTTCTTGTAATTACATCTCATCTTTCTGCGTTAATGGGTGCTATTTTCATTACACCATGAAGTCTGGGAACAACACAGACATGAGATCCAAACCTTGTCTCACTAAAGGTAGCTTTATATGACTGTTGAGCAGTGGAGCTGCTCTTCATTCACGTACGGAAGTGGAAGGGGGTCAATCCCAACGTGTTGTCTTTAGCAAGGTGTTTGGCAAAAAATATGAGAAAAGGCCCATAAAGGTAAGTAATAGGGGTAACACCCTAATGACAAATAACGTATGAGTAGGTGTGCTGCTCCCGAGTGCAGCTTCTCACACAGAGGCAGGTGTCCTCCTGCTGGAATAGAAGTTCATTTTTATTTCATTCGTATTGCAATAGTTGCAGCAAAACCCTGCACTGTGTTTAGCATAACACCAAAAATAATTTACTTTGTATTTTGTTACTAATATTTAATTATAATGATTAATATTTTGTTAAAATATTTTAGGAAGAAATGAAATTTGGTATGTGTTGCTAGATTTCTTGTTAAAATATTGAAAACTTTCAGTCCTAAATTCATGAATTAAACTTAAAAAGTCATTTATGAGACTTAAAAAGCATCCAAAATGTGTTTTGAAGTTGGGTTTTTTTGGCTTTTGAGTGAGGGTCTGCATGGTTTGACTTGCTCCGAGAGAAACCAGGGGTGCTTTCAAACACTGCTTTGGATTGTCTGTATGTTAGCTTGAGGAGGCAAGTCAACTTCTATCCCCAGGCATCATCATCTGATGGCAGAAACTCAGTGCTGGAGTTTCCAGTTGAAGGTCAAACACAAGGCTAGATTTGAAGGGCAAAACTTTGATTTTTTTTTTTTTTAATTTTTATTTTTTTTTTACTTTATTCTCATCAGCCAGTACAGTGACCAGAGCATCAATGTGTCTGTGAGACGGTGAATCCATTACTAATTGGGCAGCTGCCTGTTACACCAGCTGGAGTTTGTTTAGACCTCTAGCTTTCAGTCGCATGCACTGTGCACTGCAGTAGTCAGGCTTGGAGGTCAGATACATGTGGATGATCCTTGTCTTTCTTCCATTAGTACAGAAGAACATACAGGCCTGAATGGATTGGTTATTGAGTTCACTCTAAAATGTCCTTGCTTATTATGTTTTTTGCCCTCTGAGTTAAAAAAAAAAAATTAGCTATTAATACCTCTAATTTTGAAGCCTCTGAATACATTTTAGTTAAGTGTTTTGCACCCTGGATTTTGATATACTGTACCCTGCCATCATATTACTACAACACCTGCTTTGAGTTCTTCTCTCTCCTACCTGTCAGTGCATCATTTCATGCTCCACTAAGTGGTGCGAATAGCAAAACCATCTGTTCATTACTCATGTAGCCATTGTGTGAAATATGAATGAAACATCTCATGTCTGAAAGAGTCATTGTCACTCCAGCTGGTAGGGCTGTATTCTGCCTAGAATCCAAGTCCAGTTGCTTCCTTCAGTTGTTGTGCTTAGTCTCAGCGCAGTACTTGTTCAAGCAAATGCCAAATCCGTGATTTGAAATCTTCTGTTTATTCACTTTGTCCCCCTCAAAGTGTACTTTAGGGATTGAGATCCTTGCTAGAACATTAAATGTGGCACAAAGTCATTCTTTGATTTTATTCTTGTACGCACAGATAAGTGAAGAATGTATGCATGTATACTTACAAATGAGGGAAAGACATGAATTTGTTGTGTATTACAGGAAGTTAATGAATGTTTTAAAGAACTCATTTTTTTCCCCACATTGTCTGTACTGAAATAACTTCCATCAAAAGTTTTCTCCAGCAGGTCGAGAGTTCCATCTCCATCAAAGCTATTTGTACCGTTCTTTCTTTTGGCAGAAAGAATTGTTCCTTGGGAAGCCACATCATTGTCAGTACTGCACAGATCAGATGGCAATGGCTTCTAAAATAGCAGGTTAATATCCCTGTCTGACAGGATTAAATGCTTAACAGTGATTCTTGCTTTTACAGCTATCAGGGTAAGTGATGCCATATGCAATGATAAAGATGTGACATTGTTCAGCTTGCCTTTTGGAGAATGATTAAACGACATACTTAAATCCTTTGTGGCCTTACAAATTTGATGGTACTGAGTGATACAGTGGAACAGAACAGCTATACCTTAAGTGAGGATCAGTGGCAAATTATGTATCTAAAATTTAGTTTATACTGATGCAGGCAGAAGGAACAGCACACACTATTTTCGTTTATAACTAGCAAAGTGATATATTGTGAAATCTGCCTCTGGTGTAAGCTTGCCCACACTCCTCATGAAGGCACTCACTCATTCCTTTGGGGTGGAAAAGACTGGATGGCAGCACATTCAGTAAAACCTGAACCTGCATCATCTCTTCAGACTTCGGGGTAAGATTCTGCTTGTGAATTTAAATACCCAAACTGAGCTGTCTGCGTGTGAAGGTGGAGTCTAAGCTTCTATTATAAAGTCAGCAAAGATCTCATTTTAAGAGTCCAAGGTTATTCAGCTTCTAAAGCAAAGCAGTCTAGGGCTGTTCAGCTAACGAGATGTAAGTGCCTGTGTTAGACTGAGCTGAGCAGCTGATGTGGATGCCATTGATTGTGAGAGTGCTCAGGCAACTTCTCCGAGTGTGTACACCTGTGTCTGGCACCTTCATTTAGATGTCCATTGGTAAGCTGGATCCAAGCCTCTCTGTGGAGTTTACAGTGAGGTGACTATGCCATCTCATAATCCATGGAATGAACTGGAATATTGCAGCACAACAGATGAGGAAGGTTTGGCTTGTGACCTGTTGGCATCTGGTGAGGCCAGGGTTGAAGGTGGGTTGTTTTCTGCTTACAGACTTCTGCAGGCTTTAACGTCTGCACACCTGAGGGATAGAAGGAGCAGCTGAGTGGTAGGATTTTGAGGCTGGCATAGGACCTCAACAATAAATATAGTTACTGAAACAGAAGTTGACGTCTAAATATTTTGAGGGTTTGGGCCTTGGCATTGTGCACTGGTTGCTGACATATTTAAAAACAGTGTTTAGAGAGGTAGTTTGGTCTGCTTCCGTATTCTTTATTGCTAACATAGAATTAAGTAGTTGTTCTGTACAATATTAACCATCCATATCGGGATAGTGCAAAAGGCGGTACTGGGAGAGATCTCTAAGTGCTAAAATGGCCATCCTGTCTCCAAAGTCAGGATCAGCTGAATCAGTGTATTTGGAGAAGACCTTGGAAGAGTGAAGCTTGGCTGGTAGGTGCTTGGGAGCCTGATCCACCACTATCATGATGGAAGTCCTATTGATGGGGGTTCTGTTACAGGTGTTTAAGGAGCTTTTCTTCATGCGAAAGTTTTTCTCCAGCATCGAGGTAAGAAAGGAGGCTGACTTTGGTGTTTCCAGTCTTTTGGCTGTTAATCTGTTGTCATTTAGTGTTTTTATTTTGAGTATCATGTATTATTTCACATCCAGAAATGACATAATTAGCAAAAAATATTAGGAACGTGAGAATTCTTAGGCTAGATTTTAATATAAAATTATGAGTTTCTTATAAAATTAGAAGTTGCAGCAGCCTGGCATAAGCCTTCTGCCATCAGGAGCAAAACCTGTGATTCTTTAGTCTCTCTCTTGTGTAGCTTTAAGAGCTCTCCGTAATGGGAAATTAACCCTTGCATAATCAGGCATCTAGCACTATACAGTAGGATAAAATATAACCTGCAGGTTTGTATTATGTGCAGATTCCAGGCTTGTGGGATGTGAGCAGGTTTGGGTCAGCCCTAGTGCTACAAAATGACTCAAAATTCAGAAATCTGGAAAGCTGCCGGTGTTTGCTTTGCTTAATAAAGCAAACTGTAAGTCAAACATTTAATCACAGCATTCTGGTAACAGGGGGCCTGTTTTAATACAACTCTTTTATTGGCCTCTTTGTAGTTCAGAAATAAGAAAGGCGATCCTGGCGGATGAGGTGTTTCCAATGCAAGTCCCATGTGGAACCTTTTCAGACTCGGGCCTAGTATAACAATATGAATCACCGACATGAGAGCCGTTCTGATCTACGGTGGTTTTTCCAGTAGGGAAATAACCTGCTGAGTTTATTAATGTTTGTCTAATTTACATCATTAGGGTCATTTTTTAAATAGCCCTGTCTGCTTGCTTTATTGCCGGTGTGGGTGTTGGGAGGAGGGATGCCAGAGCGCAAGCGCCGCTCCTTGCTGAGCAGACTGGAAAGCTGAGCCTTGCGTTTCCCCAAGTGGAGAAAATCTTTGAGGCTTTGGGCTCCGAAGGCCTGCGCACCACTGCAGGCGTACGTGTTTCAGCCTGGCTTTGCTCGTTCCTCAGAAGACCTTTGTGACGGTGGGAGAAGAGCAGGGCAGGGGGTTGGGAGAGCAGGGCTGATGTGCTCAGCGGGGAGACAAGATGACACCCGTTTCAAGACTCACTGTGTGCCATCCCTCTCCTTACAGGTGTGGCACACAGCGAGTAGCAAAGGGGGCTTTGTGCGGCTCTTCGCATGCTGGTCGTTCGGCAGCGTCTGCAGAGCTGAGCGGGGCCGTCCTCGCTCTGCTCATGGTGGAGAGGGAGCTCGGCAGTGGCACTGGCAACACTATGGTGTTTCCAAAAGGCTGGTCCTGCTCCTCTGAAACACCCTCTCCTCTGAGGGGTGGAAGATATTTTTCTGTGTTGTTGCAGGAGACAGTATCATATCTGTTACTACCACTGCTAGCAGTAATACAGGTGAGACTACTCAGCTGAAAAGACCGATCTGCAGATCAGACCAAAATTCTGTTATTTGTTTTTTTCCTCCTTGTCCTTCTCAAAGGGGAATAAATGAAAGGACAAGGTAATACTGCAATTGAAATCTAGCAGACTAAGTTTTGGTCTTTGTCTTCCAGTGAAAATCTGGAATCTCTGTTTGGTTTTCTAATTACTATGGGTTTACTACAGTTGGAATTTGATCAAGCTGCTGTAATTTTTAAACTGTTTTTAACTGAGATCTGTCTGTCTGTTTATCTACACATAAATAGATGATATGTGGACAGTTGCCTGTACTTGGCTAAAATTATACTTCATTGTAGTAGTGGCAGAACTAATTTAGTTCCGCAGTTTTCGTGACTAAATCCTATTTACCTGAGTGGGAAAAATTTAAGGAATTGTCCAATCTGGGCCGTAGTGCTGGCTGAGTTAGCCAGCAACGAGCAGTGAGGTGCTCTGTCCCGTAGTGCATCCAGCTGGGAAGGTAAAGCAGAGGCAGAGATTTGGAAAAATCCTGATCTTTGCCATTTCTGAGTTCATAACATGTAAACTTTACTTGCTCACTAGTAGAGCATTACACAGATTACTTGGAGAAGAGTGTTTGAATGACTGATTGTCCTTGTGTAAATATATTGCAGAATTTAAGATTTTAAGATTATTTGGAGTTTGGATAAAAAGGAACTCTGAAAGAGCTGTTTAATCTGATACACTGACTGTACCTGGTTCTGTGTCAGACTGTAAGGAAGAAGTTACATGCAACATATTTTCTTGGTTTTCCTGGGTAGGAAATTTTTTTCTTCTCTTTGTGTGGACAGCTGCTCAGCTCCAGGTAAAAATGTTATAGTTTATGGGACTGCCAGCTGGAGCCAATTAAAATCTAATGGACCAGACTTGGCACTAAAACATCTTTTTCTGCCCTAGCAGCCTAGAGTTTTTGTTCTGCTGCTTATACATGATTTAAAAGGTTTACAATGTTGTTAAGAAACAAATTTACTTACCATTTTGCAAACCAAGACATCTTTAAATTTTAAATCTGGCACAGAAATGTTACGATTTGTGTCCTTTAATGAAGTCATGATTCCACTGAGCGTGAAGAGTTGTTACACAGGGACTTTTCTTCCCCGATGTTGTCCCCTAAATATATGAGATGGAAGCAGAGAGCTAAATGACTTGCTTTGGTCACAGCAAGGATCTGCTATATCCCTAGGAAAAAATATGAGTCTTGAAACAGATGATCTGTCTTTTAGTTCTGACTGCCTCGAGCATAAGAAACCTAGGACAAGAGTAGGAGCTTGAGTTACAGTGCTGGAGAGTGAAAATCATTATGGAGAGTAACATGGGCAAAGGGAGATGTGGATGCGGTGTGCTAGAAGGACAGAAGAGAGAGCAAGAGCTCAGCAAAAATAATTGATTTTTGGAAAAAGAATTCAGTTCATTTGAACTGGAAGGAGCTGTTGTTTTTCTTGAGAGGTATAATTCAGACTAGTCTCTCTGTGCAAACCTAAAGGCTTAAAAGGTGTTTTTTGCCTTTCCAGAATGGTGTAGTTTAAAAGATTGAATTGAGACTTTTTGACTTCATTTTGAAAGTTTGGAGAATTTTTTTTTTTTCCAAAACATCCAAGTTTCACCAACACTGGCTGGGGCAGGCAATCTTTCTATCTAGGAAACCTTTCTATTTTTTTACCTTGTGGTAGCTAAAGTGCAGTTCACTTCATGTTTTCAGTGAGAATATTTGATTGGTTAGCCACCGAGGTTCAGGTTCGTCTGATAAACAGGAACTCAATTGCTTGTGACTGTTTCTCCACATTCTTAAAGATTGCTTAGGGCACGAAAGATACCCTGATAACAGGTGCAAAAGTAATCCTGTAGATGCATGAAAAAAGGAGGGGATGATTCTTAAGGCATAAGTCTGGAGCGTATTATCCTGTGGTTTCCACAAACAAGCAGGCTGTGCATCTGAAAGCATGAGAAGTGTGAATAGTGGGCATTTGAAAGTGTGATAAACTTTGGCCTGATTTCTCTAGTGTGCTATTCATGGGGCAGATCTAAGCTGTTTTTAAGCATTCTGCCATTTATTCAAAGATTCGTGGATTCAAAGACTGGACTGGATTTTAATCATGAACTGACCAGTTTTAACCCAAAAATGGGTTATTCCATGCATGTGTTCATACATGCTGAGGGTGGTGAAGTTGCTTTAGCAGGCAGGAGGAAAAGAGGATTGGGAGAACAATAAAAGAACATGAGAAAAAAATGAGTTTAGAGACACTTGTATGTAACAGATTATACAAAGCCTGAAAAACTTGGATATTTGGATGAGATGCTTCAAAATGTCAAAGGAGGGTCGCAAAATCTAGGGTGCATCTGGTATAATGGTAACTGCAAACAGTTGATGTTTGTCCCGCTTTGGTGCGTCACAGTGTTTTGCTGGTTCCTGGGTGACCAGTCTGCTGGTGGGTGAAGCTCAGTTTGTGCTGAGCGGTATTTACTGCTAGACCGCTTGGAGATGAAGGTGCAGAGATCAGAGAGAACTGTCCTCAGAGGAATGAGACTGGTCCCAGGCCTGATTTGGTCCTAATTTTCACTTTTCCATAATTTTCCTTTTCTAAAGCCTTTTGGAACCATTTCTATCTGCTTTTGTGAAAATAAGTTAAAGAAATTACAAGAATTTCTCAGAGCTTTACACAGTTAAAACTATGTAGCTTCCCTCCTTATGATATATTCAGCTCCCCGCAATACTGAAACCAAGGATTCAAACAGAACTGGAAATCATGCAGCTGTAGGGTGGTCCTCAGGCACAGGACCGAGACACGCTCTCAGGAAACCTTTGGAAATACTGTATAGGTGGTTATGCCTGTATCCCAGCCAGAGCACTTCCCTCTCTTAACTTGTCAATGTGTCACTTATAATGGGCATTAAATTTAACATTTGGAGAGATGCACAACTTCATAATATTAATAACAGCTTCATAATGTTAAGGAGAAAGATATAAGCTAATTGGAGAATGAATGTAGACATTTTTTGGCTGCTCTTCAGGCAGGAGATTTATTAGAAGCACTGTAGTACTGTAATTCCTGAGCCATCTCCTCTCCCCCAGCTTACACAAAGTTACTTCATTTGCCCCTCTCTCTTAGGAGTACTCTTGAAATGGCATCTTTTTATGTACCTGTTTTTTAGAGAACATCGTGGAGAAAAAGGAAAAAGAAACCAATCCAAACAAGAATACAGATGATTCATAGTAAGAACTATTGAGGTTGTAAAAATACTCTGGTAGGGATTCTGACGAGTTGGCATATCTCCTTCCACATCGATAAATTTGTCAGTGGTGAAAGTGTTTATTCCTTTGCAGTTGTATGATTTATGCTGGATCTTTTGTACAGCATATGTGGACCTATAGTTCATCCTCAAACAGTAGAAGATGAACTCTGACTAATAGAACTCAGTGACTATCCTGCAATTTATGCAGGATTAGTATTTTTAAAGGGTTGTGTGCATGATTTAAGTAGGATTTGAGTATATAGCCATGGTTTGTCCTTTGCTGTCAGCAAGGCCATCCTAAGTTCATTTCTTTAAAGAAGCTCCAGGCCAAATGTCAGGGAAAATTAAATCAAGCAGTGATGTAGTCCCGTAGGGAAAATGTATTTCAGTTGTGAGGTATTCATGGATGTAATATGTCATCCTGTAGTCTGTGACTGTTGGGTGCACTTACAGGCAACATGGCTTGGTAATTGCTACTTGTTAAAAAATTTGGCTACAATAAAAAATGACCTGCCAGGGAGAGAGACAGTTTTGTTAATTCTATTTACGAGACTTTCATCAAAATTGGAAGGATGTGTGTGTGTGGTGGCAAATCCTCCATGACACAGCATCTTTAATAAATGAACATTGTTTTTGTCTTCCAGCAAGGAGTAATCTTTTAGAGCTTTGGCTTCTGCAGTCGGAGAAACAAGTTGGACACAAGCCCTTTATTTTGCTCAGCCACCATCATTTTGCTACCCAATTCGCCCTTCCTGAGGGCATGTGTAAGCAAATTTTCCATTTTTCCAACAGATGTGGGACAAAGCTAGGCTTGTCGGATCAGCCTGGATCCAAACCTGGAAAGAATTAACTCCACCCTCTGTAGCCTTGTTTTCATAAGGAGTTTCTTTTTTTTTCCTGGTATATTCTAAATAAAACAAACCAGCCCTTTACAGGTCAGATTATACTTTACTGTGGGTACCTGACCCAGGAGCAAGATCGTGTAGGTCATAATTAGAGGCCTGGCAAGCTCAGAAGGAGCCACAAACTGTCCTGTGAGACACCTCCCTGCCTGTGCTCTTGTATTGGCTTATTCTCTAAGCTTTTTTTGGGGAGTAGAGGCTTGCAGTGGTTTTCTTTATCGTCTCTATTTACAGATGGGTTACCTTTGTGGTCTCAGTAGCTATAAGCGCTGATGTGTAACATTCAAACTTCCATGCCATGCTTGGCCCTGTTATTTGATTACTGTGAAGCATTACATGTGGAGCATGCATATAATTTAGGAAGAGTATCTTTTCAGATGCAAATGGACATTTAAATCAGAAGAAGCTGATGCACATTTGATAGCAGTATCCTCCTAGAATGAAAAGATTTATCACCTATTGAATCATTAAGGAACAATAGACCTGCTTCCTCAGCTGGCCAAAATCATTGCATTGCTTTGGGCTTTAGCGACCCTCTGACATTAAGGATCTAACCCAGTGTTGTTCCTGTATCTGAGGATGAGAGTAATGAAGCTACATTTCATGGATTTATTTCAAGAGAAATAGAAGGGGCGAGATTCTGCTTCAACTTGTGTCACTCTAAATCCAGAGAGATGAATTAAAAACCCAAAGTAATTTTAAGCGGAGCACTTGTGTTATTCCACAGTAACACTTCCCTAGCCAGAAGGGCTGGAGAATGACAGAAAAAGATTGAATCATAAGAATTTCTGAATAGTTTCATTGTGTGCTAGCACAATGCGTGAGATGTACTGGGTAAGGAAATAGGTTGCACGGAGGTTTGAATAAGAAAAAACCTTCATGTAGTTAACCCTTTAGAGTCTGCAGACACAGGGAAGGGTCACACCAGCTGTAGGCAGGAAAATTAAAGATGGGCTATCACCAGACAGGTTCATCTGGCCCTTGCAAGTCTGGCAAGCCAGTCTTTTTGGGGAACATTTTATTATTCATGATCTGTCTCCAAAATAGTTCTTTTCATGTCAGATTCAGCTTTGTTTATCACTTTTTTGTGTGGATTTGTTGAATTAGAAGACCCATCTAAATGAAGTAAAAGTTTTTGTTGTATGCTTTAGTGTTCATTTGCCTTGTATGTCTTAGAAGAATCATGAAATACTCAGGGTTTGTTGGAACCCAAGTACTTTGGGAGACAGTTAACCAATGCCTCTTCACAGGAAAGGAGTTTGGTTGACAGATCAAAGTGCATCTTTCCCATAATAGTGAGCAAAAGATTTTAGCAGAGCTGCCCATGTGACCGTAAAGAGATCTGTCTTCCTGAGGAGTCAAGGCTGGTTATGAATTCATTGAATCTTTCCAAAGTGCATTTCGTTGCAGTGGCTTTCCTTTGTTGTATTGCTGGAACACCTTGCTTGGTTTTAGTAGTTTTCCCCAGGTCGTTCCAGAGTCCAACTTCAATGACACTGTGTCACCCACAGACATCTGTTTTAACTGTTTAGATTTCTAATGAGGATGTTACATAAACTCAAAGTTACTAAGAGCATGGAAGCATCTCTATTGATTAATTTCTTATATAAATGCTTTTCTAAGCATCGCTACTATCTATTTAAACCAATATCTAGTGTTCACAGCTCTTGGGTGAATAAGCATTCATTCCCATCCTTTCTTCCCCATGTTCTCTTTTATCTTCTTTCCTGCCAGTTTTCCTGTTGTCTTTGGTACTACTACCTGCAGTATTTTTCTCCTTTGGTTTGTCTCCTTTCCAGTTATTTTCCCCTTTCTTCACTGGAACCAGTAATTACTCAGTTTTTCTTAGATAGCTAACTTCCTCAGCTTTTTTCCTAGTGCCCTTTTTTTTTTTTTTTTTTTTTTTTTTTTTTTTTTCTTTTTTTTTTTTTTTTTTTTTGGGGGGTTTTTTCCCCCCTTTTGGTTTTTTTTTTGGGGGGGGTTTCAAATTTTTTTCCTTTTTTCTCTTTTTTTTT
>Ga0181612_100280_pt1 | contig 15191 bp, 3 predicted proteins | sample HoacroProtozoa21_FD_119630 | JGI IMG/M metagenome (GOLD analysis project Ga0181612, IMG submission 119630) | Hoatzin crop microbial communities from Cojedes, Venezuel. Combined Assembly of Gp0051906, Gp0051904, Gp0051908 | reverse complement strand
CCGCCGCTTCTCCAGGTTCGCGACCCTCGGGGCAGGACTTAGCCGATCGCCCCGACACATATATTTGTATATAAAAAGTTAATAGAAGCAATATGGGAACAAAGACAGACTTAGTGCACTCTGATGCAATCCCAGTTTAAGAAATAGTTGCTTTTTAGAAAGTATCAAAGCCAGGGATCCTTCATAATCTCCACAAAGGGGAGAAGAGTTTCAGAAAAGACGAGCACCTTGTGTTTTCTTCACCATCTTCCATCTGACTAACACTTACAATCAGAGCAAAACAAAAACCTGTCTTTCAACTATCTCAGCAAAACTCCTCTTAATGTGTAAGAGCAGCTCATTTCTTATTTTTATTCCACAGGAAGTTATTTTGACAAAGACGTGCTGATCACACAACCTGGTAGTAATAAACCTCCCTCATTTCTAAGGCTAATAGGCTGCTCATCAGTTGAAGTATGTCAATGACCAGCAATTAGCACCCTCGTCATTTAGCTACTGTGATTGCACCAATTCTTGTATTAGTGCTGCATTAATTGCAGCTTACATCGTCTTGATTCGGGGTGTGTGACGATTTAAAGCAGCAGCAGGGGGTGGAGACTTTCTTTACTGCCAGAAAAACTGGAAACAATCACCAAAACAATGGGTAAGGCAATCCAGCTCGCTCACCTGCTGTGTCGCAGGCTTCCTTTTCTTCTTCCTACTCAATCCCTCTCCCTCATCAGTGAGACTCAAGAGGGTATTTGTTGCTCTCTCAAGTTTAGCTATTATTTTTTTTCTTATGAAAGGGATTAACTTCAAGGTGAGTCAATTCTGCTGGATCAGTGTGGTCTTTTCTAGGGTTTTAGTTAGAATTATTTATCTTTGTAAAATCCTTGGGTTATATGACTACTATGAGGGAGACAAAATCTTCTATTTGGGGCTTGGCAGAGCGGCCAGGACTTTGCAAATTTACATCTATGTAGAAAACTGTTATGGCTGACTATGGTGAACCAAAATACTCAATGAACATTATTCTTTATGGGCTTTCCCCATCTGAGAGCAGTATCACCCTTGCCTCTGAAACTGAGTTCGTAATAATTAGGACCAAAGCTTTTCATCAAATGCTTGCCAATAGTGTGCTGTTTAGGGAGTGCCTGAGGTTGGTATTACAGAACTGTTTATATATAAAATTAACAACAGTAAAACCTAAACATGTCAATGTCAGAAATCCTTGAGTATGCCCCTAAACTAGGGCGATTTGAAGGGGTGGTTGTGAATTGTGCATCTGTGGCTTAGTTGTCCACCAGTGTATTTAGTGTTACCTCTCCTATAATTATGACTAATAGAACTTTTCTGGCTTGCAGAAATGTTGAGGAAATCTGTTCACTAGTGGTGGCTCTCGGATGGGTGAATGGGACAGAAAAGGAAATTAATTTTTCTTCTGCAGAGCAGGGTTTGAATCATGTGCAGTAGATAAGGCTTCAGGGTACATGCTTGAATAATGAGGAGAAAACAGAACAGCGAAGTATCATCCCTTCTGCGCCCTGGAGTAGAGCAGGGGTTCTTCAGAAAGGTCCCTGTCCATATACCAGCACTGTTTGAACAGGTCATTAAAGATTACAAAATCTTACATGTGAAAAAAGAGGTGTATTAGGTTTGCCCAAGTAATCTTATTCTGGTATTTTCAGTGGTTTGGGGTTTTTTATCATTTACACCATATTTTTTATCTGAACTTGTCCGTGTGTTTTTTAACAGCCTGCCTTCTGGCAAGCTATTATTGGTTTATCTGAATATTTACATGGCTAAACAGTGGCATTTGGTGAAAAAGAAAACAAACTAAATACTGGTGTTTTTTCCCTGAATGGATTACCTCGCTTCTAAGACTCAGTATTCTGCTCCCCACAGTGCAAAACTAACCAAAATTGGAAGCCACCTTCCACACAAGCCCAGCTGAACAGTCGCAGTACACTTCATTCATTTAAATTGTCAAGCCAGCTAAGCCTTTGGGGAGGCACCTTCTTCATACTTCCAAATGTGTTTAAGCTGAAGGCCGGAGGCATGAGATCAGTCATAAAATCATAAAAGATTACTTTTATTCCACTGTAAATGCTCCATTCATTTGGTATGATGCCAGTGTTCTACTGAGAAGACCACAAAACCTCATAGCATGTTTTGGACTTGTCCTGGGTTCAGCTGGGACAGGGACAGGTCTCAAGGTAGGCTGACAGATAGATATGTCAAGTTAGAGGTAATTAGAAACAAACTCCCTAGTAAATACCTAGCTCCAGAAACAGCAGATGATAAGCTGCACGTAATATTTAGACAAATTGATGCTGTCTCCTGGCAGTGTAATATGCTTTGGGTTTCGCTATGCTTCATCTTTCCCTCTTCCTGGAGTACTTGGACAGGGCTGATTGACTGGCAGTGATGTAGAAAGGACAGGTACTGTTTATCCCTTTCTAATTTTGGCAACACCCCCCCTAATTTGACCTCTCTAGAGAATGTTCCTCCTTCCTGCTGTCTGCCTTGGAACACTGAGCAGTTTGTCTAATAATTAACAAGGTGGGTAATCACATTTGTCTGCCCTTTCTATAAACCAGGATGCAAGGGAAGGAGGAAAAGGGGTGAAGGACAGTTCCGTGTAAACACTAAACTCTGGGCACCTTCTGCTCTTCAGTATCAGGCATGTAAGCTGTTGGTTCAGTAATCTAAAAGCAACTCCCTACGCTTTACAAAAAGCCAAACCGCAGCAGTTTGCAAAGTGCATCTGTTTACTTCAACTGTATTACTAAGCCAAGTATGTAATGCCCATTTGTAATACCGTAGATAAAACGTAATTAACAGTATTCATTCATTACCAGTGTAGGTTAGTGCGTTGGGGATTTGCTCTGTTATCAGGCAAAAAGGCAACAGAGATGAAGAGTAAACGATGAACCGCAGCAAAATGCAAACACATAATATATGTAAGTACCTAATCGGATATGATCAATAGCCAGGTATAAATTCAGGTCGCCAGCCTGAACTGGAAGTCCTGGCTTGCAGGGCAGATAAGCTCTGGTTTGGGAATGATGTGTTGTCTCCGATGGTCTCTAATGTGTTAAAAGACAGACTTTTAAAGTTTTTTGATTTAAGTAGAGAGCACATTAAAAAAACATTGATTTTCTGCTTGGCAATTCATTACAGTTCCCTCTGAAAGAAAAGTAGATTTATCTGGTTCAAAAGGTATCTTGCTCGGCCTTCTGAGGCATCAGAGTTTAACTTTGGTCTCTACCCGCACCAGGCCAGTGGCAGGGGAAAGGAATGTAGAGTCCAGGGCTGGATTCAGGCCCGTATTTGCAAAATGCCAATGTTTTGTTGTTGCTAAATGTAAGCAAACGTGAACTCCAGACCATATATCCACTTCAGATACACTGATCTCGCGCATCTGGATCAATTTATAGCAAAAGATGCAATTTAAATGTAACAATTCCGAGGGCATGCGGTGTACAAGGGTAAGTATATGCATACATCCATCTGCTGAGGGGCAGAGCACCTGTAATTATAATGCTGCAATTTTTAAAAGAATTTGGAAAGTCAATAAAATATTTAGATCCTTTACAGATAGTTTTTGCACTGAAGGAGTATCTTGTGATCTAATGAACTGTTAAATTATGTCTTTTGTAAGAAGATCTAGGATTAAGAAAAGAGCATAGTTAAGTGACAGAGATGTTTCTTGATATTTGACTTCTGCAGCGAATGGTTTTTTTTGCAAATATAGTACTCGCACACGCACCTAGTCCTGCAATATAACTCGTCTGTTTAGTTCATTGCAAGACAAAAATCAGGCATAAGCTGGAAGTAAAAAATCTTTATGGAGCTTTCAGCACCAATTTTTTTAGTGGAATAGAATTACGTTCCCTAAAGCTAAGCAGGTGCAAGATCAGATTCAAGAGAAAACTCCACGAGGTCAAACAGAATGTGTTCTGAACTCTCGAAAACGAAGTACATCACATTACAAAGCTACAGAACAGATAGCGTAGGGTATTTTTTGTTTTACTGAATTTGTGGTTTAAATTTAAAAATAAGGGCTATTCATTATTTATTTATACAGAAAAATCTTATTTGTCTTCTGCTTTTCATCAAGTGCTTTTTAATTTGAAAGGGTCATTTGATTGTAATTAAGCCAAATGTTAGTGAATAATTCACTACCCTTTTCCTTCATCCTGTCCTATTAATTAGTTAGAGCCAAAAGGCTGAGACTTTCAAATAATATCAAATGTTTATTCAAATAATTGGTAATAATCAAGGACTCAAAGCTGTTACAGCAGTCAGTTATGAACAAAGAAGATTCTGTTTGTGAACTGAGAACTAATAAGTGAAAAATTAATTTTTCATCAACTTAAATATTTCCAAAAACTTGGGCCTTCATACAACTTACTATTGGGAATCTCTGTGAAATTTAATTTGATAATTACAAGGATGCCAATTTTAGCTCTGTTAATTTACACTATTGAATAAAAATATGGGGCGATTAATCCACAAAGAGAAAAGACATGCGGCAGAGTCGCTTTAAATCTTTTTTCTTCTTTCTATGAGTTATGTCAGATACCTAGTTATATGAAACATCATGGCACTTCTAAGGGTTCTTGTAATCTGAAACATTTCAGGAATTTTACATTTTTTTAAGCAGGACTCTGTGATTGTCAAATAAGCCAATGTTGGGCTATATGGAGATTCTTCTAATTTTACTGATGTGTTTCACACAACTTGTTGCCAATCTCTTACATGAGAAAAGTGTGAACAAATGTTGGTCCACTGTTACTAAAATGAGCCAAAATTTAAAAATTGCATGACAACCTGTTGACAAACACCATCCTGTGGCCATCTGGTTCTGGGTTACCACCACAACTACAAAGGCTGTTTGGCAATTCCACTGGAGAAAAATAAAAACTACAGTTTCGCTCTGGAGCAGAGTTCAACTTGCAAAAACACTTAGTCTTGTAGGATTACTGTTGCTTACAGTGTAACTAACCTTGGCTCTAACCTCTGCATGTGTAATGCTAATGAACTTATAAGTTGATCTTCCTGTCTCTTTATCCCCCCATTAGTATGCAGAGAACAGATCTGAGGTGGTGAGTACTTACAAGGGACTCAAACCAATAAGAAAAGCAAATGGGGAGAAAGGAGAATACAAATGTGTCTCCAGGATCCCAAGAGGAAACGTTTATAAAGAACATAAAAAATGGTGTCATCAAGATGCCACTAGTTAGGAGAAATAAAATGGAAGATTGATGTTGATGTGCTCAGGGTGATCATAAATGAATAAAAGTAGACTGATGACATCTTGTAGAGAGCAGATCTTCTCTTGATATATCGACAGAAGGACATTCAAGAGAATACCACCAAATGGCACTGAGCTTGATAAGGAAAAGCAAAGGGAGGTAAACTGTCCTCGCAGATTCCTATGCCACCCAGCATGTGTTACAAGAATGGGCTTCCTGCTTCTTGCATCAGAAACAAAATAGACATGAAGATGGATTTAGGAATTATTAGAAACACGGCCCTCCCCTATCATATCTCATGTGAGACAGAATGACCCTAGCTTATTGTAAAGTTTAAAGTAATACTGGAACTAATATTTTTCCACTCTATTGTGGGTCTTTTCTATGATTTTTTTTTTTTTTTTACTACAACACCCCCTTTAGATTTTTGACTGCTGCTGGGCATTGAGAAGAGTTTTTAATTGTGCCGGGTGCTCTCTTTTCCTTTGCAGTTAGCAAGAAGTTAGAACAGGGCCATGCGTACAAGCAGTTCAGATTTTTCATTCTAATGTGTTCTACTCTGCATTTGTCAATGTCTGAATTTCATCAACAATTATGCTGCCAGTTTGTCTAGTTCTGTTTCCATTAAGTTCATCACATCCCTCTCTTATAAAGACTTACACTAAATAATTTTGTCATCTGCAAATCCTACTGATTTTTTTTTTTTTTTTTTTTTTTTCCCTACCCCTCATTTCTGCCTTTCTGGATAATTAATTAATGTATTAAATACAGATACTTGGGACATACTAATATTAACCTCCTGCTGAATTGAAAGCTGACAGCCTAATGAATTAAATTTTCTACATAAGAACAACAGTGTTGACAGTGAAAATCAGGATGACTTGTGATTTATCCCTAATCTGAAGGGAAAAAAAAAAAAAAAAAAAAACCCCACCCAAAACTCTGCAAGTACAAACTCCTGCAATTTCCACTTGCTTTTATGGGACATGTGGAAAAAAACAGGCTACTTAAGGAAAAACCCAAGCCAATTAAAAAAAGAGGAAATTTCACCTCTGTATACCTATTTCACTTTCCGTTTACAGAACCACTGAGCTGTCAAACAGTACCTTAAGCATTTTTTTTCCCCTATGAAATTGTTAGAAGTGCCTTGGCTAGAATATCCTTGGAATGACAAAACTTGTTTAGGTATGTGATCCAGAGAGGACAAGGTATAGAATTTATAGCTAATAAAGCCTAAAGTAAAAGATGACCAAAATGAATTAAACTGACGACTACTGTAGCTACAATCATGTTCATGCTTCCTTGTCAAAGTCATTTTAGCTTTTTTTTAGATACCACAAAATTTCTCATACTCCTCTGACACTTTGACACAGTATCTGTAGCAGACACTTTTGTAAGCAAAAAATATATTTGGAACAAACATCACCAAGCCACACACAAAAAAGGGCAGTTTCTTACTGTTCTGCTACTGTTATAAAAACAAATGTATTAAAACTTAGATGTGTTATAAACATCAGCAGAATGTCTAGAGTTATTTCTGAAAGTTATACTTCAGCATGTAAAAAGTGTGTAATTTATACAGCAGCTTTAAAGTATTCTAATTAGTGTCTCCCAAGTACAAATTCTGTTGTTTGAACTTTGTATCAAAGAAGAGCTAGAATACAAAAAATACTGATGAATATTCACATGCTCTTGAAATGAAACTTTTTCACTCGTCAACATTTTAAGACATCAAATTTTGTTAGCACAAATGTTCACAAAAAGTATACAGGTGTAATAATGCATTTAAATTATTAACTTTTTAATGACCTGTATGACTGAGCTTTTTCATAGGAATCCATAAAGTTCTTTGGGAAATGCGCCTTGTCTTACTGAAGTTTTTAATACAGGTTCTAGTCAAAGTGGATTATTTCACTTAGGTTAGAAGAAGATTTTACAAAATGCCTGAAGGCATGTACAGGTTTGTGATGTGCGATGCTGAGAAAATTCTGCTAAAGTTTTAAAAAAATTGGAGCATTCTGCCTTTTAAGTCCTATTGGATGCTATCTGCATCATTAGGTACACACATTTAATCATTGGGATCGCCAGCTTTAGAAACTAAGACCCAATCTCAAAGATAAATTAGGGGCCTAAATCTAAGTGAAGGTCATGGTAACAGGACTAGACTATACTTTCAGTGGTCATGCCAGAGTGGGGCAGCATTCAGTGTGTCCTAATTCTTCTCCATATATCCACCATGGCAATTTAGACGTTTGCTGTTCAGTGGAACATTGGTCCAGATGGTACAGTCACATTTACTCGGATCTGTACAGGAGATTTAACATGTGCAGCAGCTGCGTCCAAGATTTTCAGGGGCCCAGCAAGAGCTAATGCTGCTGTCCTGTCTGAAGAAAATTCTAGTCAGCCTCCAAATTTCACCCCAATCACATTTCCAGACATGATATAGGCCACCTGGGAAACCCAAACATATAGGAGACTGGGAAGGTGCTTGGTATATTAGACAGGCATTTTGAATGTTAAGAATGGAATTTCTAGCCTAATTTCAGATTTCTTTTATCAGTTTTAGTTGCACATCTGCAAAATGGAGATAATGGGCAGCTGTGAAAACACATTCATTAAATCCCTGTGAGGCATGCTGTACCGGTGGTGGTAAGGTGGCATTGGAAGCTGCAGGACAGAACGGTCAAAAGTGAATATGGGGCTTGCACATAACTAGGATGAGTCAGTCAACACTGAAACAAAAATCAAAAAAGGAGAAAGATGTATACATGTACAGATGGCCGCAAGCAGCAAAATTCAAACAACAAAGGCCATGGAGTTTAGCTTGCTGTGCCACACTTGGGCATAATTTTACTCTCGCAAGCTGTGTCTGTGTTGCTGGGACTAGACCTTGATTTGCCAAGATTCTGAAAGTATTTTTCAAAAACAAGAGATCTTTAAAATCTCTGTCCAGTGCCTCACTATCTGCAGTGAATTTGTCTCAGTGACACTGTAATTAACTTTCTGTGTTACAAATCAGCAGTTGAAAATTCATATTGCAAATAACTTTTTTGTTTCATGAATGATATCTTTTTTCAGTGTTGAATATTCCGTTCCCCAAGGTAACTTGACTGGTAGGTGGCCTACCTGGAAAAGTCACCCTGACGGGAACTGAGGAGACAAGATAGAAATCGGTTCACACATCGGCTCACTTCAGTGCAATGTGTACATGGTATGTTATACTCCGCTGTCTACTAAGCTTTCTATGGCAGCAAGTGAAATCTCCTTTGGAAGGACTCATACACATAACAGAATTTGTGTTAGGTTTCTTCAAGGTCAGCAAGAAGTGCTGAATTTGTTCTCCTTACGTATATATCAGAATGGAAAAAAATAGAATTTGAATTAAAAATTGTAATTTTATGGTTGAAATGCGTGCTATTTACTGCTCGTGTATATGGAGAAGTACAGATGAAGTCTGACAGTCCTGATGTTTAGGTACAGAAGCCCTCTAGATCATTGCTGGTGCTGAGATAAGTGAGGCCAGATGACTACTGCAGGAAGAGAATGGGAGAAAGAGAAAAGATGATGGAGTTTTATAAATTGTCCCATGTTGGTGTTTAAAGCATAGAAAATAACAAACCAACTCAGAAGAGTGTTAGCATTTAAAAAGACTCAGAATTATTGCACTTGATTGCCCACTTACAATTTGAGGTGTACATACCATGATTTGCAATCAAGTAACCTTGAAAAGATCACAATTTACTTTCCTTAGTACTATTAAGTGATTAAACATATACACATGCCTATTTACAAATTGTATTATTTATAATTAATAAATTATAATTGTATTAATTATTTTCAAGATTTAAGACTACTGTATTTTCCTAAATGTCTCTGATGTATTTAAAGCAGAAACAAAGGTTGGCATTTTTGTTTGTTTGTTACTCGTCTCATCTGGTGAATTCTCATCACTCAGGCATTCATTCAGTTGCTCAGTAAATAGCTCATTAATATGATTTCTAGCTCTGTATAAATGCACACCGCAAAAGCGCTATTATGTAACAGTTTGAAAAGAGAGCTATAAATAACCTACTTTAATAACCATAAATTTACATCAGAAAGGTAGATGAACTCTGAAGTGAAAAACGTTTATTTTTATCTGATGATAGTGTTTCATACTCTCGGTGCTATCAGACTCGTCCTGAATAATTGAGTAAGGTCATGGGGTTTTATACCATCTGGGAAAGTCTGGCATCTCAAACGGATTTATACGACAGGAACAGAGATTTAAAAAGAGCTGCGTTTCTCTTGTGGGACTCAATCTTACTTACCTGGTACACATTCAGAAACTCCCGGTGGCATCCCTGGCAGATTAGACTGTGCAAAGAAGGCAAGTTTGGCCCTTATTTTACTGATTTTTCTAAACCCAAGTGCTGCTTTCTGAATAATCTGAAGGAAATCAACCTTGATGGAATTTTAAATTTTCCTGTCTTATTTCCATTAACTGGCTGCCTTAATTTTAGAAATTTACTGAATTTATGCCTTCCTTTGGTCAAACATCTTCTCTTGGAAGGAAAATACTGGCAGGCATAACCAAGGCGTTCAGTTTTATAGATGCTATCAATCCATCATGATCTCCATAGAGAACAGTTGTGAGGCTGAGAGGATGTCCTCGTAAAATCCTCAATAGGCTTATGAAGATACAGGAAGTCTAATTCAGTAAATTGAACATGATAACTCTACTAGTAGAGAAAGTGATAAAGAAATAATTGAAAAAAGAATATTGGTTTATGTACTCTGTAAGTTCATGACACCTCTTTTAAAGTAATGAAGTGTAATTCCCCCTCTCACCATTCGATCTCAGTAGCTAGACAGGAGCAGCGGAACAGAGACATCATGCAGAGGCAGGAACCTATCCCAGGGACTTCTGGCGGCAGGATCAATGCCCAACTAACGAGCTGTGCTAGGCAAGCTGAACTCCTGTGTACATTTGCATGTATGTAAGATCTTCCATTTAGTTTTCAAATATTGCATGGTTATAACCACATGCTGAAATACAACGGTCTGTGAACTACCAATTCCCATGTGCCTTTTGCTACTGCTAAGGGACACCAGTTGTAATCTTGTTCCTCTGTTGACTGTTTAAGTACCTTTTCTCATACTGGACTAATACTTCTTTGGCTGATGTTTCTTTGGTGGAGATATTTTGCAAGGCTCTGCCGCTATGAGGATGGAACCAGAGGGCAAACCAAGCAGGAAAAAAGCACAGCAATGAAAGCCATAGAGCTGGTCAGCCGAGAAGTACACATAAAGCATTGTATTTTGAGATCAGCGATGGGTAAGATAAAGGGGGCAGCTGAAGTGTTGTAAGATGCAGCCTGACAAGGAGGAAGGACACTGACCATCTTTCCCAATGATTTTTGCAGCATACAGTTTTATTCCTCAGCTGAAATACAGACAGTATCAGACAAAAAAAAGGCCCATCACTGTTATTCTCACCGTAAGTTACTATTTCCAGACTGCTTTCTTGCTCCAAGTCTATTAACCTGCCCTTTTCATCTCCTGTTCAGCCTGGTGTAGGCAACTCCCGTCTCGTCTCAACCAGAGCCTCATCCCTAGAGGAGCAGTCTTTTCATTAGATGTGTTACTGTTATTTGCCAGTCACTCTTTAGCCTTTAAATCAAATACTATTTCATTTGAAAGGTTCATGAGCGTGATAGTGCAGAGTATTTTCCATCGTTCTGCTGCGTGAGCCCTGATTCTTCCAGTTTAATGAAACTGTTCTTAAAATTAAATTGCACACAATGCATTTAGCTGCTGATACGACACAGAGCCGGCCCTATACTATTAACATGTGCGTACAGACGTACTTGCAAGGGTTATGGTTGGAACTGTTTTGAGTTAGCTTGATCCAGTACACTTTCAGACAACCTTCCACACCTCACTGCCTTATCATTTTGCTGGAGTTTCACCTTCTGAGTTGCTGTTGTTCAGAGCTGGGGCTTTTGGGGTGTTTGGTTTCTGGGAGGTTTTTTTGTGGAGAAGTGTTTCTGAAGATTTTAAATTATTCAGACACTTGAAAATATGAAATGCCTGAAAATAAAATCAGATGTTCCTCGGCCAGATGTTTTTTTGGTAACCTTTTTTCCCCTGAATGAACTCTAGAACCTGAGGTTTTCTGCATTCAGACTCAGGCGTTGATACAGGAAAGCATGTAAGCATAACCCTAATATTAGATACACGCTTTGTACTCCTATCAAGCTGGTTTGGCCTTCCTAAACGTGATGAGCCCCGCAAGTCCTTGTACTGCCGAAAGACATGAGACACACATATTGTATACCCTTGAGATCTGAGGGCTGCGGCAGCACTGAGACAGCTCCAAGGAAGACAGGCAAACAGACACGTCATCACTGTGCCATTCAAATACTTCCTTCTTTTGAACAAGGATTTAAAGTTATTTCACTGAGAACAGAAGATCACCTCATGATATACTGATAGATGATTTTTCTAGCTTTATAAAAAATTTTTCCACCAGAAATTGATTAATTTAAAAGATTTAAACCAAGTATATGTCTCCTTGCTTCCTTGGGAATGTTTTCAGATCTTCAGATCAACCAAGTGAGTTTGCAAAATCTTTCAGTAATTCTCCCCCTTTTATTTTCATATGTCAGCAGAAACATTATCAGCACCTGGTGTTTTGGTATTTACTGTGCGTTTTTTGATTTCCTCTTAAATCTCTTTAAAACCTAATTCTTCCACAAACAGCTCAGCTGCTTGGAGAATAATCATTTATTGTTTGCCTTTATACCTCTCACAAATAAGCAGCTCATTAAAGTACTCCCTCTATCGTTCTGTAATTGCATACTTTGAGACTAAGAAACTTTCATTTTTGTTCTTTATCAGACTTACTCAGGTGTACATTGATATGCATGTAAAATTATCTCAGAATCCTAATATGTTTATCCTGTTCCAATTCTCCACCATGCCAGCTAACCTACCCGCCAGCTGGAGGTATTTAATTTCTCTGCACTGTCATTTTAGGACGCGCTGACTCCATACTGGTCTGATCACTGCAGCAAGGAAGAAGAAAGTAGAGCGCTGCAGCAACTAGACAAAGTCAACCCGTGATTTCAGAAACTTCTCACAGAGCATGCAGCTACACCATCTGCCTCCTAGCCTACTCTTCTCTATCCAAAATAGTCTCTAATGCTAACGCAATGCTGCAATGCATGACTTTCAATTTAAGTAAACTGAAAATTCGCTTCATAATTTTACTGCGTAACGGAAACTGCAGAGTTGCTCATCAATGTCTCCTGCCTTATTCTACTCTTGCAATTGCTCACTATGCTTTTGAGTATGCTCTGAAAAAGAAGTCAGACATTTAATTGCTGTACTTAACTGTCATGTTTCATCAATAAGCCTTAAGGTCCTCACTGCACGTTGCTGTTCCTTATGAAAATCACTCAAGTCTAAGAAGTATTCGAGAACGACAATAATTTTCCGGTAACACATTGAATACTCATCATCACACACTGCTGATGAAACAAAGTAAAGACATAATGCGATTGCAAAACCTACTTTTAAAATCTAGGAAGTACTGGGATACAGATGTTTTCTCACCTCATTCACAGCACAAGATGCAAGGTACTTATTATCTATTTCTTATCTACTCAGTTGTAATTATACTAACTGTAAACACATTGTAATGATTTAGTCAGGGGTTATTTTATCACATCCCTCCCTAATACCTGAGTCTTTCTGAGTCGTTACTGAACTTACCTTCATAACATGCCTGTGAAGGAAGGTTACAGATTGATTGACAGAAAAAGCAAAGAAAAAAACCCAACTCTGTATTTTGGGGAGGAATTTAAGGTGTAGTGGCTTGATTTGCCAGAGCTTTTAATACCATATATCTTTCTGAGCCCAGCTCCCAGTGACTTAAATTGCAGCTGTAAAGTTCAGCTCTTCTCTAAATCAGAGGACACAATTTCAAAATGTGCACTCAGAAAATGAGTAATATACAAACAGAAGCTGCAGTGAGAAGTGAACTGTCCAGCAGCACAGAGTCCTCTGGGACAGAAAATGGAATAGCCTTGCTGAGGTACTGATAAATAAAACACTAGCTGAATAAATGCTGAAGGAAAAAAAAAAAACCCACAAACCAAACTCCTAGGTAAATAAAAAGTCTTCTGTAAGTTTACTTCCTTAGAATAGATAAGAACTGGTTAGCTTCTATACTACCTAAATCAGAACTGGGTAAGCTCTCAGGTGATGTCCCTGGACAGCATTTGATCTTCCTGGGCAGAATTCAAATGGCTTAGTTCAAAGATGATTCTCCCCTTCTTAAAATCCCTTCTCTCACTGAGTATATACCACCTCTCTGCCACAGGTAAGGACAGACAGATCCTACACAGAATAACTTTGTTCACTAAATAGTGTTGATTAATTCCAGGAGCATGACCTTTCCCACGCACCATGAATGGCGAGGAGATCCCACCACCAAAGGTACATTGGAATGATGATACATATAAATGTGTACTGAGAACAAGGACAAATTAAGATTGCAACACCAGCCTTTTGACTTAGAGAAAATATAAAGGTCTTTCAAGAGGACTTTCAGTTGTGTTCAAAGTTACTAAAAGACTAAAATTATTAAATGCCAAGAAAGTCCATCCTATGGAATCATGTTTGTCCCTAGATAAACCACCAGTTCATTTAAGTCTTCAGCAAAAACATCCGTACCAAAGTCAACTGAGCAGTACAATGCCATCCACTACAAAGTCCAATCACTACCCGGATGCAAAATACACATTTTGTAATGTGTTTACAAAATATAGGGTAAAAAAAAAAAAAAAAATTGAGACTTGTGATTCCTGAATTCTCTTCCAGGCTCTGAACTCACTTAAATGATTACAGATCTGTCAGTAGTGATTAAAACTTCTTTCCTTTTTCTTCTTCTTCCTACACTGTCCTACTTCCCACACTGTTCCACCACGCTTTTGAGCAACACACAGGAAAAGGCTGAGCTTGTGTTAGGCCAGCTGATGGAATCTAGCTACTTACTGCGCTCCTTGGAGGAGCTCCAGGCGGCTCAGACCAAGGCTGCTTGCGGTATTCGCCTGGTTTGCAGAGTTCACGTGCCACCAAGTTCCTTGTCTCCACTTCTTCACCTTTGGTCTGCCTACCGTTGCGTTTCCCTAGGGCACGGGGAGTACAGGAGAATAAGTCTTCTAGCTTGAAGGGTAGGAGGATGTAGAGAATTGGTATTGAAGGAAGGGGTTAAAGGGATTGTAGTAGATGCAGCCTTGCCTAATAGTTAAGGAATTTAGTAGAAGCAGCACTGCCTGATAGTTACTGTGCAGAGAACTGATAGTGCTTAAATTAACTGAGGCAGAGAGTCTTGCATTTCCTTACAAAGGGGGTAGTTTCTGATAAGGGCTGGGGAGTTGCCTAGACCGGCTAAGACTGACCTTGCAGTTTGGATGGAAGCTAGAAGAGAACTGAGTTTGCCCAGAAACAAAAGTCAATCAGCGAACACCGTGATGAAGAGGATGAGCCTTCATCATGGGACCCCCGACGACCACCACCAGAAGGCACTGTGCAAGCGCGGCTGGGAGGAGTCTATGGAAATTACTCTCTGGAACTGATTTTAATACGAAGTGGGGATAGGTCATGCATATGTATAGGCGGATTGGGAATTTGATGAATATATTAATATTTGACTGTATCAATTGAAGAAGCAAGTTACTGTCCGGCGCGCACGACTTTGGTGGGGCTACCCCCCGTGCCATCTGTCGCCAAATAAACATACCTACTTTACAATTTTACAGATTGTGGAGTCTTTTCCGCACGTCGATGTCATCTTTTTTCCAGTTCGCTGTCTGTATTTTTTTTCTCGTCTGTCCTTTATGCATTTGCCATTGAAATGTTATTTCTTGGTCTGCGTTTTTGTTATAGTTTGGCTGTGGCTGG
>Ga0181612_116587_pt1 | contig 15194 bp, 4 predicted proteins | sample HoacroProtozoa21_FD_119630 | JGI IMG/M metagenome (GOLD analysis project Ga0181612, IMG submission 119630) | Hoatzin crop microbial communities from Cojedes, Venezuel. Combined Assembly of Gp0051906, Gp0051904, Gp0051908 | reverse complement strand
TTGCTGGGATTTAGACCAGATCAAAGTAATCCAGGTTCAGGCAAGGACCTCACTGACTGACAGGCAAGTATCACCTAAGTAAAATGAAATGCATCCAAACTAATGAAATCCTTGCCCTCTGGTTATGCCTACGGACAGCTGTGTGACGTTACAGACTGTTTTGAACTGAACTAAGATCACCAGTAATTTCACGTAGCCTCACAAGCTTCTACCCAAGAAGGTAAGGATGAAAAATATTAGTTTCTCTTTCATTTCCCTGAATTCAAAAGCTGAAAATCTTAAGCCAATGTTCACAAGTTGAAAAAGTATATACTAAGCCAAATTTATAAATAATCATCCCCTTCTGTCTTCTAATATCTAACTGTAGCTTTCTTTGCTACCTGGCCAGGCAAGGACGAAAGTCCCTCTCCTTTTCTCTTGTTCATCACTCTTAATGACCAGGCAAAATTTGCTGGAAGGGGTGAATGAGCCATTGTGGAAAACCTTGGCCCAGAATAATAGAGGAAGACAGATAAAACTATGACTCTATTACTTAAGTTGTGCAAAAGTTAGTGGTGTTATTGTCATCACGTGTAGATGGGCATTAAAAGACGCAGTAGCCTTTTATCCTACAGCAGGTTATTTCAACTCAGCTGTTACAGACCAGCTACTCTGCAATAGCTGAGCACGTGCCTGTTCTTAACTTCAGGCAAATATGAGGTAATGCAATGTGACCTAAAGTCGCTGGCTTTAAATTAAACTGAATTACTTCACAATTGTTGTGAACTATGAGCAGACACATGGACAAAATGAACTAATCGAAAAATGTAATTTAGTGCGGCAGATAATTGGTCTGTGGGACTGGCCCTTATATCTTTTTTGTAGAGAAAAGAAGAAGAAAGGATGAGGAAAAATATGTGATGAATGTTTGTCACATCTGATGAACTGGAAAGTGTTAGGCAGGAAAGGAATGTAAGAAACTTACAGTCTCTCTGAGAAAAAAGGCTTGCACCATGCCTTCAGATAATCTTTGACTGTGTAAGGCAGTTTAGACCTCGAAGTCTGCAGACCACGTTTCTTAGTGGGTCTGTAGGTACATTTCCAAGAAATAAAAATTAGACTGACACAATCCTAGCAAGTGTTCTGCAGAAAAAAATGCAAGGTGAGTGCGGATTAATTTCCTGTATGTTAAGTACTACATTTAATATTCACATTCTGTAGCACTCAGAAGTACTAGTCAGAATTAAGAGCACAGTGATGAACATGCAGAGCACAGGATAAGTCTTTGTATCATAAAGAATATGCAAGAATTTCTTAAAGGAATATTATGTATCATCTAAGCTATCCAGATTTAAAGAACTGCTATTTATCTCAGGAGTAACTGTCATTAAGAGTCAGTATCCACCTTGGAAAGAAACGACATAGACCTCTGTAACAGGCATAAAAGGCATTTGTAACATGCAACACAGTATTCTTCTGAGGGAAAAATTAGTTACACACACTTAATCATTCAGTCTGCCAATCCAGTATATCCCAACAGGGATGAATCTAGATTTTTCTAATAACTGGAATAAATTTTGCAAAAAAAAAGGTGTTACAGCAGAGAGAAACTTTTCAGAATTCCTCATAGACTTTGCTTGGTGAGACCTAGAAGTACACCTTCAACAGAAAGCTGGATCCTGGTGATAAAGTGGGATTTTTCTTCCAGCTAGTAAGTTCAGCGTGAATGATGAGCATGGTAGCTATAATGCATTTCACATTCAAATATGTGATCATAAGAGGTCCTGTTCTATAGACTTCCCCCCTTGAGGGGAAGGTTTAGTCCAAGGGCCTAGCAGCACGTTTCCTTGCGTTAACAACATTTGGTATATGAAATAACACCTTAGCATATTTTCCCAATTAAATTACTGTTAAACATTTCTAGGAATCCAATTTATATTGAAACCACCTTTGACTCCCTTGGCTGTGCCGAGATTTTCCAAGTCGTGCCACAGCATCTGGGCCTCTGTATTTTTTATTTTATTTGCAGATTCAGCAATTCCAGAAGGAAGACAAAGTACATTAAACCCTTTACCTTTTGTCTATAAGTCTATTTGAGAACAAACTCAGAGTACCCCACCCTCCCAGAGGAGACCTCTGGAGAATCAATTTTGTAAAACGTACACATCTTGGTGAAAGAAACTGTAAGAACTGAGTTTTCAATTGTGATGCTTTGACAAGAGGTAAAGAAATTAAGACTGCTAAAGGCAGCTTCTAATACAGATGTATGAAGGAGGCAAAAAATAGAGATTTTAAATAGCTACATTTGGTCCCAATGCAAATGCAAAAATTTCTATATAAAATAAAATTGAAAATATGAAATATGTAGTAACCATAAGGGCTTATCTTGTATTAATTCTCTCTGTTCAAGTTTCTCATGTTCAGATCCCACAGTTGTAAACCGGATATTTTGCTCTTTGGCAAGCTTTCACCACAGCTCTGTCCATGCCTGGCCCTCACAGCTGGACTTTTACTGGAGTTCCACTTGCTGCTGGAGTCAGAGTGTCTGGGTGGGCTAAGGGGGACCTTTCTGAAAAGGAGGGGATATTGGTGCAGAGCAGGAAGATCTTCTCTTTTCTTTCTATCCATTGAAACTGGAGGCAGTTTTCTTCCTCTGGAGTGCATGGGAAGATTTCCCTAGATGTCGTCCAAGTCACACTTGGATCATACTCAGGCTGTCGCAAATTTCTCCTACAGTGAGTGGTGGACTGCAAAATCCTAGATATATATGCTCCTTCTTAAGATGACATAGACATCAAACAGAGCACAGTTATGCTCCTGGCTTAGGAGAGGCAGCAATGTTAAACTGCCCATCCAGTCTGCAAGCTAATCTATGTCATCACCTCTTTGTCATCTCAGAAAATAATGAATGTAAAGCCTTGATACAAGGACAGGAGCCTATTTCAGCTGTGGGGGTTGTTTTTGTTCCGAGTTAACATTCCTCTCCCTCTCTCATTTATCTCTGACAAGCACAATGGTTAGGAGTCAAAGACTTATGCACCTTTGCAGGAAGGTCTGATTTCTAGATCAATAGCATCCTTCTGATATACCAATGTAATCCATCCTCCACCATTAGGTTATCATGAATCAGAAACGTGAGAATACAGTCTAAGACCTTTGTTACCTTTGGTAATTCATATTGCATTTTCAGGTCATTTCTTCTTTTGGTGTTTCAGTCTTTTTCATATAACTCCACAGTAAACCCTTACGTTTTTGAAAAACAGGGAGGAGAAAAAAGTTCTTACGTTTTCCAGCCCTTCAATGTGAATAAACTGTTAAAATTTCCAAACTATTACTGTCATTCTAAAACCAGAAGAGTTGCCACCTTTCTAAAAACAGAGGTGCAACCAACACAGCTTTGTACTTCTATAGTGTTTGACATTTTATGTGCAACAAATATTGACTCCAACATTCTCTTGACAGAGCACAAAAATTCATTTTGTGAGTTGTATTGACAGCCTAAGTAGGTTCTTTCTTTTTCACTTGAATAGTCTGCTCTATCTTTTTAACTCAGGCTTGAGGGTTTTGCTTTGTCTCTAAGATCTGGATATATTTACAGCACAACATATATTTTGATATGCAAGCAACATAGAATGAAGGTTGCCATACAATCAATTTATTGCAAAACTTCAGAGAACACCAAATGATAAGTAGGTATCCTCATGCAATAGACCAAAGATTATAAAATGGGTAGATCAGCTTCAGGCAGACTCTAAAGTAACATTTTCTTGAGGTGGCGGCTTTCATTTGCCATGACTTTCAATCCCGAGTAGGCAAATCTGCCTCGTGACATTGAAGTAAATAAAGAGAATTTTGGAAATTAATTTCAGTTATTTTTATTTGGTTTAATAAAGAAATATTTTGTGTCAGAAAACTCAAGAGAGAATGCCATAAGCGACCACCCACTCGTGCCTCTAATTTTGGTAACAGAGAAGGACAAGCTAAATCTCCAGATATATTATTTAATGAATCATAACTTGATTAAACCCACTTCTGGATACTACCTTTAACAGTTTGTCTGGAATATACCAGCTCTCCCTAGATGATAAATTTTCCTAAGAATCTAACAGTAAGTTAGGTTTCATATCTGATGAGCTGGACTTCAGAGGACTATGTCTTAGCTTATTTGGATCTGATACCTTAAACAGACCAAGATAAGTTTTTTAAACTTGTGGAGTCGTCTCTACTTGCCTAGATAAACAAAGATGAAAATTGGCCTCCTTTTTCAAAGGCTAATTCAAGAAACTTCAGAAGCCTTCCTTTCTTTCTACTGATCCATCAACATTTTCGTAAGCTAACTGCGTTTTTCTTTGAGCTGTAGCTGGTTCAGTCAAATAGAAGTCTGTTCAGATTCTTTCTAACTGGAAGAAAATGGGGTAACAGCCACTCTTGCTTAAAATTGCTTTGGTGAACGTTGCAACTGTGGCAGTCAGGGGATCTAATTAAGCCCTATCTATCGTTTTCTGGTATACAGACTTAGGTCATGACTTCTAACATGCTGCTTACTATGAAAATTCATGCTATATCACTTGAGTCTGGTCTGCAAGAGAAATACAGCTTTTGGTGTTTCCCTTGGCATCCTAGCCCTGTTACCCAAGAATTCCTCGGATAGAGGCTTTGACTTTGTGCTGCAGCTTCCTAGTTAGACTGGCCCTGGAGGGCTTTCATGGGAAAAGAGCTGCTTTCCTACCACCTCTGCTTCACCTCTCCAGTTTATTCTCTGTCTCATGCTTTATGCAGTATGAACTTTTAATTGTCTGAAGTAGAAACAATGTGTACAAATAGGACAAAGATATGATGAATAGCAAGATCCTTTAATAACTATGGGTTGGCTTAACTACTGAATGTCTCTCAACGCTTTCCTGAGGGCGCAGTCCCTTTCTGCTCCATTTAGGCTCATCTGTCAGAAGAAGCTTGGTTCCTCCAGAGCACGGGGAATGAGAAATTGCTCAGCTGAAAGTGTATGTGCTCCCTCCTCTGCCCTGAAGGCAGGGAACTGCAGGTAGGAATGGTGTGCAGTTAGTTTCCTGGCTGCCATGAACAATTGCTGCCGGCAATTGCAAACTGTTCTCTCTTCCTTCACCCTAAAGGACTGGGATTGCCACTACCGTACTCCTAAGCAAAAGTCAATATTTAAAATGAAGTTCACACAGGCCTAATGTTGCAGAATAAGAAAGTAATAAGAAGTTAAGCCTCCACAGTAACCAGCTGCTGTGAAATAGTGAGATTCCTGTGGTATCCTTTGACTGAGTAAAGCAAAGTCAAAGAAATCACATGCCAGCAGCTATAGTAAAGAGATACCTTCTATTCTAGAGAATATATGCTGTTAAATAGATCTATGGATCATGAAAATTAAAGAATACTGGCTTTTTATTTATACCAACTCTAATGTGAATACCGTCATACAGACAGTCTCATACAGTACCTGGTACATTTCCAGTCGCGTAGGAGTTTGATGTTTGCTATACGAGTTTCCAGGAATCAAAACAAGTAATTGTCTGAGCATCAGTGAAGGAATAAACGTCTTCTGCACCAAAGGCAGACGAGAAGTAACCACTCGTAGAGAGATCGTGAGAAACATTGTACATATATTTACCTACCTAACAGTGTAGTCCTGACAAAATAATCAAGAAAATCCAACAAAAGCAGTGCGGCAGATACGCCAGCCCAGACTGGAGGATCAGCGAGTGCTGATAGTTTACAAACAAATGCTATGTGTTTATGAGAATTTGATTCCGAATATCCATCAGTACAAGTCAAACAGTCTATAACCAAATCATCAAGATAACGCTGCTACAAGACAAAATCGGTAAGATCAAGATCAGAGTTTGCTGATTTGCCTTTGAAACACTGGCAGAAAAGCACTGGGAGAGCATTTCAGTGATTCTAGCAAAATTTAATCTTTTGCTTTTATCTTAAGTTTCCCAATACCAGGTTGCTAGGAAACATCTGCAGTGTAACTAAGGAGGAATGAAGTATACTGCAGAGTTATGAAATATTCCAGTGTTAACTGAGGAGCACAATAGTTTAAAAGTAATCATGAGTTCCAAGAAGTGAAAATACCACAACATTCTACATTTTAACTTTTAGTGTAGTAACTTTCATGTACAATTTAACTTTTGTTGCTTTGGAAAACTGGAGAGCCATTGTCTGAAAAAGCTCAGTGACATCTATACAATAGTATTGTAAGATTAAAAACTTTGTTTTCAGAGTTAAAAAGGCAGTCTGTGTTGAGGGCAGTCATATTTTTTACTCAATAGCAACACATTATGGTATTTATTGGTAATGTTAACTGTAAAAAAAAGTAATAACTATTAATTTTCATGTTATGTATCAAACTAAATGAGAAATAATGAACTAGCTGAGGCAATATAAATACATATATCTTATTATAGTCACTCAAATGAAAAAAAAATGTCACTAGTCAATTAATCCTTAGATTCCTAGGACTGAATATATGTTAAAGGCAAGACAGAGGTAGAGATTAATCAGTAATATTAGAAGCATCTTTTTCAAAATATGTATCTACACATATTTTTAATTTTGGAGTGGGACAATATATAATATATGCACTCATTTCTCTCTAATTATCTCATTAATGCTTTGTCTTAGTGTCCTCAAACTTATCCTCGAGTCCCTTGTTTGTTGGAATGGAATTTCATGGTGAATATCAGATGTCATGCTTTCATACTAATAAAGTTAATGTAAACAGTCAAACCTGTAATAAGAAGTTCAGATTGAAGTTCACCTTTTGTCACATCCACTTTTTCTCCTTGTTCCTATTAGTTTTGTTGTGTAAATAAAGCAAATAGAAATTCTCTCCATAAGATGTAAATCACATCCTTTATTTTCATCCTTTGCCCATAATCACTCAAAAGGAAAAATACAAACAAATAAGGAAAGTCAATTTTGTCTCTCTTAGTCATTTTTCTTTCTTTGATTATCTATCACTGTCAAGTTTCTCCTGGCAAGAAATCGTATCATCACGCAATCGTTTTCTTCGCTTAGCTCCTCTTAGTTCTAGTACTTGGAACAGCTTGAGTGTGACAGATCAGAATTGGTGACTGTTACCAAGCTAAAGTCAGTAAAACATCTGTCTAAATAGTTTATGACAAAAGTAGCGCTGGTATATGGGTTTAGATGTTATTGGAAGACATTAGAGAAGTTAACTTGCAGCCAACTTGCAACATTTTAAATTTTTTTAATACAGGGTTTCAGAGTTTTGAATATTGCAAATTATAGATGATAATTGGACATTGTGGTATTATTGCACTGTGAGTATTCGTTCTCATTTCTTGTATAAGGATCTTTTAATTTTTCTTACTTCTCTCCACAGTGAGAAAACCCCTCTACGAAAACCTATAAAAGGGAAGACTACCCATCTGTTCCTGTCTACAGCTTCACCTTGGTATGCACATTATACTTTTTTGTGTGCTGTGTACTGTTGTAAGAATAGCTGTCTGTATTGGGTCACATTGAATTTACACGTAATCTGATACTTCATCTCCAACCGTGGCCAATAATTGGTGCCAAGGAAATAAAAAAAAACCCAACAGAGTAAGCATCCATTGCATTCTCTTAGTTTACCATCACCTGCTGCTCAGAGATTTACAGAAACTGAGTCTTGTAACCCTTTCACTAGAACAAGCTTATATCTGTGTCTTCTGCAAAGTTTAATTGACAATGTTTGGCCGTGGTGAAAAAAGTTGTCTTGAAGTAGAAACCTGAACTGGATACTTGGTGCACTCCCACCTGGATGACAGAAAGCTGAACATCTACCTGGTCTTCACAGATTCTGGTTCCTTTTTCCATTCCTCACTCTGGCAGACTGTAGTTTTATTAAAACAATGTCAACACTAGCTTTTCATCATCCCAGTGAAGAGAGAAATATTTCTGAATTCTAAGGGGAAGGGGAATTCATAAGAAAATAGTATGCATCAGTAAAAAATAATACATCATAAGTAAAAAATATGTATCAGGTAATGTGTAAGATATGTGTTTGATTAGTCAAAGCTTTTCACCTGCTACAAATCCAAAGGTACGATTGGAGTAACCTGTCTATTTAGATGCACAAGAAAGTCTATTGTACTGTTCAATTTCAGACACTTGATAAAGTATGAAATTTTCAAATTCCGAGTGAAAACGGAATGTTTCTGCTCAATTATGCCTTTTTTTTTTTTTTTTTTGTAGGTTTACCAGTCTGTTTCTTGTAAGATCCAGGAGTAACTTAAGACATCTTTGCCAATCTACTGTTCAAATTAGATAGTTAAGACATGTTAAATTCCTTTTTTGCATCATATTTGGAGTCACATAGTATTAGCATTGTAGTGAAAAGGTTATCTTTCATAAAAATTCAGCCAAATTATTTCACAAAGTAATGATTTCAGATTATTTGTATCTAATCGTTCATGACATCATTTGAGAAGCATACATGTGTATATGTACAGCTATATCAGTATTGTTTAATGTTCCAACCAGCCAACAGCATGTCCTCCAAAATCTCAGAAATATTTTTTTCAGAGTAGTCAAGCGTATCCTTTTTTTTAGCTAACAACTCAGATTTGGTTAGGAATTTGAAATAGAATCCCCTGAAGTTTCTGGCACTTGAACAAATAGCAACAGACTTCAACAGAGTTGATAATGACTTTGAATCTGATAAATAAATCAGCTCCTGATATAATTTCAGTGCAGTTTTCTTGACCATCCCACAGGGGAGTTTAACCACACATGAATCAAATGCAAATGGCAAACAATACATGTACTGCATTCTCAGCACTGCAGGTTGATTTATTGCTCTTCTACATAAGAACGACACTTTCTCTCACTAGTCCGACAGTTAATGGTGGAGATTCTAGACTCCTTATCAACTCTTCATTTGCTAGTGATATTTCTACTAAATCAAGGAAATAAGATACTAACAGCTTTCCTTTATCTTAGTAGGCAAGTGTAACCTGCCAACCTGTTAAAAATCGAGAACAGAGAATCCTCCAGAAGTCAGAACTTTGCAGGGCCTAGGAAGAGTTTGGAGGGTAAAAGAACTCAAAGTAGAGATTCGTGATCCTTTTTAACGCGGGTATAATTTCTATGTGAAGCGTTCAGTTCCCACAGGAGGAGAACAGCGAGTTGCAGACTGTAAGAATGTGTATTATGCTGCGCAGATCCAGAAAAGCTCTTTGTCCTAATAACCTCTGTGATTTGTTTCTTGTGATTTTCCAGTTCTTTTCATTTACTTCAGAAAAGTACATTTTATGTCAATGTTTAACCTTTTTCAGCTGAAATGAAGGTTACTTCAGTCAAAGGAAACATTTAGTAGGATGATTTCTTATATTTACTTAAACTTCAATAGATAACTTAGCAGCTGAACAGCTCTTTCTTGGAGCTTTTTTTTTTTCCCCTGAGAAATGTACTTCTCAAGGACTTGCAGATAGTCTAAAAATACTCAAAATATCTCTAAACTCAGTTCATTCCACATCTGTATGGACTATGGAAAAACAGATATGTCTAAAAAGGTTACTGTATACAGAAAAAAAAGGGAGGAAAACCTTGCTTGATTTTCATGTTGCTTTGCAAGAACCTCATTTATCAATTTTCAAAAAACTTTTCTAAGGCTTTTCAGATTAAAAGGTAAAAATCTCACTCCCACTCTTCTGAACTTTGCGACATCCTCCTTTTGAACACATCGGAAATAGATGGCACACATAGCATTCAAGAATACCTGTCTCAAACACTGTAAAAAGAGCGCTGAAAAATCAATTTTTAGAACAATCAGATCTTTTATCTTTATTATTTCCTTTCTGTTTCAAGCCATACTTTTCTGTACTTAATAGCCAAATTTCCAAACCAAAATTATCGATCATTCGAATACCGTTACAAAAAGATGTTGGCCTTTTGTGAAAATACAAAATGCCAACTTGTAACCATTTGAGTAAAGCCATTGAATAGATGCAGAAAACAAGAAACTGGAGTGATAGGTTTTTTGGATAGGAGCACTTTTATGACTCTATATTTTACTCTCTGCTCTGATGACCAGTGGTTAGGGACTGTGAGGGACTTTTCATCTTATACTGCCTCAAATCAGAAGGGACATTCTTTCCATGGAATGCAAGACTGTATCTGTACCAGAGCTGCAGAATTAAGGCAAATGCTATGAAATTTCAGAAAACTTTGGAGCTGTTTGATGGTAGCAGGGAAGCAGCACATCTCTAAAATGAAGCAAAGTTTAAACAGGCGATGAGATAAACAGAACCAGCAGCAGATATATAGATATAGCAAAGAGTATCATTGTTCTGGCAATTTATTTTCATGACTAAGGCTAGCAAAAGGAGGTCTTGAATGAACTCTCAAGGCCCATACCATGCCACAATGCTGAGAAAACCAGTCTACATCTAATGAGTGAAATCTCATCCATTTTAAGTTAGTGAAAAAATTTTCTTTGTGATTGAGTGCCTATAAAATTTACAATCTAAGTTATGCACATGAAGCTTCAAAGGAGTGTCTTACAGCAAATGATACTGCTAACTTGTCCAAGATCCTGTCACACTTGAATTACTATACTTAAACTACTGCATATTATTATTGCAAAAGGTCAAATATGTAGGTGGCAGAACACATAGTACTTATTAACTCAGTTGTTGAAATGTTATTGCAGATACTAACTAACATCAGAAATTTGTCTGGTTGCATCTTCTGCATGATTTGTCCAGTTAAGGAAAGTAATTGAAAAACAGCAAAAAGCACAAAAGAGGACTGGTTGCTATTCAAGCTCTTTTGTGCCTCTGTTTTCTTGTAGGCTGGGTTCTGCAGCTGGCCTGGATTAGTAGGGAGCCATTTCTGATTGGTTTGAGCAGCTTTTGGAAATATTTAGTGGCTTCTGTTGGTTTATTTGTTTGGTGTTTTTTATAGCCTTGTAATGTATTTCAGTCACTATGGCTTCCTTTTCTGAAGTCTCTCAACACATCGACTATTTTAGAAATCTCTTGATCTTGATCATTCAGTTCTCTTCTTCCTTGAAGATGCGGCCAGCTACTCATGCCATTCTGAACGAGCACGCATTTTAAGGCTGATTAAGGTGCCTCTTCTTTGAGAGTATTCAGATTAATAGTAAATAATGGAAGTTAAATATATCATTATATGGTCTGTTTTCAATTGTTTCACCTTCATTCCCCAGAATTCTCTTTGTTCTTATATGATGTTTCCTATGGAGATGGATCATTGTGTACAGTATAAAAACCTGCCCCTCGGTATTTTCATTTCATTTATAGAAGAGAGAAACTTCATTACATATGTTTAAGAAATTACCAGATAATTGAAATTTTTTCTTCTTTATTTTCTGATTTGACATAATAAAGAAGGTAAAAATCACTGCAACATATACGTATCCCTTTCTACTTTTTATCTAGCATACATCCCTTTTTTCTCTTCCTGATTAGTATACTGTACAGAAATACAGGTTCAAATCTGATCCTTAGAAAATATCAGTGTTTGTTTTCTTCCAAAGGGCCATTCAACTACTTCTATTAGCTGCCTCATAAGAAAGAGATCCTAACTGTTGATGCACTTCTGATGAGACAGGAGTACTGTTAGGTTGCTTTCCCTGTCTGTGACAATGGCATACATGTATGAGGATATAATCTACAACTGTTGATAACTCATAATGTGCAGTATAATTATTATTAGTTCAAGTGAAATTTTGAGACAACAGGTGATTTCATGTACATATAGATTTAACAAAGACACTCTATTCTAAAACTGCTAGAATATTAAAATTGTTCTACTGTCTGCAGTTGAGTTGTAGAGTTAACTTCTGTGGAGTTACAAAATAAGTAGCTGCTGTAGCAATTGGCTTGCATGAATATTGGCCATAAAGACTTACAAATTAAAATATGGAAGAGTTCTAAACTTTAACATCTCACATTACTTTCATCACATTCAATAAAACGTTATATTCTTCCATGATGTTTCATCAGTATGCATAACTTCATTATCTCCATCTTCTAGACACATGTAGTGATTTGCCATGTTTTAAATTGTGCTGCTGCTAAGTGACATTTTCCTCATATCTTCCTTATTCTTTTCACCAAATTTCACAATTCCCAAGTCCCAGAGGAAATTCTTGAAAAACAGTCTAACAATGTTTTAGGAATAAAAAGTACACAGAATGATATCAGATCTTTATCTGGTAAAAATTGTGGTATGTTCATTTAAGTATACAGAACTAAACTAGATGAAAGTAAATATACTACAAATATCGTGTCTATCCACACTCAGACTAATGCTAATATTCCTAGTCTGGATGATAACAACAAGGGATTTCTGTACTAAAAAATCCTTTTACCAAATCATACAAGAGACTAAATAATTAAAAAACAACTTTGTATTCAAATGGGCCTTCACACTCTTTTATCATGACAAATTCTTTATTAGAATACCTCTATTTCATGATAAACTTTACAGTTTGTCCACAAAGTCCTTTCATCTTGCACAGTTATGAAATTTGTTTTTGTTTATAAATTTAAAAAAATCCTTTAAAGTTGAAATGTATGTTAAGAAAGTAAAAAAAAAAAAAAAATCAAATTGCTGAAGTGTCATTGAAGACTACCAGGTTTGACCTGCTATTTATTAACCATGCTGGTTAGACAAGAAACACAGATTTTACCGGACAAAACTAAATTACAAGGACACAGATATGGCGTTAGATTACAGAACCATCTTTAAGGAGTGTATAAAACTCATAACTACATGTTAAATTGGGGACAGTAGAGGAATGATTTGGCATGACTGGCAGCACAAGCTACTTAAGATGACAACTAACTGCACTTTGGTCTCTGAAGCAGCTCCTAAACAGTATAATGATATCCTGTAGTTGGTATTCCTTGAATAAATTATTTTATTTGGTTATTTTTTCTCAGGCTGCAAAGTGAGATGAAGCTTTATTTGTATTCTGAGAACACTTATTTGTTTGAACTAGGGTAACTTCTTCTCTGTTCTGGTTGCATATATTTCCAAGTCAATATGGACACGATTATTTACCTGGAAAATTTGCCTTTCTGCTAGGTCTTCAGCTGGTCTTTGCAAACAAGTGACTGTTGTTTTAGGTCATTATGATGTGGCCTGTATGCTGTATTCATGTCTTTGGCTGGTATCTTTACAGATGTGGAGTGTACTTACGGGTGGTAACATGAATAGACACTGTTTAAACTTGCAGGTTTATGTAGAATGTACTGTTTTATTAAGTCATATTTTAACTCAGTGGATATTTTTATTTCTTCCAGATATCCCTAAGCAAGGTGGAAATAAAATTAAATGAATTTATCAGAGCAGCTGAGAATTATTGTTTACCTGCTGAAGAGGTGAAGATAACCTGGACCAACACTCAGCATCATTAGCTGTGAAGAATTCTCACAAAAGTCAGTAGGAGCTTTGAATAAACATTGACAGCAGGGTAATGTCCTTAGAGGTTATTTCTGTTTCAGGTGAATCTTCCTGTTCTGCATTACCACCTGTGCTGTCCCTTGTTTGACAAATTAAAAAGAAGCATCACAGATATTTTAATAAAAATCACAGAATGCTGCCAATATTTTAAAGGACAAGGCAGTGCTAGAGATTTCTGAAAATCAGAATAATGAATAACAACTTTAAAATATTTCAGTCTCTGGGCCTATTGAACAGCATGATCCATCCCCCTAAAACCAAATCAATAAATGAAAAACAAAGTAAAGTAACTTTTTAAAAAACTATAACACCACTGTAACACATTTACTGGAGAAAGGATCAAAGACCAAATAATATAATTGACTGCTCACCCATCACTTGTCATACTACTGAAAAGTACTCAAGCTGAGCAAGAACGGACAGAAAGTATGACGCACAAAACTTTGTTCAGTACATACTTTGTTACTGGTTTACTAAAACACACCACTAATCCTGACCTTTAGATACAATTATGTTGAAATCTTTTGTCATATTCCCATGAAGCATTGAGTGACGTTGACTAAAAGACTTCAGGTGTATTTTCACTATTCTTATGCTAGACATATACTAGTAGTTTAATATGATAGCTTATAAAAATAACACTTAACTCGGTGTACAGACTTCAAACTTAAGCCATTCCCTTGTGATACTATTAGAATCTGTTTTATGTGTACAACTGCGTCTTTTATTTTAGCAGATAAAACCACTCAGTTTTCAATCTGATGAATCCTTTCTAAATACACTATTGACATCTGCTGTCAACTGTTACCTGCTTCATAATTAATAATCCAGATTTTAACATAGTATTACCTAAAGACAATCAGTTTATTGTTTGATGTTCCTAGATGCAACTTATGACTTCCTGACTCTGGTTTCTCATCTTCAGAAAGCAGCAAGTTAACGTCCAGAGTTTGATGTGAAGAACATTGCTGATATGTGATGGATGTGTAATGACTTCTCAGCTACCAAAGTTTCACCCTTTCTTGTCACACTGCTTTTCCTTCTCTTGCTATATACCTCTGCCTTCTCAGCCAGACACAGCATTAGCTCAGAGAGCCTGGAGCCCAAAGTTAACTAGTGAGCTCTTCCTCTTCCTACCTGCACAGGCCGAAATACACAGCTAGTTCCCAAACTCCATTTTATAATTATCTCTGACACCTTCTGCTGTCTGTCTTCCCTGAATTATCGTTGCTCTGCCTTCTTGACCCAGAATTTCAGCCTCTGCTTGGCTCACCAGACACTTCCATGCACTCTGATATGGATCTGGATAGCCTTCTCAACAAACATGGTCCTTTAGTGATCAAATACACACCAGTTAAAGGAATTTAATTTTTAAGATGTATGTCTTATAATGGATAACATTTCCTGTGTTGCTGAAGTATAGTTGAAAAGCTGAATTTTTATCAAACAGTAGGAAATAAAGTTAGAAAAGACCTTCAGATATATCTTGTCATCTTACCTTTAAAATGTCATTCCTTTTGTATTCTACATGTGTCTTGAATGTTCTTGTTACAGGTGTATGTCTCGAAGCATATGTCTTTGTTTTTCCTGTAGAATCTTAGCTAGTAGTATCCTGTATTGCTGACATTTATTTTCTTGGAAAAAAATACCTTGATTTTGCTCTACTATTTCCTCTCTTTACCTATGTATTGTCTAAGAATTGTGAAGTTCACTATTTTTGGTGACTTTCCCCAGGTTGCAAGTTT
>Ga0181612_181972_pt1 | contig 15195 bp, 17 predicted proteins | sample HoacroProtozoa21_FD_119630 | JGI IMG/M metagenome (GOLD analysis project Ga0181612, IMG submission 119630) | Hoatzin crop microbial communities from Cojedes, Venezuel. Combined Assembly of Gp0051906, Gp0051904, Gp0051908 | reverse complement strand
TTTTTCAGGGTGTTTTTATTTTTCGGCAAGACGTAGGCAAATGCAAAAAGAAATTGGTGTGCTTCAGTCCTGGTAACCGCTCTACAGCTCCTGCCCGTCGCACCCCTTGCTGTGGGGTTCACTGAAGGGCTCTCTCCCGTCCTTGCAGCCTTTCCTTCTCCCGGAGTATCTCAGCTTTGCAATAGTTTGTCTCCTTTGTTGGTAGGCTTTAAGGCCCCATGGACTAAAATGTTATTATAGTGTGGAGCCAGCTACCCCTCTAGATTAGGAATAACAGATATGATTGTATTAATTTAGAAGGCAAAAGGATTTTGTGACTTTATTTCTGTGGGTTTAAAAAAAGTCCCAAAAACCCACAAAAATACACACCCACAACCGACCCCCCCAACCTATTCGGAGATGGGTGCGTGGTGCTTCAGTGGAAAAAAACAGGTTAAGCCAAAACAAATCAGAACTGAGTGTTCAGGCTATAACTAAGTCTGAACTGCAGTGCTATATTTAAACATGGTATTTTTGTATTTTAATAATTAACCACTGGGAAAGAGCAGCCTAAAAACTGTAGCGTGGGCTATTTTCAAGGTATATTCTCTTCCAGCCCCATCTGGGTGCCGTAGAGTGCAGCTGAGGACTGGCTGCGGAGGACAGGGATGCTCTAAAGTGTTCATTCCCCCTTTAGGTTTGTGTCCTTCCCCTGGATTCTTCTCTTTGCAATCTCTTAACAGTTAAATCAAGGTAATCAGCAGTAAACGGGTGTTGGGGTTGGTGTGTGGCTTGGGAGAGCGCTTCCCTTCCGTGGAGAGCCGAGGGCGTGAAGCAGCATTTCCCTTGGCATTAACTGTAATGCAGTTTTGACTGCGCCTGACCATGACCGCCTCCAGATCAAACTGGTGTTTAGTGAAGGGCAGGCTGTGAAAGGTAATCCTGTGCCGTGCAATTATTTCATTGCCGTTGAGTTTTAGATAGCACAAGGCCATTCTCTGCTTTTGAGGAAAAGTTTGTGGGTGTTTTAGTGCTGAAGGAGCACCTGCAAGTCCTCACCGCCGCGCTTGGACTGCAGAGCTGTCAGTGCTGGGGTCTGAACCTGGAAAGCATCGAGTCCCTTTCGTATTCGGGGAGGGCAGCGTGATGGAAACGAGTGAACTGTTTGAATCCAGCTATGGAAAAGGGATGCAGGGAAGGAAGCAAATTTTTCACGGTGTCAGACCATGGTGACCTGCCCTGGGCAGGGGAACTCCTCTGGTCCACTGAGAGCAGAGGGGCTGTGGCCTGGATTCATGTTGTCCTCTTGCAGCTTTTGGGCAGCCATTACCTCCATGCATGGGGGAGAAGTTGTTTTTGGAAAACTCATCTCTGCATTTAAAGGAAGTGAAAAGATGGAGAGGGTCCTTTTATCCGGCACCGTCCTCTCCAGGGCCGTAGTACTGCAGTAGGAATTGTTTCTTCCCAGCAATAGATACAGCAGAGGAGCCGACCTTTCTTAAAATTGGGATAAAACTTTCTCTTGCCCATCCTTCATCATGAAAGAGCAAAACCGCAAGTGGGTAAGGGTAGAAGAGGGCGTCCAAGCATGGAGCGCAGTGGGAGAGGGTGAAACACTGGCTCTGCTGATGCAAAAATGCTGGGAAATAAATGGGATTTTTTTGTAACGAGCATCTGATGGGAAGGAGCTTACCTGGCTCTTGCCAAATAACGTTCAGAGTGGTAGCTCTGACCAAAGAGGGGCTGTGAGTGTGGGGTTTGAATCTGCCACGGAAACATGCTCTTGTGCTCTTTGCCTTTCCCAGCAGCGCCAGCAGCAGTCCCCGCGCGTCCGCAGAGCTGGGTCCCGGCACAGCGTAAGAGATCTGCAAAGCGCTTTGCCTCTGTTGCTGGGAGACAGTCGCAGGGAGCTGGGGCTGCTTGAACAAACACGCTTTTCTCCTCGCCTCCTCTCTGCCCTCCCTCCCCCCCCTTTTTCTTTTTTTTTTTTTAAGTTTTCTTTTCCCCGCTTGGTGACTGTTAATAGGAAAAGCTTGTCTGGAACCAAGTGATTCTTGCTCCAAATGATCCCGTGAGACTAAAGAACCTCACAGGCTTCCAGACCCACTGAAGTGAACGTCTTTTAGATAAAGATCCTGGACAGCAGGCACAGGATTTACTCCAGCTTAGAAATACACCTTGTAATGAAGCTAATTGACGTAAGTCTTCAGAGCTTAATGCTCTTAAACTTCTGGAGCTTGAACTGAATTGACCTCCAGACCCAAATTCTGCAGCGAGCCCTCGGGGCTGTGGCAGCATCCCAGAAATCCTGCTGCAGCTCAGGGTTGGTGCCCACCCACGGAGGTGAAGAAAACAGTGGGTACGAAGGTTCTTGGTCTTATTTGGAGTTGAGGCCTGTTTTGCATCATCCCTTGTGCTTCCCTCCAGTCTCACATGGTCTTGAGGTACTGACGATACATCAGGGCACCACGGAATTTCAGGGCTTTGCTGGGGAGCGTTTGCTGCTTCAGAGGGGCAAAAGCAGGTGGAGCGGGTGGTTCTCACCGCAGTGGTGACCGGCAGAAATGTGCATCGAGCCTCTAGGCTCCAGGCAGTAACCTCTGCTGAGAAATACCAGGCAGTTGGCACTTTTCAGTTATTTTGCATTGTCTGTGGGCTTGAGGAGCTGCTGCTGTATCGCTCATGCACTCTTCAAGCTCCATCACAACTTATCAGAAATGGAAAAGTTCTCTAAAACCAAGCTTGTGGAGAGGAGCAGGGCTGATGAAGCGAAGGCGACTGCCACAAACGCCTCCAACGGAGGGGAACAATTAACAGGCATCATTGGGGGAGAAGAAAAACTCGGCATCATGAGGCAGACTTTAAATTCGTTTTTTTCTTTGTAACTGGTTCCAGTTTAGCTGATCCCACAGTTCTGTTGCTGATACTGCAGAGCTGCTCATTTACTCAAGAGCCTTAGGTTAGCTGAGGAAAAAAACACCCCAACTTTCTCCTGCCCATCTCAAAGCTGTATTTCTGGGGCTGCCTTATTCAGCCCCGGTGAGTCTAAATAGCAGGATCAGGTGACGCGGTGACTGGCGCTGTAATTTGTATCTGAGGCAAGGGCTAGTGATGTGAGCAGTTCCAAAATGAGCCGCCCTGTCTGTGTTTGGTTTTTGTCATGTAAGGCCTGCCTCCGTCCACTTGAAACAGGGATATTTTTGCCTTTTACGTGGCCTCATCCTTTTTTAGTGCATCCTTTTAAGCTTGAGCTTGAAATACAAAATCCCATTTCTGGTACAGCTAGCTTGCAGTTTTTGATTAAAGCTCTGACTGACTTGTCTTGTGTGAGTAAAAGCTTTCGTGTCCCAGGCTATCATCAATTCTCCTTTGTCGTTTTTACCCTCCTCTGAAATAAGGGATCTGATCGCTCATCCTGCCACCCTGTTCGTGACTGTTAACCCCAGTGTCAGTGCTGGATGGCGCCTGGATTTGTCCGAGACCAGCACGGCTCTGGTGGCCCAGTGGAGAGCCCGGCGTTGGGGTCAGAGATCTCCCAGCCGTTCTGGCCAAGGTCAGGGTCGGGTCCTGGCTGGAGCCGGGGCAGAGGAGCAATGAACGCTTTTGCCTGGCGTACTGCAGGGAGCGTGCCGACAGCAGGACCCGTGCGTCCACGACTTCAGAACCCTTCCTTTGACTGAAATCTCTTTTTAGAACATACTTCACTCTGCTTCCATACATGTTTGAATTTTCAATTCTGATTTTTTCTTTTTCAGACTGATCTTAAAGCTCCCACTAAGCTAGTATTAACTGTATTTCAAGCCCAGTGGAAGTGCTCATCCTCATGGTTTTTTAGGGGCAGAGGATCCGCATCCTTCAGTGACTCTTCTATAGATCACATGAGTGCCTTCTCCCTGGTGAGATTTAATGTGACGAGCGCGCTGCCTGTCTGCGCCCCACTGACAGGAAGGACTTTATAGGAGATCTGACTTGGCAGAAGCCTGGGAAGACTGTCTATTTTTTTTGTTTCACCAGAAAAGCCCTCCCCGGTAGAGTTCAGCTTCGAGCTGCCGTTGATTTTGGTCGGAAGTCAAACTCCCGCTCCCCGCGGCGTCTCCGGGAGCCCCTCTCGCTAGAGCCGGGCAGTTTGGGGAGCTCGCGCAGCTGCACCAGGCAAAGCAGGGCAAGGGCAGCGGGGGGATGAGGTCTGGGAAAACTTGGACTCCTTCCTCGAATCTGTCCTTAAAAGACCCGGGGGGGGGGGAGGGAAGTTGTGTCAGAGCTGATGTTTATTTCCCCCCCCGACTCTCTGTTGCCAGTCGATGAATCAGCTTTGCACTCAGCAGCAACCGCCCTGAAGTGTCTCGGAGGAGTTTTTCAATTTTTTGGAAGATTTCTGTTCAGGAATCTCTCACTGGGGGCTCTTTTATTTATTTCTTTCTTTTCTGCTCGAGTATAGATTGAAGACTGGGGTAAGCAGCCAGACCTGAGCCTCTGAAGTGTCTCATTGCTCTTGGGAAAACAGTGGGCTTTAGTGCTTTAGATCACAGAAGATTCTGCACTAAGTGAGGTGCGCTTTGTCAGGTCTTTCACCGTAACACAATTAACCTGGTAATTGTCACTGCCAGTTTTGCCTTTGCAGCATTGCATTAGAAAGCCTTGATTTACAAATTCTGCTCAAGATTTGTTTTTTATAAAAAGTTTCTATTCTCATGTAAGAAAGTATCCTGTAGGTTGTATGAAACTTGCAACAGGCATTAATATTTTTTTTTGTGGTAAATGCAGCCATTTATATGCAGCTCCTAAGTGGACTGGACACCGTCTCAGGCAGTAGTTTTAACCTTTTTTCTTAATTGTGTGAGGTTTGCCTTGAGCTATTGACTGTGACTCGCTTAAATCTGGGGGGATGAAATTGCCTTCAGCTCCCTCTCCTGGGTGGTGAAGGCGTTTGCCCCCGCCATGTTGCTGCTTTTGCAAACTTCATCTATTTCCAAACTCTTCCAAAGCATCTCTGCTCTCAGTGGAAGTGGTGAGGAGCACAGCGTACATGCGCAGGATTGGGAAATGTGATGGTTTAAAAAAAACAAACCAAAAATACCCGACAAAACCTCGACCGAGGCGAAGCCGAGCTTGCTTTCCGCGTGCTGGGAAGGAGTCGGAGCGCTGCATTTCTCGGGCTTTGCTGCTGGTGAAGGGCGGCTGCATGTTTGTACCGGCCGAGCCCGGGAGCTTGGGGTTCCTTTCCTTCCCCCGAATTTTGTGCTCCAGGGGGATGTTTTTGTTGGAGCGGTTTGTTTTCAGGCACTAGCAAGGTGTGGAAGGGAAGGCTCGGTGGAGTCCCAGTCTCTCCCCGTCCCTTCCGGGTCAGCCATCCTTACCAAGACTTCTCCGGGCAAGGTGTTAAGGGTACCTTTTCTGGGTCAGAGGTATCTTAACATCCTTTCCTGGATTTCTTCGGCAGTCACGTCGCAGGTGAAATCCCGGGGCTGCTTTAGCTTTTCCTCAGGCTTTATGAATAATGCAGCATGTGCTTTTTTTTTTCTATTTTCAGATTGAGAAAATCATGAGTTCCATCGGCGAAGGCATTGACTTTTCTCAGGAGCAGCAGAGGATCTCAGGTAGCGTACCCAGCTCGTGTGTGTCCGTCTTGGTTGTACTCTACAAAACCAAGGTGCTGGCTCCTGCGTGCAGGGCTCTTTAACTTGCTTTGGCTCCCGGAAGGGGTGGGAAGGCTCTGGCACGGGAGGAGACCTCAGCTTCCCAGCATAATGCTCAATACTGTTACCAACAATTAATTCAATACTCCCCTAGGTAGGTTCATTTGATTTTGTATGGTGCAGCTGTCCTTCCCTCGCAGCAGGCTTTTGGGTGGGTGAAGAGCTTTGCAGCTGGTACCCCCAGCCTGATGGGGGGGCACCCTGGTTACCCCAGTGTTCATTAGTACTCACCTAGTGACAGCAAAGGGATGTGTGTAGGGGCTCTTGTTTCTTGTTGAAACTGCCTGCTTATAAATGTTTGGGCTTGGTATTGTTTAGGACATGGTAAATTTTGAGGTGATGTTTTGCATCTTTGAATAGCTTTAAACAAAGGCTTATTGCTGAGAATTGAGGAGTTTTTACTGGTGGCTTCTGATACCTGAAGTGACTCCGTATAGTCCCTCCCTTTAGGTGGAGATGAGAGGGGTCTGGGACGCTTCTTGTGCTCTGCAGCAGTAACGTCAGCTCCGGAGTGGCTGGCGCATTGCCCCTGCTTGCACAGCCCAATAACCCCTCTGCTCTGATACGTAAAACTTCACAACTGGTCTTTGCTCAATGTGGAGGAGGAAGATCAGGTTTTCTGTGTATACGAGAAAAATCTAATTTGCAGCTGAAATATGGTGTAAGGACTCCAGCCAGTATCCCAGGAATAGAAAGCTCTGCTGCTCTCCTGGCTCCTGCAACTACTGTTGCTCTCAACATACCCTCTGAGAAAGTCGAACAGACTGCTTGCAGTTCTCTCCTGCCTTGCAGAATGTGTTTGTTGCAAGTTTCTGTTCTTCTCTGGTGGATAGCAACAAAATTTTCTTTAAGCAGTCAGTCTCAAACAGAGCCGCCACACGTTTGTCGTCTGGCTGGTCTCACAGTCCCCACAACGGTCTCGCTTTTGTCTCAAATACGTAAAGCAGTAGCAAGATGCTCTTTTTTCTGGCTTTTTTTGTTACGTAAGTGTGGGTGTCTCACTTTGGAAATGAGCAGAACCTGTCTGTAGCCCTCCACATTCTGGTATTTTGTTCTTTAAGGCTCACAAAATCCTCTCAGCCCTGGGAGGACAGGATGGGGATTTTGTATTTAGAGTTTTACATCAGAGCAACTATAGCCAAGATACCAACTATCCATGTTACCTCCCCGGGAATTCACCCATCCTGGCTGAATCTTCACTGCTGGGCGTGTCAGGACAGTTTTGCTTTGAGGAATGGTGGGCTCCGAGGTGCTGCCTGGCCACCGGTGAGGCACAGTGGGGTTCAGTGTCCGCTGGGTTGTGTGAGAAGCTGTCCCTGGGAGGCTGTTCCTGTTTCACAGGTTAAGGAGCGTTTCCTTGGGACCAGAAACGCTTGAGTGAGGGCGAACCCCTGTGCGGGGCGAAGGGTCCCGCTCAGGCCGTTTGTCTTAACTGGAGCTTACCAAGGGTCAGGTTTTAGTTTGGTTGCAATAGAATAAGGCGTAAAGAGCTGCTTCCACCACCCAGCCTCTAAAACAAGAACTGTCTGGAGTAGCTGGAGTGGTGTGGCAATTTTCCAGCAAAGCTGCTGGTTTTCTGCAGCCCAGAAAATGTTTTTGCCAGAATATTTTAACTTTCTTCTCTGATTTTCCACCTGTAAAACGCTAGATGCTCTATTATTACTTCAAAAAAGATAGAACTCATCACAATTTCTTTTTTCTGTATATTTCATCTCCGTATTTCTGTGACCTTGAAGTATGTAGTTTTGTTAATTTTACAGTAAAACTTTATAAATAGCGTGAGATGATTTATTTGTGCGTTTTGTCTTTGCTTTTTCTCATTTCCATAAAACAAGGTGAAGAAGGAATCATAGTGTCATTTAGTGCATTGATTTTCCTCAGACGGAGCACCGTCCTCCTCCAGCCATGTTGGCGACTATTACAACTCTGATCTCCGCAATGCAGCAGCAGGGCAGCGGGCGACGATCCTGGGTTAAAACACTCGTAGTTAGGGAAACGTTGTGAGTAGAGGAGGCTGGGGCGTGGGGAACAGCGAACCCTGCGCCCAGTTTGTGTTCAGGGTCTGGACTGGAGCAGCAGAGAGAACCAAGTCTTGGTTAAAAATCTTCCTCCGTCGCTCCTGCAGCGAGCTCACTGCGTGCCTTGCCTCTGCACAGCAAACAGGATCGTTTTGCCATTTTCCAGCTTTTTTTCCTATACTTTTTGTGCCTTGTTTTGAGGAAAGGAGGTATGAAGGAGAGGTGGAACCAACGGAGGAAGGAGGCTTTGATATCGGTGCAGATACCCATAGGCGGGTCTCTGTAGTGTTTGCAGAGCCGGGAAATAACCTGCCCCTTTCCCAGCCGACTCTCTGGACGCTTCTACATTGCTGAGCTGCTCGGGAGGTTTATTTTAATTCTTCTTTTCCCGGGATGCAGCTTCGCTCTGGGATCGAGCAGTTTAAGGAACCTGTCCTCTCTGCTGCTGTCGGCAGAGCTGTGGGTCCTGGGAGCCGAGTCTGCAGCCTTCAAAGGAGGAGAGAGCTGCTTGGCTTTAATGGTGCCTTTTGAAGCGGAGCTGTTTGTAGTGAGGCACAGAGCTTATTAAATGGATGCCGCTGAACTCTGCTGCCTGGGGACTGAAGGTGCCTAAATATCATGTACTGCTCAAGGGTTTCGGAAGAATCTACGTCTGGAAATTGTTGTCGTAGGAAATGCTTTCTGCTGGTGAGACCAGTTTGACTGTGGCAGTGCTGTCCTCTGGGACGCTTCCAGGCTGACCCGAGTGCCGCAGTCCCAGTAGCCGGGAGCAGTCCTGCCTGCTCGGGGACACGGCCTTGCCCCATGCCTCTGGGGTTTCTCTGCGGGGGGAGGATTGTCCTCCCCGGCCCCTTCCGTCAGGGCAGCAGCCGTACCACGAGCAGGGCTGGGCTGATGGTGGTTGTGGGTCAGCACAGGTGTCGTGGTGGCCATGCTCGTTGGATGTGGTTAATCTGCCATGTGCCTCAGCTTGGGTGACCCTAGGCTTTTTGTGAGTGTTCCTGCAGGTACCGATATCCACTAAACAAGGCTGCTTGCAGGATGGGTGCTTCCCCCCTGTAGTTTAGCAGGATGGGTGCTTCCCCCCTGTACTTTAAACATGAATGGCCTTCTCTGCCTTTAAATCAAGAACAAAGACAAAGCAGAACTCGAGAGCTTGTTTGCCTTTACTGCAGCGTGATGGAGGATGCTGGAGAGCTGCCACTGCGAGGGATTCTGTCCTTTTAAATCCTTCACCTCCAAACTGCCGCATCCGAACTGCTCCGGGTGGGCAGCGTCTCCCCTTGATGAGATGCTAATGTGCATCCGCACACGCAGCTCACGCGTGCCGGAATAAAGCTTAGCTCCTATCCATTTGTCATTTGGGTTTTTGCTCTGGTGAGGAGGAATCCACCGCGCATTCCCAGTGGGAGTTTAACCTGTGCCTGCCCTGGATACTCCGTACTGATTAGGGCTGATGTTTTCCAGGGTCAGAGGCCTTTGCAGAGGGATGCGAAACGGAGTGTGGTTTGTGGTCTAATCCGATGGCAACCGTTTCGCGCCCTGCTTTGTGACAAGCCCGCCCTTCCCCGAGCCGGTCCGTAGCTGTAGCAGCGCGTGTGATGGATCAATACCGTCAGTGAAGAGGTCTAACATGGAGGGGAGAGGAGGAGCCAGCGCTTCAGCAAAAGCTGCTGGCATGCAGGGAGTTTTCAGCAAAATGGACACCCGTCTGTGGACGCAGGCGGACCCGGGAGCTGCCTTGTCCTTTAGCTGCGCGTTTTGCTGCGGGCTGTGCTGTGTTACACGTGGTTTGGGATCCCTCGCACACAGCTCAGCTGCTGTACACACTCCCTGTTTCTCACTCCTCTCCTGAAGGCCAGAGAGCGGGCAGTGCTTTGCCAGCCCCTCGCTGTGAGGAGGAAGGGTGGCTGGGGCTGCGTGCACCCTTGCATTTTGGTTTTCTAGCAGCGTTTAGCTTTTGCTCCTGAGGAGTTTGCTAGGGCTGTTTTAACACTTCAGATCATGTCCAAATGTGCAGGAACCTGCAGGGAACTTTCCAAATGCTCTCACATCCTCAGAAATGGGTGGACTCTGAGGGTATGGGGACTCCTGGCAAGTTTGGTCTGTGGAATCACTAATTAGCCAGTAAAGGTAAAGTGCCTTGCGTGGCAGTTGCTGTGGAGAGAAGTGTGCTTGCAGTCTGTGTATTCAAGCAGTTGTTGCATACAGCTGACGGGCCTAGGGAAAGCAGGGGCCCTTGGAGTCGTGCTGGAAGAAGCCCAAACCCCGAGACGCTGGGTGTCAGGTCCCTGCCATGCCCCAGACCTCCCTCAGAAATTTGGGCAAATAGCTGGTTTCTGTACCAGCAAGTTTTCCTCCATAAAACAGGGTGAGAAAACTTCCAGATCTTGCCATGGTGTTGTAGACGAGCACATCAGACTTCTGAGGGCCCTGGGTGATCAGATCGTTAGATGCATCCTGACATGGTTACAGAATTTGGAGCCAGAATCTATTTCTTGGCCAACAGGTTCGACCCTCCGATTTCCTGGTAGAGCTTGTAAGAAACTCTTCCAGCTGTATTTCCCGAGGGTGGGGTGGGGTGGGCAGGAGGAGGGGAGAAGTCTGTCACTGATCCGTGTTGGTAAGTGCGTTTTGGAGGTTGGGGAATCGAGGAACGCTGTCTCTTAAAGGATATTAGATTCCACCGAACCTTTGCCTTAAAGGGTTTTTTTTGGCCTGGAAGCAGATGTTTGCGTTCAGTCTGTGTCTCTGCCGGTGTGTTTTGCAGTCACACATTTATTTAGCTGCAGCAGCCCACTTCTGATCGTCTCTTCCTTCCAGATGTGGGGCAGAGGGGTAGGGGAGTACACGTCTGCAGCAGAAACTCAGCCCCACTGCAGCATCTCATCTCGCCGCTGGCTTTGAACAAGAAACCTGTGTGTTCCTCGCTGGGTTATGGTGGTTTTTGTCAGGCAGCGTTTCTCTCCCCAAAATTAGGGGAGATGAGCGGTCTCTGCTCAGTAAATCAGCTTGACGCAGGCAGGAGGCATGCTGCACCGGACAGGGGACGCGTTTGGGGCTTGGTGAGTGAACTCTGCAGTTGACTTGAGACGTGAGAAACGTGCTTGGTGCTTTACTTGACAAAAGAGGGAGAAATTTGTTAGCAATCTGCATTTGGCTAATTGATCTTAGTTCCAGTAAAGTCGGCTGGCTGGCTGTATTTCTTCCATCTGATAGCATTAATGACTACATTCTCCTCGCCCATCCATCTTGCCTAATGCACTGCCTGAGTTTATGGCCCCCCGCGATGGATTTAAGGACATGCTGCTGGAGACCGGCCCCAGCTGTGGCAATAACCGCCTGACTTGGTTGTCCTGCATGCTCGCTTTGTGCATGGACAGTGGTTTCAGCAACACTTGCTTGGACTTGCAATTTTTCCTTCCAGGTGAAGCTTGGTCACCTGTCTTCAGGCCACACCAGGCTGTGTTAAACTGTTACCGGTTTCCGTGAGCAGATGGGGTGATGCTTTTTGTCTGGCATGGCCCCCGTGCTGATTTCTTCCTCCAAACAGACTCAAACTTTGCACTAAAGGTCATTATTGAAACAATAACTCCTAAAAGGACCTTTCTTTACCCTGGTAGCCCTCTCCCTTTACTGTTTTCTCTTAAGCATGCCATGTTACTTGAAAAATGTCTTGCAAAAGGAACTGAACTGCTTGGCTGGCTTTTTTTGCAACTTACGAATACTTTAAATTATTTCTAACTACACTCTATTAGACTGTTTCCCCCTCTGCCATCCGCAGACATTTAAAGGCAGGATTCCTAAAATATGGAGCAGAAGGAGAAGGATGGAGCTGAGAATTAGGAGTTTGTTTCGATCAGAAGTTGTGAAGCAGGCTCTTGCTCAGGGGCACAGTGACTGGGATTCATTTGCTCCTGTGTCATCCTTGTAAAATGCAAATATTCAATGTATTTTGGACTTCCTTATTTTCAGCCTAGGATGTTCCAGAACATCTGTTCTCTTCTTTTTCTTTTTAAAATAAAGCCCTCCACTCCTCTTCCTTCAAATATTCCTCCCTTCATTTTGTCTTTGTTTGAAGTGGTTTTAAAAACGGTAAACTTGCACGTGGTGTCACTGTAGGTTTCCAATTTAAAAGCAGAAATACATTTACAAGTGTACAAAAGGCTGAGTAGAGTAAATAATTTTCTTAAAAGGGGATTCAGGTGCTCAGAGGAAGGAACCGCTGTGGTTTCATTCCCCCTGCCAATACTCCGCCTGCTTCCAGAAATGCTGTAGTAGGCAGCAAGCAGTTTCCTCATCTCTCTCGATAAATTAATTCTGAGCCAGCCACAAATCACTTCAACTGTCTAAGCAGACCTGTGACATTATTTTTTGAAAACCTAAGCTGTGTAGTCCATCACTGAGTAAATATTGAGAAGTCAGTAATTTGCACTAGAGAGTTATAAAGCTGCTGTATCCCTCCCCTCCCCTGCAGCTTCTGCTGCGAAGGCTGCGCGCTGCTTGTACAGCGGATGGAAGAGCTGGGAGGGGTAAGAGGATGAAGAGAAGGGAGGGACAGGCAATGCGAGAGCAGGAGACAGGACTGAGAGTGGAACGGCAAGCGTGGAGCTCGCTGCCTTCAGACAAAGCACGCCGCTGCAGCGCTCGGCAAGGACGCGCGGTCGCTCGGTGAGGGGACACGGCTGCCTGGCTGCCGGCGGACCGACGCAGGGACGGACGGAGACCCCGGGCGAGCGGGAGCTTGTTACATGAATTCCAGGTTTAGATGCTGCCCTTCTGCACAGGCTGTGTTCAGGGAGGGAGACGGAAACCTTTTGTGATCCCGGCGTTTCTCGTGCTGCAGTGTGCGCTGGAAAGACTGGCCAGCTCTCTGGAACTCGCCGAGCACGGCTCGCCTGGCAGAGGAGCTCTCCTGTGGAGCAGAGCAGCAGGATCCCTTACCCCAAGAATTTCCTAACACCACTGTGAGCTCTGCGTTGTGCAGCCATTGCAGCGGGCGGGGGGTGGGGGGGAAGGATGGCTTGGAAGGTACCAACCAGCTCCAGCTGACCTGAATGTTCAAAGAAAGCAAACTTGGTTTTCCTGATCATCTTTTTATTTGCTTGTACCCTTGAAACAGATGTGCTAAGAAGCCTGAAAAATTCTGCCTGTCCTGCATAGCAAATTCCCTGGTGAAAAGGAGATTTCTGAACTTTTCTTTGTTATATTTAAAGTCTCAAGCTGTTCTAGAGGAGAGTAACAAGTCACTGGACTCTTCCCAGGGGTGAGGGAAGGGAGAGCTTGTCTACACAGCTTTTGTAGGGTGTTGGGAAGAATCTCGTTTATCGGAGGCTGAGAGGAGGTGCCAGGGCATGTCTTGGACTTGAGCTGCTGCAGAAGAGGAGGGAGTGTGCTTGCATTTGGTTTCTTTTTGTTTTGACGTGGTTTGGAAGCAAGGAACTAATGCCTCCTCCTCCAGAGCTGCTCCCTGTTTGAGTGAGGGGCTCGGCAGCAGCAGCCTGTGCTTAGCTGAAGAAAATGAAGGAAGGGCAAATACAAGCACGCAGCAAACACCTGACAGGACTGGATGTGTCGGGTGCCAACTGCACCGATTCCTCTGTCTCTCCCGCTGTCACCCAGCGCAGCGGTGTAGTCAGACTCTCCGGTGCAGCCAGCCCCGTCCCAGCAGCGTGCTGAAATGCCATGCGTCCGGATAGGTGGTAAAATGCCAGGACTCCCAGACCCGTGCTTGGGGTCTCTCACGCCTCTGCTCCTCTTAACACAATAACGGCGAGCAAAAAGCCCTTGCCATGGTTTGCCTCTTTCAGGATTGCTTGGGGAAAAAAAGTATAAGCCCTTCTTTTCTTCTGCTGCAGTTTGTGTGCTTTCTTTGTCTTGCATGTCTTCCCGTGGACAGCTGCTCTGCTCTGGCTTCTGCTGCTTTTCTGAGAGCCCGTCATGTCTGTTTTGTGTCCCGGCTGCATGAAGATGCATTTTCTCTCTAGCTGCTTTGTGCCTCCGACGCGCCTGGCCCTCGCCGCTGGCCTGCCGAGCAGGGTAGTGCACCCGAAGTTGCGTGGACGAGAGGACCCGCGCAGCTCGGTGCGCTCGTGAGCGGCTCCGCTGCGTCCCCTTGCACCTACGCCTGGCTGGGAATGCCGTGGGGGGAAGCTCGTTGCCCTCCTCCCGCCCCCTCCGGACGAGCCAAGGAGTGGATCCGCAGCCCCGTGGGGCTGGGCTTCGTGTGCTTGCCTGGCAAGAACCTCGCCTGAGCCCTGAGCGCAGTGCATGTGATGTCGTGGTCCCAGGAGCACTTCTAAACAGTTTGCCAGGGCAAGGTGTTTCCTTTTCCGAGTGTTAACTGCGACACAAACTAAACCCGGAGCCCGCGGAGGCACTGGAAGCTTGTTGTCCATGGTCTGTGCACACAGGAGGAACTGTCTGCCAGCCGATTTGTTGTACTCTGAGCATAATTTTTTGAGTTTCTTTATGGTAATGACTATGATGTGGCAATGCCATCTGTCTTCCTCAGAGTGCCGCTGCTACCGCCTTAACGGTTTTTCCCTTTTCAAGCGTCTGCCGATTCCTCTCTCGTCAGGTTCGCGGATGCTGGAGCAGAGTGTTGGGGAGTGGCTGGAGTCCATTGGCCTGCAGCAGTATGAGAGTAAGCTGCTTTTGAACGGCTTTGATGATGTCCGCTTCCTGGTAAGTCGCTGGGTGGGACCCCGGGCTCTAACAAACGTGTTGGCCGAACCTTCCTTGCGAGCGATGCCCCGTGTCAGCTGCAGAGCAGGGCTGGGTCTGCAGCCCAGCAGAACCCTCTGGGCAGTGTGTAGAGGGTCAGACAAAAGGAAGAAAGAAGGGTTGTGTTGGGTCAGGGTCGTTCATCTTCACATTTAATTCAGGTGTGACAGTTTTTTCACTATAGTTTTGATATAAAATTTTATTTACTCTGCCCACTGAATCTTTATTATCCAGTTTACTCCAGAAATGGGAGCTGAAAGTCACCAGTGTTTTGAAGAAATCACTGAGCAGTCTGTGTTCTGGAATATGAGGGAGGTGGTAGACCTGTTGTTGGAAGTATCCTTCCTCTAAGCATGCAGGCAGGATGTTAATGAGCTGTGCTTAATTGCACTGACACTGTTGGCTCTGAAACCTAATGGTGACAACCCAGTAATGCTCTGTGTTGAGGGGTCGGTTTTTTTCAGTAACCAGTGTCTAGAAACTTAAAGCTGTATGATGTGAAAATCGGAGAATTCATATGGAATGATGAAATGCAAGGAGAAAATCTTGGTGCCTTGGCAGGGTTTTTCCTGCATGGCTTAAAGAAATGCTTTTGGAGTGCAGACTCCAAGTTTCGCAAATAAAGAATTTCGAAAAATGGCTGCAGACCTTTGGAGAAGTCATTTGGGCTAATGTAATGTCCTGCCCTGGAAAGGGAGGGGGGGCATCTCTGGTCCTGTGCACGGTGTGGAGAGGTGATTTCCAGGAGGATGTGTGCCTGGCGGCTGTGTGGCGAG
>Ga0181612_156089_pt1 | contig 15196 bp, 7 predicted proteins | sample HoacroProtozoa21_FD_119630 | JGI IMG/M metagenome (GOLD analysis project Ga0181612, IMG submission 119630) | Hoatzin crop microbial communities from Cojedes, Venezuel. Combined Assembly of Gp0051906, Gp0051904, Gp0051908 | reverse complement strand
CCGCCTGGACAAGGTCCTGTGCAGCCTGCTGTAGGTGACCCTGCCTCGGCAGGAGGGTTGGACTAGATGACCCACAGAGGTCCCTTCCAACCCCGACCATTCTGTGATTCTGTGATTCTGTGATATCAGTGAGGGTTTGGCAGAATTTGGTCTATAATGCATTACTAATTCTGCAAGTGAAATGCCAGTTAGACTGTTCATTATGCTTATTTCTAAATTCTTTTAGGGACAATCTGAGAATCTGTGTTGGGATTTTACCAAGATAAGGAAACAACTAAATTTGTAGCTAGGCAGGATGGTTTCCCATAGACTCCAGAGAACTTCACATAGGGGAAATAAAGAACAACACCTTTCCAATTACTTTCATCTTCAAATGTGCAAGGAGGAAAAACATGAAAGTATAGTATAGATTGGGAGGAAATGGACAAGAGAAATGAATGAGAGATGAAAAAATAAGGAAATAAAATTCTGTAAGATCACTATGAATTGTTTGTGTCTTATGTATAATTTGCAACTGTAAGGATGAGCCGTGTGTTAAAGAAAAACTGAGAGTGCAAAGAATAGCCCAGACTGAAATAAACAACTTCATGAATCCTTTCTTCAATGGACAAACTAGAGAAACTCAGATGAATTTCACGTTCTTTTTTTTTTTTTCTAAGTTAAACTTGCACGCTTTTGCTATGGTGGCCCATCTTTTGATCAGTAATGTAAAGTACTATGCATGTAATTTTCTCTTTCTTTGCTTAACAAGTTATCTTGGTACATTTCAAGCTGAGACTCCAGTAGGCTATTTTCCAAGCTGTCTTTCAGTCTGAGAATTATGAGGTTAATGCTTCTTTAGTTGCCTTTCCTGACCCTTTAGGGGTGAAATCCTGGCTCCACCAAGGTCAATGCCAAAGCTCATGTTGACTAAAGTGGGACCTGAATCCTCCTAAGAAAAGGAGGTGCGATAAGGGTGGAGTAGAGGGGAGGGAAGAGAGATATATTCAACTAAACACTTCCGGGAAAAGTTTTTCCTACATGTATGAGTAATTTTAGGGCAGTTCAGATGTATAGAAGAATTTTTACTTAAACAGCTCTGAACAGTTTTGAAAGAGAGGATCTGCAAGATGTTAATCATCTATTAATGGCTAAGCTAATGGCTAATCATCCAACGACAACAGCCAGCCACTTAAATGTAAGAAAATAACTAAATTCTTTGCTGAATCAAGGCAGTGGTGTCTTTTGCATTGCCCTACACATTTGGTGTTAACCAGATCAGTCTTTGGGAAATGCTTAAAGTATTATGCTTATAGGTTTTCATTTGTATTTTAAAAACAATTGTTGTTATTTGGTCTTCATTTCTAGTACACACCCTTGGAAGGTGGACACTGGAAGATGGGAGAAGGAATGTGTTTTCAGTGGAAAAAGTAGTAGAGTTGAGATATCAACAATCTAAAAGACATGCAGAAGAGCATTACTCTTTACCCATGATGGCTTTCATGCGTCACATTATTCTTTCATGCAGTGAGGAGACAAATAGAAAACGTTTTGCTTGGAGCAAGTTCTGTTAAGAATTATTATTACCTGTTCTTTTATAACAGCAAAGTATCTGGATTGCTTTGTGACTTCTATTTTTTTAATCACTTTTCCCAAAACTAAGGAACGTAAATCATGTATTTGGCAACTCCCAACAACAATCAACTGATTACTTTGACAGGCCTACAAAAAGAAGAAATCTGTTGACACATTCATCTAGTATTATTAGACTGAACAAGCCTGAACTAGGAGGTGTATGATTGGCCAAATTATTCTGAAAAGCTTAATGTAAAATAACAAGAAGTAACAGCACCCATTACCCAAACTGCTTGGCAGATTGGCATTATGGCACTGCTAAGCGAGATCATAATTTGCAAAGGTTTGAACTGGAGTGGAAGTTGTATTACTGTCATTAAAATAATTAAAGTATGTGAAAGCGTGAGGGGAAAACCAAAATCCCTTACTGAAAGTATACGGTGTTAGTTTAAACCAGAAGAACCAAAAAAAGGATTTGTATAGCACACCTAAATTGAAGTTACTGGATGTTGCATGTGTTTGTGGGCTTCCCTTCTTCTAACTTATTTAAAAATATTACTCTTTAACACCAATTATTTATTTAAAACTACCTCAGTTCTTAAGGTGCTACAGATTCTTGCATGCAGTCTGTGATGACTGTTTTCCCATCTAAAACAGAAAAAAAGGAACCTTTGACTTTTCCTTTGCAGTAATCACAGTAATAAACACAGAGATGAAACTACCTACTGGCTTAAAAACAGCTCAGCTGCTGGAGAAGAATTTTCTGAAAGTATGGTAAAGGTTTTGTTGTTGCTGTGGTTTGGTACTTCTTTATCTCCTTTGGACAAACTTTAATGTTATCCTCTATCTCTTCATGGTTTTTAAAGAACAAATTATTTCAGCCTTCAGTAAGTATATTTTTCCTTGCTTTCTTCAGTGCTTTAGGATCTAGGGCCCAAACCTTTTGTGTCCCCAGACTATAACACATCATAGCTTTTTCTGCTATGAGTCTAGTTCAATTGACTTGAAGGGAGCCAGCACTTTGTATTTTTTTCCTTTTTAACTTTCTGTAACAGCTGAGATTCTTCTTAATGGACCCCAAAGGACCTTTTATGTTTATATAGAGCTTTCATCAACCTATGCGATTATTTCCCACACTAATCGATATTATCTCTCCAAAATCTGCCTCTGAGGAAAAATTGCTCTTGGTTGGATGGCTTTGGGTTTTTTTCTTTGTTTGTTTGTTTTTGAAGAGGCACAGATAAGTCTTTATGAATATTCTTGAGTTTAGTTGCTGTCTTGCTGTTCTGGGCTGAATGGGTCTTGTTTCTGGTCTCCATCATTTTACTGTGCACATCACTGGGGGTAAAATTTTGCCGGTCTCCTCTGCTCATGTTTCATCCCAAGTGGAATGCTTAATGCATGCAAACATAACGAGGTCAAAATGTATGAACTATGTTATTTTTCATTCTGGTTCTTAGTTTTTAATACTTACGTGCAAAATCACGGCTGTGTCTATCCAAACAGTGCTTTTGTTTGATCCGGGGTTATACTGAACACAAATACACCATTAAGGACACTGTTGCCTCCCGGAGTGTTAAGGGATAGTACAGCTACACCAAGAGCTTTTTGGCATTGTTGTTGTAGAAATGCAAAATAAGAGTCCCTGTGTCTCATTATATTATATATGTGTGTCACGTACAATGAGACATCTGAAAGACAGGAGTTGAATATTCACAAAAGGAATAAATTTAGTAAAATCCATAGGTGTTAACTCTGATTTGACTGGGGCAAGACAAGCATCAAATGATTTCATTAAAACAAAGAGCAGATGTTTTCATTTCCAAACTGTTTGATGTACTACTATCACCCAGTGTACCTTTCTCCCTTCAGGAAAGTCTCATACTTGAATTTTATAGTACAATAAGAAATAAAAGAATTAATCTTGTATGCAAGCCATAGACTTGGCTTCAGTGTACATGCAGGTATATATATAGTGACATTGCTGATCTGTAGATGAATGAAGGAGATGTGTGATTTAGATTCTTGTATTAAGCTGTGAGTTTATAAAACGTGAAAATATACCTGTTTGGCTCTGATTTCTACTAGGGAAGTTCCATTACAATGGTTCAGGTTGGAATTTGTTGTTCCCCAGCTCCTGACAACCTTGATTCTGAAATAGTGCTTTTCTTAACTGATCAGCTTCTAACAGTAGTGAAGGGTCCACATGTCTTTTCCAAAGCTTCCATGTGGGATCTTCTTGGCCCCGAGTGTTTATGCTGAAGGGCCGGGGAGGTAAGAGCTGCTCTGGGAATTTGTGTGTGTACGTGCATGGATGTGCAGCTGAATGAGTAGAAGTGCTGCACAGACAGGTGTACCCCTGACCTGAGTCTGTCTAACTCCAGCTAGTCATCCAAAAGAGGAAGAGAGTTTAATAATCTATTGAGGTGTAAATTTATTTCACGTGCTCAAGATCTCAATTGCTGGTCAGAAATGCTTGTGTTGAAAGGTGCAGAAAACAAAACTTCTATTTACCCTCCATATCACCTCCTTCTATAAATCATATTTTTGAAGTCTTCATACAGTGCATTCCACTTTTAATTGGTATAAGCCAGTATCATACAATACTCAGCTAATTACTTTGTGTTGCTACTGCAAATCCATCTCGTGGTTAAAGACATGGGCTAACGAACAACAGGGCACTGCCATATTCCTTTGGCATTGTTTCCCTGTTGCAGAGAAAGCGCTTTTGCAGGATACGGAAGCCTTGGTAAATGCATGATCAAGACCAGCGTTCTAGACTGGCAAGGATTCAAACATTGTTGTATTTCCAGTAGTACGCACTTCTAATTAATTTTATTAACTGTTTATTTGTCACTAGAGAAAGGGAAATGTACTTTAAGTAAAACTTCTGTTTTTCAGTATTCCAGCATAACATTTTCCATGTATTCAAAAAATCCCAGGGGATAAAATGGTGGGCATTTGACACTGAAATCTATGTCCTATGAAGAAGTTTGCCATGAATCAGCTGTGTAAAATCCACAACATTTTTGTTCTATTATAAACTGCTATTCAGACAGCCAGTCTGTGCACTTTTAATCCTGCTGTCATTAGTGATTGGATTTCACTCTGGCAGCTTTTTGGATAGAAACTGAAAACTTCTGACAAGCTCCATAAAGACATGATTTTTGGCAAAAGGGACTTCTTTTGGCAATTAAAACATTTCTCTCTGCAATTACCATCAGGGGCCAACTAGGGCAGACCTAGTTCATTTTTCTGTCTGACTTTTTTTTTTTTTTTTCCTTAGCATTCAGAGAAAAAGATCAATTATTTGGGTAAATGTTCCTTATGTGTTTAAAAAGGCATTTATTTCATTGGAAGAAGAGTGCTTTTTTGGAAACAAAAATGGCTCCAGGGACAGATGAATTCATAACTGGTGTAAAGTCCAGTAGCTCCAATGGGTGCCCTACGGTGACTTAGCTACCTGCAATGATTCCTAAATTAGGAGGTATATTTCTGGAAGCTAAGCGTGAGCTCATGAGTTTGACTGAAAAAAACAACTTAAGCCAGTGTTTACACATATGGGTAAAACAAGTAATGTGCCAGTCTATAATACAGTTACAATGGTTATACTCTTTGGTTCCCAGAACGTAGGTGCTCTTCTTAGACGGACAAATATTTGAGACTTGCCATCTTTCCACCCACCCCTCCTTCTCGCATATTCCAAGAGCTTGAAGAACTTCTTACATTGCGTTTTGCGCAGCGCCTGCTGCTGTGAAATCAAGATCTCCGACAGGCTTGTTTGGGTGATCCAGGGACTAGGTCATTCTAATAAGAAATGCAAAATGTGGGGCAGTGTTGCCTCAGCTGTGCTGCAGACTCCGTTCGCTCTGTTCTGCGAAGTCCCTGTTGGCCAACATTTAACACTGGAGCTGGCACAGCAGAAATTGCTCTGAAGCCTGGTTCACACACGTTTAGTCCACTGGAACAGCTGGACTCCTCTTTTGTGCTACTAATAAAAATTCTGCATGCTTAAATTGATCTTGCTCTCAGAAATGATTTAAATGCTACATAATAAAGTGCCATTTGAAACTCTTGGGGTTTTTAAATCTGCATTTATAGAGAGAGCGTGTGTAATAATGCACAGAATACCCAAAGGGAAATTTAGAGTGACATAGTTACAAGTACTTCTAGGGTCTTTTGTGATTTATGATGTCAGTAAGATTCAGCTGTAATTATCCACATCTTCATAGCTTTCCCTCTTTTTTTATTTACTTGGTCATATATGAATTTTGTTACATATAAAAATTAACAAGTGTTGGCTACAGTCTAGAGGTTTGAACTTTAAAATAATAATAAAAAAATAATACATGCTTCATATAAAGATTAACATTCTGTCTTGGTATTTAAGGTTGTTTCTCACCGCTTGAAATGGAGGGAGAGGGAAGAAGTGAGGTTTTGAAGTGGGATCATCCCCTTCAGCTGCAGTAATACTTCCTTCTGGCTCCATCCTTAGCCATTCTTCATGTAACGTTTATACATATAGTACATATTCTGTTGTGAACTCTTTAATGTGCCATTCAGTAACCATATTTGAGGACAACCATCTGGTTGATAAATTACTGAAAAGACGGTCTATGAACCCTGAGAGCAGTCTAGCACGAGTGCAATGATGGGGAGACACCCTGAAGTGAGAAAATCCTCTGCTGTGAGTTAGGAGTGTTGGTCCTTGCTTCTGTAAGACAGCAGTAGAAAGCAGTTTTCAAGCTGTGGACTGGGGAACATTTTGGAAAGGAATCTCCTCTGGAGGGGGGATACGCACCTATGGCTGGGGAGCTTCAGACACACAGCATTGGTGTGCAAATCTCTCTTCTGCAATGCCATTACACGGGTAGCCTTCTGCCCTTAAGTACAACTAGTTAGAATAAGCACAGCTTCTCTTTATTTTCCTTTTTTTTACAATGAATTTGTTTCAGTCTTTCTTCTTTAACCATGCACAAGGCATATTTCTGTTCATGGTATATGCTTATGACCTCAATCAATAAAGCCTTTAAGTAGCTAAATGACTTTAAATGGATTTCTTGGATCTTGGCTGTACTGAAGTATGTGGTTCTGGGCTTTGATAAAATTGGACCCAAAACAGGCAGCAAATTGAAGATTTTGGAGCAAGAGCAAAACCATACAAAGTCCAATCAAATTTGTAAACCACATTCTGGGTTTCAAAGCAAGACAGAGAAAACTTCAGTCAAGGGGTAAAAGAGTATCTCCAGGGATACAAAACTACTTGTTCAACCATAACTACGTTATCATTAATACAAAAGCATATTACCTCTTGGAGCTCTAGAGCCATCTTAAACCACATAAGAAGTCTGTGGCCAAGAATGAGAAGAAAAACATGGTAAAAGCTATGTTTTTATCCACAACTGCCTGTTTCGGTCATCTGCTCCTCTTCTCTTCCCCTATGTGTCTTCCTTCTCTGTAGGCAGTTCAAACACAGAAATCATAATCGGTGAAAAGATTCCTTACCCCCCTCCCCCAGTGCTGACTTCACTGTTTATTCCTTTTGTTCTTTTGACGATCCAGCTTAATAAAAGACACAGTAGATGAAACAGCCATATTTAAAGTGGTTCTGGTTTTGGACCTTCTTGATAATGATAAATACTTTAATTTTACCATCAAGTTTTCTTTTAAAATTCTCTGGTAGGACCTGAAATTTATTTCTGCTAAAGTTATTCTCCTGAACTCCATTAGACAAACCATGGATGAAGATCAGGTCACTGCAATAGTGTAATCCCAAGAGATGTATTGCTCACTCTGGAGGGATACAGTTTTAAAGACAAGGAAAATATAAATTATTTGAGGCTTGGAGGGTTTGCTGTGCTGGCCAACTGGAGAAAGCAAATAAATGATTTTGGGCTGACCTAAAAACGAATGTGCATTTTTTGAATTGTTGGCAAAACAGAGAGCAGAAACTTGAGTTGTAATCTATGTCATAAGCAGTGGGCTGTGGTTACTCATCAGGGAATGGAGAGGAACGAAGTTCATCTCGCATCTTTACCTGATTCAGAGCAGACATTCTTCCTTGAGAAAGATTGTATTGAATTCTCGTCTGCCTTTCCTTGTCTTGTTCTCTCGAAGTTACTCCACATTATATGAGGATTTAAATGGCTGAATCATAAAAAGACAGAATGAAAAGACATATATTCTGACTATGACTTTCACGATGGTGTGAGGGGGAGAGACTGTTTTCGTCCAAATTCTAGTGTGTACTATAGTAGGATCTGTTTATGTGTCTCTACCTAGAAATTGTGTGTAGCCTATTCTGGTTTTGTGGCCTGTGCTAGAGTGCTCTTGGAATCCAGTTATGTTAGTTAAGTATTGGAAAACTAGTAAAATAACATCTTAGCACTTCCAAAACCATTTTTTTTCTTCCTTATTTTTATCCATTTTCCAAGTACAACTAAGATTAAGTGCTATTGAGTACAGATTTTGAACATAAGCTTTTCTTCTTTTTTCATTCACTCCTCATCCCTCCTTCTGCCCCAGAGAAGAAACCTGCTTAGCCATCCTGGAATCACTAAAAATCTGCAGTCTAATCATGAGCTTTCTGTGCTAAAAACAACTTAAGATATGCAAAGTGAAGAAAGGTCCTCAGTGCTTCCTGCTGCCTTCATTGTGGCCAGAGCTGTGAGATGATGGAAGCACTACCAGGATTTCATCTATGTAACAAATTCTGCTCCCACTTTCAACCCATGCAAACTTGCTGCAGTTGAATGCTACACAACTCAGCCCCTTAAATTTGTCTGCTTCTCCTTGCCTTTCTTTCCTACTGTCTTGAAGAAAGAACTGAATTCAGCTGGAAAACTCAACTCTCCTTGAGTTGACAAGATTTTATTCCCAGGAACTTTCATCTATATATGATTTCCATCGATTCAAAGAAAGCCGCATGTGCCCACACGTGCAGAGCAGTGGATGCTTCTGTAGTCTCACCACAAATACTCAACGGTAGCACGCAATAAAGCTACGCAGCACTTCCATTGGCAGCATACAGCATGAAGTACTTTTTCTCCTCAACAAGAGACTATGGGGCAAGTCTGCAGGCTGTGTAAAGTGGCAGTGGATGGATCTATCCTGATTTACATCATCACAAGAGCTGGGTTCAAATCTTCTGACAGCGTTCACCACACCAGTTGTTAGTTTACGAAGAGTCCACTGAAGATGTAATACTATAAAGAAAATTTATTTTCCTTCAAAAATGCCCCCAGGACTTCTACAGGAGTGTCCACTGTATTGTTTTGCAGCTCCTACATCTGTTAGGTAGTAACTTGGGTAGGACTAGTATGAACTGCAACTGAGAGGGCAATGGTAGGGCGATACTGGGTGGGTTGTTCCTATCTATGTCAGAGGAACTGGTTTAGACAAGAAGAAGAAGGTAAGTAATAGATGCTTTAAACTTGGTGGTAAAAGACAGACTCTTTCAGGTGCTTTGAATGCTGTACGTCATCCAGACTTCTCCTGAGACTGTTTAAAGTTATTATTTGCTGCCCCCAAATCCTCTAGAAACTATTACCTTGTATGAAATGCAAAGCCACTAAATTCTTTCCTAATGACAGTCATTCAAAATGGATAGTTTAGAAGAGTTATAGCTAGCCTTATGCCAGGGACTTTTTTATAGTAAAACAAGACCTAAGCAGTACCTTTCTTAAGTATGCCTTTCAATTAACATAACAAACACTGCCTCAGTCTAACGGGAGAGAGAATTAAACAGGTGAAAGGGAATGATTTTCTTCTCTCCCTTTGCCTGAAGATATCTATCCTGACCATCCTGTGCTGAAGAAGTAGAACAGATTTGACACCAGGGTGTGTCGATTTTCATAAGAGTGGCATTTGTAGCCAGATTCTTTGTGTTCTTGTCTAGCTCTACCAAACTTGGGATTAACTGATGATACAGATGTCAATGACTGCACAAAGACTTTATTTGTGTTAAATATTTGGGCCACAACTATTTTAATTTAGGATGATAGTGTGTTTGAAAACTGCTTTTTGTCTGTTCGCTATTTTTTCACTTGTTTCTTCCTTATGCTCCTGTTTAAATGTGTCCACGGGACTAAAAGTGTTTAGTTACTCAGCCAGGAACCAGAAACATGATTATGGGGCCTAAGTGATGAATTGCACAGCAGAAACGGTGCATGGAGAAAGTAGTTCCCTTGTGAACAACTTACAAGCAAGAAATTGTTGACTTGCACTACCTGAACACTTACAAGTAATTAATCCAGTCACAAACATCTGGATTAAGTTTTTTTATGTTGATGTAAATTTTACAACTATTTAAGCCACTATCCCTTTATAGATTGCTTCAGATTTATAAGGCTTTCCTCAATATCACACAGTTAATGGGAAATACGGATGTTAAACTTGCAGCAGGCTGGCAGTGAGGTGGCTTCTCTTCAAAGTGAGATGTTCTTAACCAGGGAGCAGGGCAGGTGTCTGCGTGTCTCCTTTCTATGAGCCTACGCAGAGAAGCCTTCCATTTCCATGAAGCTCATGTCAGCAGAGAAACCAAGCTCTGATGAATTTAATTCGGGTACACGCGCAGGCTCCCTCTCTCTGAAGTGCGACAGAGTCAAGAAAGCCGTACTGCCGGGCCATCCAAGGTTTTGTCAGATGTCTCTGCCTCGTTCATTTGCATAAAACGAAAGCTGAGGTACTTCCACAGCCAAACATAACACACACTGGCTAACAAGAATACCTATAACACACAGTTCAAAGTTCGTTAGTGAACTTTTACTGAACAGCCCCTGGCACCTAGATTTGTTTTCCATTGGCGAGGGAGGGTGGAAGTCGCTGCCAGGCACAGCTTTCACAAACCTGCATATTTTCAGGGTGTTTAGCAAATAATCTCTGCATCTGGCCAGGTCCTTCTTGAGCAGCTTTGAAGCCTTGAGCCTGAAACAGTCACAAAACCGAAGGGGTGAAGGCTGCAAAAGTAGAGTACACCCCCTGCATGCCTCAGAAGATGTGAAGGTCAGTTATTTCACTCTAGAATGAGTATAAGGTGCTTCCTCTGTGTAAAGTTTGACACTGTCTTTCTCATTGCATTCCACAAGGTTTCCCTTAGTACTTCAAACATACAGAAATGGTTTATGACACACTTAAATTGTTTAGTCTCTCTCCCTGGTAAGCTGATTCAGCCATAAGCTATCAGCTAGCCCAATGTCACACATGTCATTTGCATGAAATCTAGTCACAGCAGCTCCACAGTTTTCAGAAGGTCTTGAAATACCTATGAATTATTGTAGGACAAGGACATGAGCTAAGCGCAAAGGGTATTTCGACAGCACCTCATCAATATGTGTCTCTGTCTAGACCCGGAGGACAAAGCTTCACAAGACCTCAAACTCCACGGTTGCGTGTCGAAGAAGAGATGTCATTCTCACAAGCGGTGCTGACATAGTTATTTTTCAGTGGGGGCTGATGAAACTCCAACTCTTAATCTACGTGTTGAGATGTGTGTATAGGGCTTTACCCTGCCTCTTCTGAGAATATCCATTTAGCCACCGCACTGCTTTCCAAAATGCTGTAGGATTGCATAAGAGCCACCAGGGAAGGACTGACTCATGGTAGCAAGGTAATTGACTATTTCTGGTATCCTAAATTGCCCTTGAGGTTGACTTCCTTCCTTTATTAGTTGTACTGTGGTCTGTTGGGTTGCATGGAGCGGCAGGATGACTATACCCAAGCTTAGTCAACAATGTCTTGGAATTAGCACCTGTGGAAAGGAATGGGCTCAGACCCTCTGCTGTGCGTGAGTGGCTCTTGTAGTACTGTCAGCAGGTGAAGCCCAGTTGCAGCTGCCTCACCTGGTTCATCCTGCACTTGGAAAAAACTGCAAGGAGCTTGCCATGAGGGGACATTGCTGTTCTTCCATCCCATCCCCTTCATAAGAGTGCAAGTAACCTGGCCACTTTTCCTCTGGAAGAGTGGAAGAAAGATCACCCGTACTAAAACCCATTGTGGCTCCCGCTGATAATAATGAATTACAGTGTTCTTTCCTTCCCATCTCCTCTTGTATCGACTGCTTCTGAATGATGGAGCAATTTTTCAATCGTCATTACTGCTCCTTGCCATGAAGAGCAATTCCCGAATCTTCACCATTTAGAAGTCCAGCATAAGATGCATGTCTTCTGTATTCTGTATCCTCCATTCACAACACACTGATTCACTTTAACATTTCAGACAACTTACGCATGAAGGCTCAATATTTGATGTTAAAGGTTGAAAGAAACACTAAGCTATTTATTTCCATCTCTGAGCTCTGCAGGGACCAGTGTTGTGAAGAACTGCTGTGCGCATGACTGCAACACCAGCTAACGAAGGCTACGTACAACACCAGAGCAGCACTCTGTTACTGACCTCTGGCCAGACTACAGGGCAGAGATAGTATCTTTTATTAGGCCAGATGTTTTTATTTTATGTGCTTAAAATGAGGCATTACCTCTCCCTACCAACCTTGTCTCATCTCAGCTTTGATCCTTAGACTGCTATGTTTAAAAAAATTACTAAAAATTCATTCCTTTCTTCTCTTCATCAGAATCTTTAAAAGCACAAGGAGTGATAAGAAACATGAGCGAGTATTGCCAGATAGACATACTGGAAGTAATTCTGAGCTTCCTCTAACCAGTTGTGTCATTCAGCCTCATCTGCAGCAGCCTTTGCTTTTCCAGTCAGAAGTCAGTTCAAAACATATTGCAGATGCTGATAAATTGCGGAGAGATTTTGCAATATGGGCCATTACTCACTGGACAATAGATTTAGAGACCACCAAGCTCATTTATAGGTCTAATGAAACAGTGAGACATATTATCTCCACCAAATTATGTACCGGTCTTCCAATAAATGCAGCCCAGTGATCCCTGGTAAGGTAATTGCAAGCAGCAAAGACTACGCCAGTACAAAGCACTGCTTCCACATGTCATGGTAATATAATTTATTGGCCCACGGGATTCAGAATTACTCTATTTCTCTTCCCCAGGACAAACAGCTATGAAAAGGAGGATGGCCTTGTGGTTAAGGATTTGGATGCTGAAGATACAGTCTCAGTTTCCAGCCCTCTCTCAGGCTTCCTGTGTGGCCTCAGACAAACCATTAATGCCTTTGTGTTTTTCTTCTCTGTCAGTAAGACGATGATTATACTAGCAGGAAAGAACTGAACTGGACTTAACCCAGTTCTTTTTTTTATCTTTTTTTTTTCCCCCCCTTTCAAATCTGTAGTTTCCTTACAGCTTGATATTCTTTGGTTTTACACCAATTGCTGGCTGACAAAGATGCCTAATCCATTCAGTATTTACAGAAGAGCAATGGCATTTCATTTGAGGTGTCTTTATTGAGTTTCTAAAGAATGCAGCTAACCCAAACACCCGCTGAATTCAACAGTTAGAACCATGGGCTGAACCACTCTCCGAAAGAGCTGGACATCCATTTTGCCTCCTGGAAGCATGAACCTCTCCCTCCAGTGACTGCAGAGGGAGATCAGGATGACAGCTCTCCAAATCTTGATGGGAAGAAGGCAGTCAACTGGCTTGTGCCCATGGTAGACCTGCCAGGACTGGAGGCAGGCTCCCCTCTCCGAGTGCTGCTGTGGAGTTCGAGATGCTTCAAGGAAACGTTTCATGCTCAGCAGATTTTTGTATGACACTTTGCAACCAGCTCTCTCCACAGAAGCACTCCAAGCTGAAAAGAAAAACAGCATCAAAAGCCTGTTAAATAATCTTCTGAAAAACTCCTGTCTGGCTTTGTTTTTCTAGTCACCACAGCCTGTGAGATTTCCAGAGTTTTTGAATAGAACATAGACCCGGCTTCCTAATAACAAATATCCTGTTTTTTCATTGTGACATAAATAACAGTTTATTCTCTGTGCAGTATGTGAACTCAGTCCAAAGCCCTAATTTTTCAAACTCTGCATGAGGAAAATTGCAAACCAGATCGGCATCTGAACTTTTTTTAGCCCCTAATTTGAGGACTTGAACCAAGCTTTCCATCTGAAGACCCATGAACTCTGACAAACTCTGGGTCGGAGTCCAAGCTTTGTATTATCTCTCTGGTATCAGTCAAATCAACTACAGGAGCAGCTTCAAACATAATCCCTCTCTTCCCATGCCCCTTCTTCATTCCTGCAACGTCAAGCCAGTGTTGGGGATATTTTGACACGCTTCCAGCTGTAAGACCATAAAGAATGGTTAACCCAGCCCGGATTGTGGCCTCCTAACAGCAGACAGCACCAGCGACAGAAGAGATATGCAAGTCATGGAGATGGTGGGGTATGCGTTATAGCCCTCTACCTCCTCCAAGCCTTTCCAGCCACTCCTCAGAGAGTAACTGCTTTAAGAAGTTTTCCTGGAGCATGTGGAAGATCATGAAGAGGGCCAGAATTTCTTAGACACAACTGCTGTCTCATTGCTCCTGTACTTGTGCACCCTGTTGCCTGAATGCCTGTTAACTGCACTAAGATGCTGAAATTCCACGTTATTCCATGGAATGAACTGAAAGCCTTTCCTGGAGATCAGGGAAAAGATGGATTTTTTTTTTATTTTTTTTTTTAAAGTCCTTTTCTATTTCTTTTTCTTTCCCTCCTTTTTTCCACATAGCAGGGTGCCATCGTCTGGGTCTCCCAGTTGGCAACAATATGAGAGACGGCAACGCGTCTCGTGTTTGCAGCGCAGGCTGCTTTGGCTTACATCTGTCCGGCTAGCAAAACAGACGGGGCTGCCAAAAAAAACAGTCCGAGGTATGAAAGTTAACAGTTAGCAATAACTGCGGTGTGAAACATTCCCATGAAATCCAGACATCAAGGATGCTGCTTGGAATAGCTTGAATGTCCTGCATTCTTTTCCAGTGAAAACAGAGTAATACACCAGCAGCGTGGGAGACAGCAGCCAAGGAGGGACACATGAGCCCCAGAGAACAGGCCATCAATTTTCTTGCTGTGGCTGGCTGAAGGAAACTGAAATGTATATTGCAGCGGCTTCTGACGCCAGCCACTGCTATGCACGCCACACTTCAAACTCCAAATACGTTACCCTAAAAACTGAACAAAAAAATCCCCGAGCTATTAATAGATTTGTATAAAGAAAACCCTTGTAGGTTTTAATCATTTACATATGGGACTGAGAAACGAAGCATAAAATGTCAGTGTGGCTATTACACGGTTCACTGGAACAGGTTTATGTTAGCTAATATGCTGAAACAGTAGATTAGGAAGAGGATAGTTTATGGCCTTCAGTTCATTTGTTGACAGGAAGAATCAGGAGCAGATTTGTTTTATGCCTGATCCCATCACAGAACAACTAGGAATGGAGCAGTGATTAAAATCCAGGCCACTGGAATGGGGTAATGACTAGACTGCATGTACATTTTTTGCGGGTGAACAAGATGCTTGCAAAGGGGAAGAGCTAATGAGATCGCAGAAATTAGCAGAGGCAGAGCAGAGTGCTCCTGTGTGACCCCCTGAAGTGACTCAGCAAAGAACTATTACTCGACATCCCACTGCCGAGCTGGTCCACACCCCAGCTCCTCGTGTGATGCAGCGCTCGGGAGGCAAAGACCTTCCTGAGACCCGTAGGAAATCAGAAAAAAGCACGCTAGCCTATGTGGCGATACTGATGGT
>Ga0181612_138160_pt1 | contig 15198 bp, 11 predicted proteins | sample HoacroProtozoa21_FD_119630 | JGI IMG/M metagenome (GOLD analysis project Ga0181612, IMG submission 119630) | Hoatzin crop microbial communities from Cojedes, Venezuel. Combined Assembly of Gp0051906, Gp0051904, Gp0051908 | reverse complement strand
CTTCTGTTCATCTGTTTCCCCGATTGCCCTTCTGCCTGCCCTGTTGTGTCTCCTCCCGGCCCTTGCTCCTTCGCCGGCACCGCGGATGAACGATTCACCACCTCACTTCTCCAGCCTTGCCACGATCCCCCTTCCGCCAGAAATAAGCCAAACCTAACCAGAGATTCCTACTGAGGTCAACGTAATGCAGAAATGAGAGAGAGGAGAAACATTAGGCGAGGTATTTCTGTGCCTCTTCCTGGTTCCTGCAGCCTGTCAGAGATTCAAGGCTTGATTTACAGCAACTGCAGGGCGCTGATTATTGATCTGCAGCCACCCCACCCCACTCACTGCCATTGAGAGGTCCAACCTACAGCAGTAATTCCCACACCTACGCAGCTTCTTCAAGTGAGAACTGAGCCTGATGGGACACTGCCATTCTGAACCGATGTCTGCAGGGTCTGCGCCACGTTCTCCTCCGGCGGCCAGTCCACCTCCTCCCATCTCCAGCATCTACCATCACTGCTGGAGACTCTTTGGATTTAATAGCATGAGATGTATGGATCCATGACTGAGACATCCAGAATGGGAGTCAGATAACCTTCTTTCACTGGGAATCTCAAGACCCTTGTAACTCTTGGGAGATCCTAGGTTTTGGCTTTTCTGTTTGTTTGACTGAAGAAAAGAGAGAAATGATGGTAGACGGAGACAGGGGAGGTGGGGAAAATGTCAGTGTCCCCGCAGATACTGGGATTTTCTAGTGTTGTGGCAGCTTTGCACAAAGGCTTTCAGAGCAAGACACTGGTGTCTGAGAAACCTGGGGAACCCAGGTCACCAACAGGCTGCTAAGATCTGTCATATCTGAATTATTTTGACAGAGAGCACGTTTAATTTTTGGTGGAAGGGCTGAGCAACGCAGCAGCCCGGAGTGAGTAGCGGTCTTTTTCCCCAGTATTTTTTCAAGGTATATTGCAAACTGTTTTTTCTTTATACTCTGCGAAGTATAAAACCCGAGTCTAAGGTCTGCTCAGCTGAGCTGACCAGAGAATCTATCACTCTCTGTCTCTTTCAAACACCAGATGCTGCCAAAACTGGAAGTATGTATTTGCCGGAGGCAAACTGTTTGCAGCATTCAGTGATCAAGACTTCGGTCTCTGTGGCTTCAACAAGCTTCAGCGAGAGCTATCTGCCCATCAGCCCAAAATGCTTCTATCTGTTCTGACAAAAACAGTCATGTAATGAGCAAATGAAACTGGCAATTTTCCATATAAAACAAGAAAACTTCACCAATTTTTCTCCTGTGCATTAAATACACAATTTGGAAGGGTCTGTGCTCTCTATCGCTCATTTAGCCACAATCTAGATAGATTTCAATGTCCTATTAATCTTTGAGGACAGTTGATGAAAAAGAGGTGAGAATCTGACTGTGCGCTTGAAGGCTGGAAAGTGGATCTGATGTAATATTACCTTTTACATGGCAGCAGTTACTTGCGGCCCTGCTCGAACGATCAGACGTGCTGCTCTCAGTAGCAGGCTGGCTTGCACATGAGCAATACAACCCAAATGCTCGTGGGCAAAGCTCCCAGTTAACTGCAGCAGAATCTGGCACTGTGTGAAGTGCATTTAGCACATCTGCAAGTTTCCATTTGTGCATGCTGGCTGCAGTTTGGTAACAGACACTCTTATTATATATCTGACTCCAAGAAAAAAAGCCTCCTGCTGACCAGCGAGTAGCCAGAGCAGTCCGTGACGACAAGGAACATAAACTATGCGTTATCAAAGTCACATCTCAGGCTCCAAGGAGAACCCAAGGAGGCTGAAGCAATTAAAACTACCATTCACTTTCTCCATGCTCAGATTAAACATAAGCTAAAATCACATTCTCCCTGCTGCTTTAGGCTGTTTGACCCTTCTGATTTCAAGCGATTTCAGCATGGGTGGATGTAAAGTTGTCATTTCACACTGTCAGGAAAGAGATCCCATTGCGATTCCAAGCTACCAGTGATGTGTTGCAATACCCCAACTCCTCAGCCAAGGAGTACCAGAGTCAAGCCTGCTTTGGGGTCCGTTGGGTGTGTGTAGGCTGGAAAGGTGGCAGAACCATTTGTAATGAGGTGTGGTAGTCAAGAAAGGACTATGAATAGGGAAAACCCATGGAGTGGATTTCCTTGTATTCATCACTCTCACGGAAACAGGCAACTGGAAGGGAGGATGTAGGAAGAGGAACTGGGGATGTAAGCAGTCACTTTAACCATAAAGGACACTGGTTATTACCTAGCTTGGTGCATTCTGGGGATTATATACCTTCTCCCAATTTAAAATTTACAGTGGCAATATGAAATCCGCCATCATTAAAACAAAAGTTGCTATTTAGGCTATGCACATGTAAAAGGCCTCCTAAACACCGCTGCTACATTTGTAGAATTTGATCTCCCATCAGTACGACAAAAACCAGTTGCCTTGACGGGAGCGTGCTGTGATCCTTTGCTCCGTTACTGTCACCACTCACTGTGATCTTCTCCAGTTACTCCCTCAGTAAATCAGGAACCCCAAGCTGTGTTAAAAGAGAAGGAAGAAAACGAGGTGTGTGCTTTTCATTAGAGAGGTGGCAACGCTCCCTGTAGCGAGTGCAAAAATACAGAAGGAACAGGGCCGTTGCTGCCACGCCTGCCCGCATCCCCTGGGTCTGGGCTGACGGACGCACCTCACGCACGTCGCCAGCGCCCGCGACGCGAGGTCTGGCGTGTGCTGCCGCCCCAGGGCTACACGATCAGGTCCCCTTCCCTGGTACGTGGCTGCAGCACGACAGGTTCACTGTTAGAGATATGTGACTGCCAACCTGGCACTGTCTTTCGCCTGCGTGGCCTTCTTCCCCAGGTCACCACGCAGCATAGGAAGGAATCCCAGCTGCCAGTACTCAGAACTGCAGCGTTTTGCTGGTAAGCACAAAAATCCAAAACATCATGACTATACAAAACCGGAAAGATGCGATCTTACAATAAGCTTCAACCACAGAAACTAACAGGAAATTCAGTGTGGACTACCAAGAGCCTAAGGTATCAGCCTTTTCTTCTGAATCTTAACCAAAAATTAAAGGGAAGGAAATACGACAATGATGATTTTCTCACACCGATTTGTGTGAATGCAGTTACGCTTGTAATGACAGAAATCTACCTGCTGGACACCCTGCTTAAAACTGGAACACCTTACAGGCTACACAGCAGCAAGTTTGTGAACAAGGTTCTTCTGATTACCCTTGTGTAAAATTACAGGCAACATCACTGATGCCCGTGTGAAGATACCAATGCAGGATCAATTCCAAGGAGAAAAAAACCCATAGCCAAAAATTTACCTATTTTGCCATCCCGTACAAGCCAGCCACATGCAAGAGACCAAGTAACATTCACTGTAAAGAAAAGAAAAAAGCAAACAACCCCAAACCAGTAGCTTTGCTGCTTTTCAGGTCAGACTGAATTACCAATCTCATTTGAAAGGCACCAACAGAGATCTGCCCTATCAAAACAAATGTTCAGAGCCTCCCCATCTTGTCTTTTCTTAGCAATTCATCTGCTTTTGGTATTAACGGCACTGTTAAACCAGAAATTTTTCCAGGGGAAAAAACTGCTGCTGAGAAATGGATCTGGAGGAACAGGATTACTGCTTGCTCCTGTGTTGTACTGCTAGCAGGAGATCTTGGTAGAGATGCCTCTTAATTAGTCATCTGAAGACTTACAGCAAGCACGTCACGCGTATTGTTTGGTTGTAACTTCCACATTCCATTTAATGACAAGTGTCATTAACTAGACAGCTGAAGACGGAACAAGTTCTCTGCCTCTCAGTTTTTAAGCTGTAGTACAAGAGCACTTCTTTCATATCTGGCTGTAAATCAAGATCAATCTTAGACTCAACGCCTTTCCATCAGTATTACCTCATCTTACCTCAATTTTAATACCAGCAGTATTGTTTTATATCTTTTTTTATAGTCCATTAATTTCAAAGTCCTATGGAACACTTTGCAGTAATTTTGTAGACTACATTAATTTCTCATGGCAATAGCTAGGCTGAAGGATCGCAGATCCTCTCCACTGAGCAAAAAGTGATGGTTTTTTGCTACTTGGGTCTACCAGGATTTGACAGATATGTTTCTCTCTTCTTTTTCAGCCCCTAATACTGGCACAGTTATGCAATGACCACAAGTGAAGAGGAGCTAGGTGTAAGAAACAGGCTGTAAATGTTCCTAAATTATGAGGCAGGCTTACCATTTACTAAATAACCAGATAAAACCCAGTCTGACACTTTTTTGCTGCTATGTATTGCATTATTTTTTGAAATCCCAGAAGACTTACTCCTGCGGTTTTATCAAACTACAGGTTCCATTTTGTCAAAAGGTATGGTTGGGGAATTAACAGCCTGGAGGCAGAGCCTGCAATTAGGTCAAACCTGGAGCCAAAAAGCTCTCAAATTCTCAGAAGAATAAGAAACAGTGGGATTTCAGTTGGAAAAAAAGGCTTTTTTGTTTCAACAGCTGCAGTACTTGCATTTACTCGCCCATTGCTCCCAGCTCACCTGTGTGGCTGCAGCCTCCCGCTTCCCCTCTGTATCAGAGAGCAACGCTCGGTGTCCCAAGCTCCTCACCTGGCTTAGCAGGGGACAAAACATTTGAAGGAGGAGTTTGAAGTTTCTCCAGAAACTGGAGCACAACTCTACAGAGGATGGAACAAACGGGCAAGGAAAGGAAACGTCCCGAATGGCTCCTCTCCTACCCATCCATCCAGGGCCTCTGTTGGCCTCCTGGATGTTCCTCTGCCTTTCAATAAATGAAACAATAAACAAGATATTGATTAATACAGAGCCATAAAAACAAGCCTTATTTCGAGTAAAAAGATCATTAATTTAGTGAGGCTCTCACTGAATCTGGGCGTAGAGAGAAGTCTGTACATGGCCAGAAGCAGAAATGTTTTGTAAAGCAGAAGAGCCTGGTAGTGAATATTTAGTTTGTTTCTGACTACTTCATTTTATCCTACCCCTACTTCATTTTATCCTACCCCTTTCAACTTTACCTACACAGCAACTCCACTATTCTCGGCGTGCATTAACTGCAATAGGCACACGGTTCATTGCCCACGTGTTATTTGCAGGCCGCCTTCCTCCCGGACCAGCAAGATGACCGGACCAGCACGCAGCTCTGGCTCCTACAACACACGCTCCTTGAACAGTATCTGTTACTCACCTGGGAGCTTTACAGGGATTCTGCGAAACGGTGGCACTAAAAACCCAAACCCAGACCCAGACCATCGCCCCACCCCTGAAGCCCTCGTCCTGTATAAAGCCATTGAAATCCTGGCCTCAGTGAAATAAATATTTCGGGACAGTGACTGCAGCAGGGATGGGATTTCACTCTTTGCTCTTTCATTATTATTAACTGAAGGAGTGAATTAAAAATACACGGGATTTGGAGAAACTCTCTCCAGCAGGAAACGCAATGCTGAAGTCACTCAGTTTTTACCCAGAGAACCTCTCGATTTGCTATAGATACCAGTTCCCCTCTGTCCTAGAAGCGATGTTAATCACCCATTCATCACTGCAAATTGACAGCATAAATGCTGACTTGTGCAAACAATGTTAGAGAAAATGGTGTTCTTGCTGCAGAAGTGAATTACGCAGCCTTTCAAGCTTTCCACACTTCCCAGTTTTATGTAAACTCTAATTTCTGAGCCTTTGTTCTGCCTTCGAAGGTCACACGGTTGAAAGCTATGAAGCATAGCATGTGTTCCCCCAATATTAAAATACTGTTTACTAAATCATGCATACAAATGTAAAGAAGAAACTGTTTGCAACCTACCGCGTTAACAAGAGATGATTTATCAGACCACACGGTTCCAAGTATCAACATGTGGAATGTAAAAATCTGATCTTAATCACGCAACGTGATTTTTTGGGTTGCTTTTTGAAGTTAACTCTGCACATTGCCATGCAATCACACTAACTTCTGATGACACCGTGTTTGACTGATTAAACTCTTAACCTTGCCAATGCTTAACTTCAGGAACACAAGCGGTCTTTTTAGATTTGAGCATATGATTGCACATTTGCAAGATCAGGCTTTCATTTGCATATTCAAATTGCAAAACTGCATCTTCCCTTTGTCTGTGTAAGGCCAACTATAGCACTCCAAATGCTAAACAACCACCGTAGAGTTGGACAGTATTTTTAGCATCTCTGTGGTGCACATCTATCTTTAGCTGCTGTGTTCGCAAACAATCCCACAGGACACTGCATAGCTAACATAGCTCGGGCTCTTCACCACATCCAATTTTTCTCCCAAAACATGGTGAAAGCAGACTGTACGACGGGCCAGTTCAGGACCCGCCAAAGTTTCCTCAGGTGCAGTGTCTTGAGCAGAACAGAACTATATCAAAATACCAAAACATCAAAATATTAGAGCGTTCTGCTCTGGAGTGGGGATGGAGGTTGCCGTGACTTCCTCTGGGGAAAATACAGCTCTATGCTCCGAGTTCGCACTGTGCAGATAAATCAAGGAGGACAGTGAAGGATTTCTGCGCGTTGTTTCCTAGCAGGATGTGCCCATGGGTTCATGGCAAATTTCTGGTCAAAGCTTAACCCTGCAAGAGAAGTTAATAATTGAACTCGCCTGATCATCACAATTTCTAAATCCAACTGCGTCTTGTTTTTACAAAGAGGCATCTTAAACCAGTGAGCCATTTTATTAGACTCCTGCTCATGTAACAAAAACATGTGTTAGCTCTTGAGTGCCAAGTATCATCCTGGAGGGTTACCAAGCCCTGTTACAGATTTTGTAGCCAGACTGCAGTTATCTGTCATAACAGAGGAGGTAGTTTTGAATACACACAATGAAGCATGCTGCTCGGTTCGGGAATACTTTACGTGGTCCTGGTCTCTCTGTAAAATTCTCGGAAGTAGGAAGGAGATGTACTGTAGAGGGGAAAAAAAGAGCTTGAAGCTTACATTGACTGTAATGGGACTATCTCACAGAAGCCTCCTGGATGGCTGGGGCATGGCCCCAAGCTTGCTCCTTCATTCCCTAGAGGAACTTTTGAGAATGGCTGCAGCACCACCAGTTCCAACATGCAACCTTAGTGGCTGGGTCAAGTCCGAGTGCATAGGAAACATTTTGAGAGTCATCTGTATGAGGCATCTCAAAACTACAGGTTTACCACAAAGAGAGAAAAAACTCATCATGGGAATGGCAGTATTAATCAGAGGATTGACCTTTGAAGCTTCAAATCTGAAATGCTTTCCACATCGAGCTGGAGCTGCACATGGAGACAACAGCCTCCGATATCTTGATTTACAGGGGAAGTACTGATAGAATCCCATATATCCTGTTAATGGTGAAGGGAAGGGAATTATGTAAAGGAACTATTTTTTTCATGAAATGCCTTAGCTGAGGTTTGCAGATGAGCCTACACACTTGGCTCCAGCTTAATTTCAAGGGGACAATACAACCTGAAAACCCTTAGAAAACCTTAGACCTTGTGAGTGCTTCACAAAGGGGCTCCTCATTTCCCCTTTTACAATAATCTTCTCTCCCATTGCTACATGCTATCAAATACCCTGTTATTACAATTCTTTAAATGATAATAGGACTTTCCAAACAAGCTGTGCTCATTAGCGTCCCCTGCCCTACCACAGGTAAGGCCGTGTGTCGGGGAGGAAACAGCATCAGGGCTCGGAGGGTGTCCCTCGTCCCTTCTTGGCTCGGCGGCAGCCTCAGAGCAAGGCTGAGATGCACAGGAGGCAGCGGCCCGGCAGCAGCACACACTGTATACTAGGTCTACAGTACACATCTGCTGGTTTTCTTCTTTTTTTTTTTTTTTTTTGGTAAGAGTTATTTTTTCCTTTTATGCATAGCACGTGTTCAATCAAGAATATCGCAGTTATTCATTTGAAATGTTTGCATTGTGTAACATGAGCATCAGGTTAAAGAGAAAAGAAAAAAATGCAGGTACTTTGTTTTTTCTGAGTCCTTTCTTACAGGACTTCATTTTCAAATGAGTCAAGGCTTCCCCTGCACCCAGGATGCGAGGCTGACATCCTGGGGTATGGTCTTCATCCTCCTAAGGGCTCCTCAACTGAAAACTGTGGGTTGCAAGACTTGGCCTTCACTAAGAAGCAACGATACTACAGGAAAACTGACTGCATACTTTTCAACATCAACAGTAAATTACCCTTCCATTTTCTAATACAGACATGATGTCTGGAGTTGAGCAAACACATTCTTGAAAGGTCAGAACACTTAAACTGTACCTACCTCGTTTAGGATGAAAAAAACTGTTGTTGCCTTTTAGTTATAACATTTCAGTTTACCCACAAGAGTTACACTACTTCCCCTAAAAGTTTTCAAGCCCAAGAACATACTTTTCTCCCACTGTTGTAAAGTGAAGGTAAAACTCTTTTTCCGTATTAACTTATCACAGCATTCACCGAACCCAGTGATTTGTCAGGAATACAGCCATTCCCCCGAGGGCTTCAGCCACCAGCAGACGCGTGCGTGGGGACACCCCATCCGCCTTCGAGGAGAAGGGCTGGAGGGACCCGAGTTGCCCGGGCAGCAGCCAACGGCGAGTCGCGGCTCAGGCCAGCCACATGAGACCATTCGCACTGAACTTTGCAAACCCGAAAGAACTATGGAATCTCCTAAAATACAGAGCTGGAGGGTGGGTAACTCTTCATTTGTTCTGAAGGAACGGGAGGAACTTCCTCTTTCAGTTGCACGGTCTAGCGAGGATATAACTGCTGTAACGATCAGGAAACGACTGTCATGTCGGATGGCACTACGGAGCGTTACTGGGGAGCTGCAGGGACATTGCAAACTGGGGGCAAAAGTTTGGATGTGCTGGAAGTGCTCTGATGTGACACTAAACCCAGCATTGTGTCTACCTTCAAGTTTCAGGGTGTTAAGCGAGTTGAAGGAGCACCAGTGTAACCCTAGCCCAGAGAGGTGAGGTTCACTTGACCTCAACAGAGCTGCTTGACATCACTTCATCACTTTAGACCGTATTCCTTCCCTGGGGCTCAGACATCCCGAAGCCAAGGTTGCACTGAGAGAGCTCTGGAACTAATTAGCGCGGGTGAGCACTGTGTTAATGCGACCCACCGCGCTGGGACCTCGGCAGGACACCGCGTGCGCTGTGCCCAGGTAGTCTCAGCAATCTCAAGCTGAAACTGCACCAAGAGAACCTCCCCTTAGCTTATTCAGTGCTGAGAACAGGGACGTCCCAGGCATGGTAAGATGACTGTCCTCTGTATGACGAACTGACAGCCCCCCGGGGAGGAGCTGCTGAATTCCAGCTGAGAAGCACTGACTGACTGCAAATGCAGCGGAGACTGAAACAGGTTTGCCACTGAAGAGTGGTTGAGGGTAACCATTTGATTTTATATTGGCACAGAGGCTGTCAGGTACTGCTATGTAGAAGGGAACGCAACTTCTTCAAATGGACTAACTTGAGCACTTCCAAGTGCTTGCCATGGCTGCAACCCCTCACCTCCGTCCTTACCGCTACGCAAAGCTCCTGCCGGCTTAACTGTGGTCCTTGACAGTATTTCCAGCATGCATCGTAAGCACCGGCACGCATTTCACAAGTCTCCCATTCCCAAGCTCCTAACGGAGAGCCAACTTCTCTTCTGAACCGGCTTTTCAGTGGAGTCCCTCCGAGTGCCCACCCCCGTCGTGGCGTGGAGCCAGCCCTGCACACCTCATCCCACCGCTGCGGTGGCTTTGGAGGAAGAGAGCTCCGGTTCTTCAAAACAAGCCCTCTTCCTATTGAAGGTGCTTGTGGGGACTGCAAGGAAACTGTACCTGGCTTCCTGCGCTTCAGTCACTCGATCTGCCAGACACGGCGCAGGAACCGGGCAGGAAACGTCAACCCTACGTATGGCAGCAATGCTTCCCCTTCCCTCCCTGCCACGTCTGAGCGGCACACTAGGACCTGACCTTGCACTTTTTAGTGCAGCCTTTCTTACACAAACATTTGAGTCAGATCTGGAGCCAGAAACAAATAAAAAGCCTAACACATAGCCTATTTTTTTTTCTTTTTAATGAATAAGGCTGACACCTCGTTTCATACCTATTTGTATGCAAACCTTAAAAAAACCTGCGCATTTTCAACTGCATGAATTTGGTAAGATCAATAAAATTTAAAAACTCAACCTCTTTTTTACTCCTTCCGATACCAGTGTAAAGACTGTTAAAGAACTGATATTCCTGGAGCTCCGTACAGACGCGAAAGGAGCTGATGAACAAAATAGGTGTACTATGATTAAGCACAAGAGTTAGGAGATTTCAGCTGTTATATTGCTCCCTCTCCCTTTTACAGTCATCTTAATTTTGCTTCCATTAAAAAATCCAGGGCAGAAAACCAATGGAGATCGAGTCCTTCACGTTGCTTGTTTATACAGTCATCTGGACAATGGATGTAAAACAGCACTCTTCTGACCTGGCAGCATTTTATATTCACTTTATCCAGGTGTAAATGACACCATAAGAAATAAGGAAATGGAATCAGATGCAGTACGTATTTCTCTAATAAAACAACTCTTTTTTCCTCTTAAACACCTTAAATTGAAATGCAATTTTCTTTTTTTTTCCCCATTAATTATATATGAACAGGTAAAGATAAATGTCAGGTGCATCTTTAAAGGAAAAATGCACCACAATTTATCAGTTGTCCAACTGAAAAAAAAATATCTCCTTCTTCCTGGATTAGTCCTTTCTTTTTGTAGCTTCTATTTACTGCCAAGAAAAGACGCCGTATTATCTCACTGGAGAATCTACAAGCCCTAACTGCTTGTCCCGCATCTTCCAGATCACGCCATTTGTACTGCTGATCATTTCTGAAAAATCAAGTCTGCATTACAGGTGGTCACGACCAATTAAGAATGAAATCACAATACCGAACCCAGTTTGAAGTACTTTGTCTTAGTACACCAGAAGACACCAGAAGCAGTGTGTGGGAGAAGGGGGGTGACACTGGGTAGACTTTTGGCTGAAGGAAGTTTCTTCTCCAGCAGCACACTGCGTGTTCCCTCACCCGGGGTTTCCTGCTGTTCCGCAAGACAAATCTGTTCTGTAACAAAACAGAGCTAAGTCAGAAGTGTCAATAGGAGGAACTCCCTGAAAACAAACCTTGCTCAGTTATGCTACAGCGTTTCTGACATGAAACTGAGCTGCGGGTAGGGAGCTTATCGGGCTGTCTGCAAGTGAGCTGTGCCGACGGCAAAGCGCAAGGCCCAGGTCCTCAACCCAGCGATGAAAATGTGATTCCCTGCAAGAACTGGGGTGCGAGCTGATCAGATGCCGTCTCACCACGTCTGTTCGCCGGGCGGTTGTGCCAGATGAGAGCTGGCTGGTCACTAAGTACCTCCCACTTCCAGGGCTGAGGGGTGCGGGACGGGGCTCTGCTGGGAGGACAACTCAGACCCACCAGCTCATTGGGACTGCCCAGTTAATTATGCCCAAATGGAGCTGCGATGGGATTCCTAGACAGCTCTCGCATTGCCATGGTCTGATCTCTCACTACCACATACTACTTTTGGGTTTCTGAAAGAGGTTGAACTTTTTTTTTTTTCCCTAAAATATGTAGAAGCTCATGGATTGAATGGGAGGGAAGGAGAACTAACCTCAGGTGCATTTCCTTTACTTGCTAATAGTTTCTGCTTAGCTTTAAGGGTAATCCAAGAATAAGGAGCAACTTTTATTACCCCTTAAAAATGTGTTTATGTTTATCTCCATATGAGAACGCAACAGCAGCCTTCACCAGCATGTAATACATTCCTGGCTTCTGAAGCACATGGCTGTCAAACAGCTAAATACTTTTAATAGAAACGCGGTCCATTAACGAGCTGAGCCATCCCATAGTCACGTGAGAACAGCAAACAACCCCGGGAAGAGCTGCTGTCTTCCCATGCTGAACAAAAACCTTTTACAGCAAGAGAAATAATGCAACCTCTAATGCTTCTTCGCCTCTCTCTCCAACACGTTTGCACACACCTTTCCCTTGGTTCCTGACACAAATTTAAAGAAGCAAAACTTGCCCTTTTCTGTGCTCCCTTGTTCCTGGGTGCCCCTTTGTGCAGATGTTCTCCAGGACCCATTTTGCCACATTCCAGTGCCAACCGCAGACCTCATCAGGTCCAGGCTCTCCACTGCCTCAACATCAAATACATTTCTGTGCAGGTATCTCAGCGTTTTTCAGTAATATTTTTTAAAATACAAGCAAACTTGGTCTTTTTCTCTCTGAAATCTGTCTTTGTGATATTCTATATGCAGAATAATCTCTGTTCTGTTTTGTAACCAGACCTGGGCTGCTGAAACAACTGGAAACTTTTCACCTGACTTCAGTGGGTGTTTCTCTCCGTATCTACTCACAGTTAGCTCTTCTGAGAATGAAACGATCGCCACATCTTTTATAATGATACCATGATACCAGCGCTTCGTCGCACCTTCTGCATACCTATTCATATAAGGAGATTTTACTGTTTCCGCACTCGCCATATTTTATTTGTTTCAAACCCCATGTGCAATACAAAGAACTGCATTACACGGAGGAGAAAGTATGTGTCTAACACAAACATTTATAATTCCAAAGATTTAGACAACAATCGAGATAAACCTAGCATCAACTGCAGTGCAAGCTGTGCTGGGCGATTCAAAGGGCGCCCTGAAGGTACAATTTGCATTTAATGTTTTAGCCATTAGCTCAAGCTTTAGGTAAAACAAAAAAACCTTCATTAGACAGGTGGAATAAACTGAAGGTGAAGTCTGCAGCATTCCTACTCGGTGTGCGAAGAACCGCGCTCACTTGGCAGGCAAGGTGATGCTACGCCCTGGGAGAAGATTTAATTTCTGTAATTCTTATTTCTGAAAACGGATCAATCCCCCACATTTTAAGTACGTTCATCAAGGCATTCCTAACCACAGCAGATCTGTGTGCAAAGCTTTCCTTGAATCTTCTGTCTTCCACATGTGGGACAGCTGCTTTGCAGCCAAGGCACTGGGCTATGCAAATGGGCTGCTCTGATTTATACCTGAGGTGTTTAAAATCAGGCAATCTAATTATTGACTTGATAGTCCGCAATGTCTGCAGTCAGCAAAATTTAAAAAATGCAAAATATTGACAAGATCAGACAAATACATAATGAGGAAGTTATTAAAATGCAAATTAGCTGCCTTCTGGTACTGCTGTGGTGTACGCCACAGGACCCCAGAGCCTGCACCCAGCCCCAGCCTCCCTCTACCTCCATGCCGGTTACGAGCGGGGAGAGGAATGGAGCTGGGGAAGATGGATGGGCAGAGCTATCACCGGGCAGCCGGACAGGCCCCCACATCACGGGGGCCTCCAAAGAGGGCCAGTGACTGCACAGCAACAGGAGGCATTGCGATGCACAGGGAACAGGCGGCCCCGCACACACTGGACCCCAGACGTTCCTGGGATTTCAGAAAGGCCCCGGCTGCAGAAGGAAGCCCGATGGGAGCAGCTCAGGGCCAGGTCTTTTTTGGGACAACAGCCAGAAGTGGAAACTTTTTGCAAGTTGTTGAAACTTGACATCAAAGTTAATGAAAGGCACTGCATTAAGATTTAGTAAAAAAAAAGTCCAAAGAAAGGATGTGATGGAAATCTTCTCTGTCCAACCTGCTCCAGGGTGCTCGGACCTGGCTTTTCTAAGAAGAGAAAGCCCAGTCCCCTGATCTGGTTTGAGAAGTCGTAGCTGGAAGGTGAAAGGGGGTATCGTTACAAGCCATGTAATGGCTGATGACACCAAACTGGGAGGTGTGGTAGATACACCAGAAGGCTGTGCTGCCATTCAGCGTGACCTGGACAGGCTGGAGAGTTGGGCAGAGAGGAACCTGATGAAATTCAACAGGGGCAAGTGCAGGGTCCTGCACCTGGGGAGGAACAACTCCATGCACCAGTACAGGCCTGGGGCTGACCCGCTGGAGAGCAGCTCTGCGGAGAGGGACCTAGGTGTTCTGGTGGATGACAGGTTGACCATGAGCCAGCAGTGCGGGGCTTTTGGCCGCTTTTGCATATCGCGGTGGGCGTGCTTGGTTTGTGGAAACCTCCCGCCTCACACCCTGCGCGGGAGGAAACAGTGTCTCCTCTCCAAACATACTCTGCGTGCTTCGGGAGCTGTTTTCGATTTCAGGCAACAGCACAAGCTAAGTTCTTTATTCCACTACAAGACTGATGTGGGAAATTGATGTTTAGTTCGATTTTGTTATAGCTTTAGCTGAATTTTGTTATTTAGCTTTGCAGCTATGTTAAGGTAAGAGTTAACCACTGACATTCAGTTTAGTTCTGTTCTTTGTAACCTTGCTAACAAGGACCGCTGTGAGCTAACAAGGATGGCTTGCGAGGCAAAAGAAGAGCAACAAGGACTGATAAGGACTGGTAACCAGAACTTCGTTGTCTATAAGAAACAACTCTCCAGCTGAAACTGGTTCTATGGTTTGGGAGTCAGCCAACACAGACAACTCAGGCATTTTGGAGCCAAAGGTGAAAGCACACAGCGAGGAGGACTGAAGGAAGGCGTTAAAGGGATTTTAGTAGAAGCAGCCTTGCCTAATAGTTAAGGAATTTGGTAGAAGTAGCACTGCCTGACAGTTACTGTGCAGAGAACTTACAGTGCTTAAATTAACTGAAGCAGAGGGTCTTGCATTTCCTTACAAAGGCCGTAGTTCCTTATAAGGGCTGGGGAGTTGCCTAGGACCAGCTAAGGCTGACCTTGCAGTTTGGGTGGGAGCCAGAGGAGAGCTGAGTTTGCCCAGAAACAAAGCTCAATCAGCAAACGCCGTGATGAAGAGGATGAGCCTTCATCTGGGGACCCCCGACGACCACCACCAGGAGGCACAGCGCAAGCGCGGCTGGGTCATGCGTATGTGTAGGTGGGTTGGGAAATCTGATGAATATGTAATGCTTGCCGTTATAAATGAAGAGGGCAAGTTCCTGCCCGCAATGCCCGCCTTGGGGGGGCCTCCCCCCCCCCCATGCTGCCCGACACCGAATAAACATCCCCACTGTACAGTCTGACAGACGGTGGAGTCTGTTTTGAGGCCGGTAACCAGTGGTGTCCCTCAGGGGTCAGTACTGGGCCCAGTCTTGTTCAACTTCTTCATCAACGACCTGGATGAAGAGTTAGAGTGCACCCTCAGCAAGTTTGCTGATGACACCAAACTGG
>Ga0181612_130337_pt1 | contig 15198 bp, 7 predicted proteins | sample HoacroProtozoa21_FD_119630 | JGI IMG/M metagenome (GOLD analysis project Ga0181612, IMG submission 119630) | Hoatzin crop microbial communities from Cojedes, Venezuel. Combined Assembly of Gp0051906, Gp0051904, Gp0051908 | reverse complement strand
GAAATTTTTTTTCTTTAATTATACATATTGTTAGTTCAAGTAATTAAAAACCAGCTAACTTCAGTTATACCTGCTAAAACTCGTTGAAATGGCTGTTACAAAACAACTATGCAGCAGATAATGAAAAGATAGTATCTACCAAACAAGATGATACACCCTTAAACTACAGCTGATCAGCCAAAACTCTTCCCGGCCTGCACAATGTATCATAACTACCTATACAGCTTCTTCTACTTAAGAAGTGCTTGATGCCAGGGAAAAAATACTGAAATCGAAGTGTAGATAACGGTGCCTCTATTTCCTACAAGCAAATAGTATTACTAACAAAGTAGAGCCCAGGGCTCAACCCAGACTACTGAAGCCCATCTTTATGATACTGTGGTCTGGTGCTGCCTTTGTGGCTGTACTAGTTTTGGAGCGGTTTCCATGACAACTTCACTCTTTTAACATTATCCTTGTACTTCGTACTTATTGTGGTTCTTCTGTTTCCTCCATAGTTGGTTTCTGAGGATTCCACAAGTTATTTTGGGCAGTGGTATGGAATATAATTTTTATGTTTAACTTTAGGCATTTTCATTAATTCTGTGGTCTCTTGCACACTAGCTAAGCAGAGTTACCATCCTGATTCATTCATTGTGTCACTGAAATCAGAAGGAATGTTTATACGCGTATTTGAAAAGTACCAGGGCTGAACTGGCTAATAATGTGCAAAATAATGGAAACAGAGGAGATTATATTGGATTTTAACATCATTCTTCTTATTTAAGCAAATCCGTTTAAAAATCAGAATAAGAACAAAATTAAAATTGCTAAACATTGGCAAGAAAATCTCCAAAATACGCTATGCTGTTTTATAACAGCACATTATTATTTTCCCTTGTCTTGCTGCATGATAGCTCACATAAAAGCAACAGGGAAAACCAGCTGACAACACTGGGAAAACATTCGTAAATAAAGCATTAAGTGCTGTCAGAGGTATAAGTGCACAGGACTATATTTTTCCTAAATTCAGTTATAATAAGTGTACATACTACTTGCAAAAGCAGCATTAAAAGACACAATTCTGCATTACAATAAACGCGTATACTTGCGAAGGGGGAGGTGTGACAAATTAAGATTTATCCCTGCAGTGCTAAGCTGCTTTGCCAGTATCTTTCATCTGCAGAGGACATAACAGTTGCCAGCAGAGGTTTTCTCCACTCTGTCCAGCAGCAGACAATGTCAGCCCCAAACTGACTGACAACTTCCCAGGAAAGATCGTAGCCCAGTGTATGTTCATCTTGGATTACAGATATCCTAAAGTTACTTATTCAGTCTTGCATCATCAGAAAAAAACCCCATGATGTTTACTACTTATTAATTTACAAGTTTATTTTAGTCCCTACATCTTAAAATTAAGTCTTTATTCCAGAAATTCCACACCTTTATTCCAGATGACAGAAATTAATAATGCTTCCAAGAAACAATTATATCAAGAAATAATTTTTAATCAAACAACAACTGCTAATTCTAGCTGTTCACTAGAATTACTTTTAAGACAACCAACAAGCCAGGGTTGAAGCTCTCTCCAGACCATTGTTTTTTCAGATAAGTATCACGCTGCCAGGTTGACAGCTGAGAATTTCATTATTTGCTCTTGATAATTTTATGATTTGTTTGAACACAGGACTTAAGAAACCTCCAGTTCCTTTACCTGGGAGGATGCTATGTTATAATCTTGCTTCTGGTCATTTAACATCTGTAAAAATGCTTTAGTTCACTTGAGATTTCTCTCAATAACACTGGAGCTCAGAGAGCCAGTGTTACTCCTGCTAACATCTTTTCCCACCCAGGGAGACATTCAGAGTTGTAAAAGCTAACTGTAGCTTTCTGCAAACAGATGTACCACAGAGTGTTTTGGCTTCATGTAGCACTAAGTCATTTTATTTACTAACACTTTACAGACTACATAGTGTACATTCACAGATGTACACATATCAACCTAGAATACTTTTTTATTTTTTAAATAAAGTGGCTAGGCCAAAGCACAGTTCCCTTCTACTCTGTTTCTTGGAGTTAGGTTACAAAACAAAATTGGGATCTCCTCTGTCCAGAGCCTTCAGCTAGATCAGATGTAAGATGGCTACAGCTGTTTACTGACCCAGCACAGCTATGCATGTGTAACAAAACAACAAAAAAAAGTGTATCTGACCTGAGTGTAGAAAATTCTGTCTTTCCAAACTGGAAATGAATAACTCAACAAAATAAAAAAAGAAAAATCACAATTTCTTTAGACTTTAAGAACCCTTCAACAAAGGCTTTCTGACATGTTACTAGGGAAACCATATAGTCATAGAAATGAAATGTGGCACAGTCATTAAGTTAAAAAAAACTTGCTGTCAAAAAAGTAAAAAATATTAAAAGCTCTACATTTCATATAGCAGAAGTAAGGCATATGAGGACCTGTAGGTAAGACAATTTATTTTATATATTTATTGCAGATGATGGGACATAACAGATGTAACTTAACTGTCATTTAAGGTGTATACATCTTACTAGCTCAAAAATATGGGCAGTTTGGGAAAAGGTTCTGTATAGTTTGATACTGCAATGTGAACCATATCGAAGACTTGCAATGAGCACAGCTAAATAGACAGAGAGGAAAGATTAAATAAAACAAGATGAAGCATTGTCACCCCATTTTATTCTTTGTCTTGTTAAAATGAACAATAAATAAAGTATACTTCATATATTTTAAGGGAAAAATATAAACTACATAGGCAGTTTAAGATTCAGTATTTTACAAAAAGACACAGTTGTAACAGCGGGAAATGAAACGTGACTACATCAATACCACATTAAAACTGGCAACAGCTCTTGCAAAACTATCAAAGCATATATTCTGTTGAGATGAAACTTCCCCTATTTCTGAAGTAAGAAAAGAGGAAGTAGAGTAGCTTTTGACAGCTTTCATAAAAAGCTGTACATCATCACCTGTTTTTTTAAGCAAAATTGTTACAGAAGCAAATTCATATTCTCTTTATGATATCAATGCATTTTAAAAAGAATGGGAAATTTAGAATCCTAGAGGGAAGTTATTGCTTCCTTATGTACATACCTTTAAAACAATTTAACAGAAACCAACTGCAAAGACAGCAACAACAAAAAAAGAAATCAGTAAGTTAAGCCAGTGTCTTTTGGCTCTCTTTAATGTAAATAAGTTATTTTCAAGTCAATTCTACAATGAACTTTATTAATTACAAAATTCACTATGATGATGCATGCTATTTAATGGTTATACAGTCTGTGACTTTCCAGTAGTTTTCTTCTGAGTCTTAAGTAATGATCCTAAAGCTACATGCCATCTCACAAAAACAATGTGAATTCTTCTGACATACAAGCTGGAAAGGTTGCTTCACAGACAGTTTATAATGACCTAGCTATCTTTGTGCTTCAGGTACGAAATCTCAAGACATGAGAAAGTGTCATCTGAATAAACATTTGGTATTCCTTGAAAATTGGCTATTCAAGTGCCACAAAAATAGTGTCTTGGGTTCTGTAAGTAAACTTCATATCCAGCACGGCAGTGGAACATGTTGCTTCTGATGTTGCGTTTCAGATTAACTGTTTGGTTTGTTGGTTTTTTTAATAATTGGTGGATTTAAACAACTAAATTAAGAAAACTAACTACTCTGAGAAACTACATGAATGCTAATCCTATTATTTATCAGCTGATTTCAAAAGAAATTTTAATTTAGAAGCATGCTGATAATATTTTTCAAATTCTGATGATTTTTGCACTTGCTGCTTGCCATTTTACTAATTAGTGTAATTCATTCAGGATTTACCCAATATGCTAGTGGTAAGTAAAAATGGCCATAACAATAATTGCGTTACTTAATAAAATTATTACAAACAAGTACGTATAAACAAATCAAGATAAAATACTACAACTCTGTTTACAGAGCTTGATGCACAAAATATGCAGCGGGAAAACAACTGCTTTACTCAGACTTTTGCAGATAATGAACTTACGAACTTCTATCATGAAAGATTTTCATGCAATGTAAGAACAATGTTCTTCCTCCAACAGAACTGCTGAGTAGCATCATAAAATTAAACACCACAAACAGTTAAACACACAAGATGTTCAAGAGGAAGTACTGTTCTTGCCTCTTAATACTGTGGCAATGTTACTTTTAATGGAATTATGAAAGCTTTATTTTGCCCACGTCCCTAAAAACTGACAGCAATGAGGATGCATCAGCATAGTTGTTAGAGATTAAGTAGTTTTCTCTTTGCCAAACTTCCCCCTTTCTCCTACTCCTCCTTTTCTTTCATGTTTATTTTTTTATTCTTTTATTAGGCTGAAAGCTTTTTGAAGCAGAGGGCTATCTTTTCTTGTGTATTTGTACAGTGACAGGGAATGCAGATTTTATTCCTTTTGGAAAATTATTTAAACCATTTCTTGCTTCAAAACACTCTGTTTACTCTGAAATTCAATTCATTTCCTGTACTTTCCTCATACAGGTAAATTTAATGCCAAATAAGAAGTCTTACAAGATTTTCATTCTTTCCTAGCAGTTATGTAGCATACCTAATGTAGAGAAAATAATCACCGCCTGAAACAAAACTGGGAACACAGGCTTTTAGTAAATTTCCAGTTAAAGATATGTCTACACAACAAAATTATCCTAGCTTGGATGTCAGTAATGCAAAGGGGCAGAACTACCAGCTGATAACAGTACCAACAGCAGCGTTTAGCAAAACTGCCATTTTATCAGTACCATTGCTAAGAGCAGATGATTCATATAACAGAAGTACACCTATTTTTTTCTTTTGTCCTGACAAAAAGCATTCAACTGACACATCTTAACTTCAGAGTATTGATACGCCACCTTCATGCTTCCCTTTTATAGCTATTTAAGCCAACTGACACTGTCCTGTCATTTTTCCCTTACATCAACACTGTCACTTGTCTGGCCCTCCCGTGAGCTGGTCTGGGGAGCCAAGAAGATTACATGTACAATCAGCTTTTGGGTGGTTTAGTTTCTTGAACTGATCATCACAGGGCTGGCAAGCACCAGACCTGTCACAATGAAGGAGGTGGGAATGGGAATACACTGCCAGAACTCTGGCTGCGTTGACATGCATCGTTGGCAACTGTTGTGGAAAAGTTAGGGTAAAGACCCAGCCATTCATTATTCAAAAGTCGCTCCTGTACTTACTAAAGCTACTGAAATGCACCACTTTGAGAAGATGTGTTATTGACTGTTCCACTCAGTACCACAGTTCCATACTGTTCTAGTGCTTTTCAGAGCTTCAAAAGAATCTGCTTCATATTGCACTGGCTCAAAGGTGAGGTCCCACAATGGGCCACTAAAGACTAAGAAATTACAGCAGCATCAATAAACATTGAAATAGACATCACAAATAGGAGAGTTAACAAGTCTGTACATTAGGTCATTTCTATATTTCACTTTTAAATGCTAGGGGAGGTGTGTGGTTTGTTTGTTCATTTTTATTTAAGTGTAACACTAATTAACAAAAAACTTCTAGGGTTATTAAGCTGATGAGAACATCTAAGTTTGCTGCTAAGAGACAGCTTAAAGTTCTTGCTACAGCCGGAGTCATTTTCAGGTACCCCAGCTATCCCTGTCAATCAATAGGAAACACTTGACAGTATTCTTGTTTATATGGTGATCCTTAAGCTTTCAGATTTCCCACCCCAGAGAGATGAAAAAGCAGACAGTGCTTCTTTCTTTCATGTTACTTATAAACTTGGTTAGTGCATCTTCACTAGTAGTAAAAACTAGTCAGAAAGGGTGAAAGAGCAAAAACAAGCTTGGCTTAACTCTAATAGCACCTGTTTCTCTGCATTACTGGAATGATTCGAGTTCATTTGGGGGATAATTCCTGTTCAAACTCTTCTGACCGTACTTCCCAGCAATGATCACAGCTCACAGTTTTCAGTGTAATGCAGGTGCACAGACCTATGGTTCTGACCTATGACTATCCAGCACTGAAAAACAGAACAGTTTGCCCGAGTGGTGAAGTGAAAGACTTGTGGCATCTGCAGAAGTTGAGCAAGTAAGAGAATGAGTGAAAGACAATTAAAATCATTAAAGGGTCAAGCAGTTGTCTTATAAAAAAAAAAAAAAAAGACTAAAAAGGTTGGGCCTCTTCAAACAGGAAAAGCTGAAGGTGGGGCAGGAGCATGACTGAGATTAAAAATTAAAAAAAGGCAGCATATGAATTGAGTAAAGCCTGATTGAGACAAAGGCTGTGAAGGAGATGAGGGTTTACTGCAACACCAATTCTTGCTGAAGCACTCAACTGACATATCTCCATTAAGGTTTTACTGCCTCCTGACTACAAAGTATTAACTCTTTTCCTGGTAAACTACTGCTTAAAAATAAAAGTGAAAAGTCATCTTCTATAATGTGAAATGTAGACAAGTGCTAGAGAAAAGCTGTGGTTTTACAGCAGAAATCAGTGTCAGAGGAACCATTATCTACAAGATAAAGAAAGAATAAATTTCAGTGCAAAAGTCTTGCCAAGTGATTACTGTATCATTAACAAAGGTACGATAACTTCCCTCAGAACACTGTTTTCTGAATCATGGTTATGACTAAACATTTCTAGAGACAAAACCCAGTTCCTTAAAGTCCTCCTTAAACAAGAAAATTTCAGGCAGCTCTAAAATGCTGTTCAATGAAATATGAAGAAAGTAAAGGCACAGTCTTCTCCAATTCATTATCAAGCTAGATGGATTAAAAAACTGCTCTGCCTTAGCATGGGGATTCACCATTGCTTTCATACTAAGTAAAACAATTTTGATGTAGGCACAACTTTAGTTCTAGGGTAATGGTTCCCAACAGACTGTACAGTTGCCCTTCCACTCTCTTCTCATCCACTGATTTTGAATAACTGTACTAATGCAACTTTAGAAAAATTCTTTCTGAAAGTAATAAAGTCCCTCTATTTGTAATGGCCTCCTTCAGTTTCAGATTTTCTGAAACTACAACCAACAGATTAATTTTTAAGACTGATACTTTAAGGTAACGGTCACTTAATCCTCTGTAGTAAGGAGACATTTAACAAATTTTAAATGCTAGTCAATAAATTGATTTGGTTATTGTGGTATGATCGTACTTTTTCATTTCTTCATGTTCTTATCCATAGAAAAATCAGTAAATATTAAAAATCATATCATAGAATAACATGCTTCAGGTAATCAGAACCTTCTTAAAGTCAGATTTTGGGTGGAACTTGATTCAAGCATGGATCTATGCTTCAGCCATTACTTGCTCTAGACTATAGGTAATTAAATAAATAGAAAATGGCTCAAAAATACTAACATGGCTATGTAAAGGGGAAAAAGTTTGTCATTTGCTTAGCTTCCAAATCATCTTACATGCTTAGCTGTTTTACGTTAACCTCTCTATATCAACTCATGCAATCCCGCAGAATACTGCAAACTGGTCTTAATCCTGAAGGGTAAAAATAAAAAAGAAAAATCTGTAACTTTAATATTGTAACTTGCTTTTACATACATTTAGAACTGCTTTAAGAAACATTGCCCTCCCAAAACCAAATATGATAGTTTAAAGTAAGTGCATTGAATATACAAATAATCTTAAATTACTATTTTACTGTGAATTTTTTGCTTTAGGTAAATCTTCTGCTGCATGTGCTTTAGTTGGTTTCTATTATGAATGTAGAGCATATTCAACAGAAAATTTGAAATGCCAATGGAAAATTAACATTTACAGTAAAGCCTTAAATTTTTTGTTGAAGTATAAATGCCATTGCAGAGTGGTTTGAGGTAGCCTACCAGCTTTTATTGAATATTACTTAGACAATTTTTATTACCTGACATCCTTCAAACATATTCTGCAAGTACTACATCTCCTTTCTCTCTAAAAAGATTCTTTCCCATTTCTGAGTGGAAAAAAAGTGCCTCCACATGACATATTTGAAGCATATTTGACAGTTAAAATTTCTTTCAAGCATTCCATACTGTAACCATATCATAAAGCCATTAATAATTAATTAGATAGCGGGAGTTACAATAGGTATTTTACATGGGTTTGGAGAAAAATTATAAGACATAATTCATTTTTTTACTCTGTGCTATTAATTGAGTCTGCTTTGTTTTCTAACTGCAAATTTCATGGCTCTTCATCACCAAACTTTGAAAACTGGAACAATCCAAACAGTATCAAATGAAAAGAGAGCAGAAGCATTGTATTTGAGTAATTTAGCAGCTACTGTAAAGTAAGACAATAGGCAAAGGACGTGAGACAATATGAATCCATCAATTCCGTGTATAATTGGAATATAATTAAAGCTTATTGGGGGAGCTACAAAGAAGCAAATACCAAAAAAGTATTCATAAATGACACTTCAGGCACCAGGGTCTCAAGGAATGCGTTTAAGATCTCAAACCAGAGAGTTTAATTACATGCTGCCTCCTTTACACAGACACAACTGTCATTGAAGGAGAATAATGTTTATAATGTTACAGGATTCTGAAAGTGTGGGTGATGGCCCATGAAATATGCAAGGCCCATTCATAACTGTATTCATTTAAAAAAAAAAAAAAAAAACGAAAAAAAACACAAACCCAGACTGGAGATTGTGTAATTTGCAAATATGAAATCAATGTATATTATTTCTTCAATATTGGTTATGGGGTGGTCAAAACTAGAATTTGGGTCACCACCAAAAGAAACTTGGGTACTACTGTTCTGCAACAACAGCATCTATTACTGCTTGGAGGATTGTATTACTGGAGAACTATTTCCCTGCCAAAGATTAAGCTCAAAAGGTGTAACCAATTTGTCTACAAAACCTGTTGAAAACAAACCAGTACTGCAACATTTTTTTTAGCTCCTATATCAGAATTATTTAATTAAATAGACTGCATCTGACTTAGATATGAAGAATTATTTCACCAAGTTAGAACAGCTTAAAGAAGCTTCATTCTGCAGTCTATTTGACAACATTAAGCAGTTACACTTAGCTTATGCCTGAAATCCAAAGCTGCACTCTCCAGACAAGAAACCCACAGTCCAAGCACTTACATAAATAGCTAAGAAACATGAAATATCAGATGACACGAAAAATAGGAATTTATATAAACTTAGATAAAATCAAATAACGATTTCCTATTTAAAGTTTTAAACAGTTTATATAAATGTGCTCGCACCTTGGAGATCATTGCCATACCAAGGAGTGATTATGAACATTCTATATTTATCCTCCACCAACTTGTCTGCAGTTTTAATTCTGAATGCAACACAGACAATACATTACTCATAAGTATTGTGATGCTGATTTTAAGCCAAGTGACTTAAAGACATCCAAAAAGTGAGACACGAAACACGTGCTATACTTCTTACTTCTTTAGAATATTTCTTTGCTAGAGATGAAGTAGAAAGGAGATATTACCTCCTGCAAAGAGCCATTTAAAACAAGAAAATTATCTTAGTTTACAATCTACAGATGACTTTCTTGCACTACCCATAGAGTGACAATAGGCGTAAAGAGCTCTGTAAACCTTTCCCCTTGACATATTTCCCAGGGTTTAAAACAGTGGTAGTGCCTTTTCCTTATCTGTTATCTTCAACATGCTAAAACTGCAATAGTGTGAAAATAAAGATAACATTATAGAGCAATTCACTAAGCTGATCAGCAAGACTAAAATTGTTTGCCTGCTATGAATGGTCACGCATCATTTTTCATCTAGACCATATATAGCAGCTCAGGCTACTCTTACAGAGATGACTCTTCTTAGCAAGCTTTAGGTAAAGTTTTAGTTCTATTTTACTTAGACTAAATATTTAAAATTTAACATTGCCATCTTATACATTCGTCTCCTGAGAGTAAATCAACTCTCCCCTCTATGTACTAATGCCTCTATAGCTAAACAAAGCAACATGGCATTTAAGTGAATGTTATTAATTCAGATCTCCTGAGGACAACTGTACTATTTTACTGCTCCAGTTTAATCAGAGGTCAATTTATAGTCAATTATGAATGAAAATAGATTAGAACACAATGTATCAAGCATAGCAAACAATTCTAATAAAAATTGCCACGAATTCTGCATTGATTCATTCTTACTTATTAAAATTCAATTTAGGACATTTTCACCTGCTTTTTCGTTCCAGGTCTAAGCTTATGGCGGAGTCACACATTGAACTTCAGGTTCATGAAACACAGTATTTGACTGGAAATTTTCAAAAGTTAATTTATCTTCCAACTAGTACTAAACATACAGGATTTCATACAATCTCAAGCAATATCCTTCCACATGGAACTCTCTCTCTTATATAGGAAGGTCTGTGAGTTTCAACAGCTCTAACATTTTTCTGAAAAATTCAGGGAGCTAATGACACAAGGTAAGTCAAAAGATAAAGAGCAGTCAAAACAACAGCATATCCATGCTTTAGGTTAGATATTGAGTGGTGAAAATCTATTCCTATGAGTGTTAAGTTACAGATGTAAAAGATACCCGACCTAGCAAGCAGCATGATACATTTGTATCACTAAGATAACTTCAAGTTGCAATATCCAACTGTAGGAATTATTCAGAACAACATGCTGTAAGGCCACAGACACTGGGAAATACAAATTCTCCTTGCTCTGCCCTGATTTTGTTTTCAGGTCAGACTAATTAAAGTATTTTCTAGGATTAGAAGATAAGTTATGATGTTAGTGGTACGCAAAAAGTACTTCTAAGCAGCCACCAATTGTCAGTTCATATTTTAGCATTAAAAGGACTTAAGGCCGCACTATCATTAAATTATATAATTGGTACAGTCTTATTAAATCACTGTTTTAAAATTCTATTTGTTTCTACCTGCTGTGGAAGACACTAAAGCAAAACCAAGCTCTCCTGTAAGTCATACAGGTACAGGTAAGAGTCTTTAAATACAGAAACAAAAGCTTAACTTAAATGAAGCAACATCATTAGTTTATTGGACTTCAGTAAACACTATTATCAAAAGTCTGCTATCGTTAGCCAGAGATGACTTCGTATCAGCCACTCTTGCAAATATAAGTATATATGAATCCTTAATGTAGTTGTAGTTTTCAGAAGATAATGCATTTGGGTAATGCTGTTCACCATGATTATGGCTATCAGCTTCCACAACATTTCTTCTTTGAACCTAAAGAGAAAGCAGAATAGGCTTTTAACCAAGCACTAGTTAATTGCCGAGAGTTGGAAAACAAATATTTAATCTTCCAGATTCCTACGAGAATCTTGTATACACAATGCTTCCAACATCTTAGATTCATGGTAATAAATGAGATACCATAAATGGGCAGAATATTCCAATTCAAACTAAGAAGCATGAATGCAATTCAAAACCAGACAAATGCAAAGGATTCTCTAATAATAATTTGTCAATTTTTATTAAAATATATATGCACTATATATTCTCTTTATGTAAACGTACCATATATAGATACCCTATATCTTACATAGTATGCTGCCACATATATTCTACCACTACAGAATCTATTTCTACAGAAGACTTAAAATTTGTGTATTTGTACCCATAATTACGATAATGACGGCCAAAAGATTACAAATTTCTTGGAGAAGCATCCTCTAGTGAAGGGCTCAGAGATGACACAAACTAAACACTAAGAAAATGCCTTTCTGCTATATAAGTGTTCTTATATTAGCGCACAATGTTCTTACTACCAGAAAAGGCTGGCAAATTTTACTGAAATATAGTCTCAGCATTTTATTTCATTCAAAAAGTTAACTTAGTAAGATATCTGCATTTTAATTAGTTGTGTGCATCTGTATGATAAAGATTCTCAGACAGAGACTTCAGCAAGAAAGAGCCACAGAACACATTAGGAATTTTAAAGGTCTGTTTTCACACCACCTGAACTTTAACTTCTGGGAATTCAGAAAGCAGCTTAAAGCTGATGAAAGTCTTCACACTGTCACTTAAACAATTGCAGCATAACACTTACTTATACTGATTTACCTTAAAGCAATGTTTACTACCTTCACTGAACTGACATTTGATACAATCGGGCAATGTAACACACAATAGAGTAACATGATATAATAGTAACTCATTTCTAAAGCAAACTGATTACAATTAACACTACAATCCTACAATTTTTTCAGGGGACTTCACCTTCTCAAAGCCAGCAGTTTCAATCTCTCAATCTCTTTCTCTTTAAAATTAATTAAAAAAAAAAAGAAAAAAATTTTAAAAAAGAGTAGTTTGAGATCTAACCGCCAAATTTCTAAGTTGAAATCAGCCACCAGTGCTTATATTATGCTTCTTCAGTGGCTTTCAGAACCCTAGCAGCCCATTCAGTAATTCTAAATAATCCATGAAAGGCAATTTACAAAGGCTGGAAAAAAGTCTATCATCAGCACGCTCAAAGTTCTCTTTATAAGGGCCATCACCCCATCACCTGATACTGAAGTACTGTAAGGGTCTGTAAGTTGAAAAAGGATGGAAAACGACACCATTATTCATTAGCTAAGAACAAAAAGAAAAGAAAACAGCCTAAAAGTGGTCTCTTTGAAGAGACTGAAAAGGGCTAGAATGAAAAGTCCTACACAACCACAAACCTTTGCCATCAGCTGTCTGCAGTTACATAGCTCCTCTGAGCACACCAGAGACTTGCAACAGCAGCCGAAGTGCTTAAGAGTATTTCTAAACATTACTTAGAAGTTAGTGAATACAAATGTATGAATTGTCAGAGCTAAGAAAGCTTTAGAAAACCAGAACAAACAGCTTCAAAGGAAATAAGCTCTTCTAGTAATTTGGCTAAGTCATTAAAAAAATAAGCAAGACCCTTGTACTTGATTGGGAAGAAGGTGAATGAATCACAAGTTTGAATCACATACATGTCTAGTTATCACTAGACATAGCATTTTTTATGTAAATAATTTAATCAGCTAGACTTCATAATACTGTCAGAATCATTTAAGAGTTGCTTTTGGCTGTTATTTAAATATTTGATACTTTATCCAGAAGATGAGTTACACAACTGAACCAAATACTTCTCTGTGGGTAATCATAGCATGTAACCAATATAACCTATGTTTTATTAGAAGTCCAAAGTACATAAAGCCTTATTTAAGTGACAATTCCATTTTATCATATATCTGCCAAAACCCTGTCGCACACTGACTCCTAGGATCTTAAACAAAGGCAAATGTAACTGACACTAGGGTGTTGGGTATTTTTTTGTGAATAACAAAACAAAAGAACCCACCACACAAAAAATTAAAACTCGAAAACCCCCCACACTTACATGACTTAAAGACTAAGTCTTCCAACGTTGACAGTTCTGTTCTAGTTCATAGCTTTGATTCCAAAATTTGAGAAGGTATTGAATGGCTATGGCTACTCTTGCAGTTTCTTATTAGAGGTGTGTATCCAAAAAAGAACAACCTAACACACCCTTGCTTTTGAAACAGTTTCTTGCCAAGCATGCTCAGACACAGGAACACAAGCATAGTTAGTATCTGTGTGCAATCCCTGTTGTCAAACGAGATGAAAACAAAATGAATGTTGCTGAACACATGCACTAGGAGACTTTTTGTTTTTTAAAACAGGAATTTTTTTCCAAGAATACTGGTACCTGTTAATTTTCACATATGCTACATTCAACAAGTTTACCAGTGTAACTGCATGTGTAATTCTGACTACTACAATCTTTAAAATAGGATTTAACTTTGAAAAAATCAATTTCAACAGTTAATACTGTCATTTCACAATCAGAAATAAAAAAGTGAAAAATCGTATCCAACTGGAAAAAACTCTCTTCTACACAAAGTACACTGAAATGCAGAATTTGGCAGTTCTCAGACCCCTTCCTATAGACTACTGCCAATACAGACACGCCTACAGATAAATAAGAAGCGATTAGAGATTTGAGAACAAGAGGGGAAATGCACGTGGGGGAGGAGGAAAACACATTTAGTATTGTACCTTTGAGGCTTCCTAGTAATCTCTACGGGACAGAGCATCATAGTCATGAAAAGGGAATCAAAACTCCATTATCAAGTTTAAAGAAGAACTTAAATTGCAAATGCTGTTAGAGACATTATGTTTTTATAGTCACCAGGCTTTATGATATAGCAACTGCAGACATATTTCCCAGTCATTTTAGTCAAAAAACCCTCTCATCTTCCACACTGACATACCTGAGAACCACTATCTAGACTACATATTACATCAACATTAAAATAAACTAGATGCTCTTAAAATAAAACATTGACAAATTCCGGGGGGGAACACCTAGCTTTCTGAACTAACTGTGGCACTTTTGCTCAAATTTACAAACAGGTAACATCACAGCACAGTAAAATCTAAAATAGTTTCTACCAAAAATAGTACAGGTTTCATGAGTACCCAGACTTCATAAAGTCAAACGCAGTGCTCTAAATATAAATGTTTCTTGACCTGAATTAGCTCTCAGAAACACTGTAAGTGCTATTCTCATACTATTTTTTCTAGTCTCATGAACCCGCTCCAGAGCCTCAACTCATGTCAGTTCCCCAACTCTCTCATGCTTATCCTCCATGATGTTTCTTCCACACTATCCCTAAGCCAAAAGTGGAGCATTAATGCCCACTCAGAAAGGGGAAAAGCAGCTACAGAGTTGCCTGAAAGCTAGTCTTGTCAAACACTAGCAGCGTTATATCTACGTCATTGTACTCTTCTTAATAAATTCTAGATAAGCATCTTTCAAAACACTACTTGTACCAGTATACTTAATGATTTAAAGACCGAACAATCGAGAGAAGTTAGGAGATCCAGCACAGTTATTCAGAAACCTAAAGAAAGCGAAGATAAACACAACTATTAAATTCAGTTCCACATGGAACAAGATAGGAAAATGCCCATTAAAAGCAATGGGAGCTTGGCCCTATAAACTGCGCGAGGCACACGAGTCAGTTTTACTGTTCATGGGCTTCCTTCCGTACAGAAACTTTAAAAAACAAAATTAAAAAAAAAAAAGTTATGAACTTCACACCTAATAAAACGCAGGTTTTGTAAGACCAGGAGCCACACTGTACCCGAGCCCCACAAGCCCAAAGCGCAGGAGCGGCGAGCGACCCAGCAGCGGCCAGGGTGGAGCAGCAGGCGGGACAATGACCTCAGAGGTCTCTTCTATCTTTAGTTCCACCGGCCCGCGTGGGGAAGCGGCGGCCGGCTG
>Ga0181612_124259_pt1 | contig 15198 bp, 11 predicted proteins | sample HoacroProtozoa21_FD_119630 | JGI IMG/M metagenome (GOLD analysis project Ga0181612, IMG submission 119630) | Hoatzin crop microbial communities from Cojedes, Venezuel. Combined Assembly of Gp0051906, Gp0051904, Gp0051908 | reverse complement strand
GACGTTTCCCGCGAGCACGCCGACCGCAGTCCCCGCGCTCCAGCCCGTAACCGAGATGAGCGACAGCCCCAGCATGTACCCGAGGCTGAGGCTACCCTCGACGGCCGATTCGAGCCCGAAGATCTCGTCGGTGACGTAGAAGGCGACCACGGCCTTCTTCCAGAAGGGCGTGCCTTCGTCGAACTTCTGCGACAGCGAGCTGCTCATCAGGCAGTAGCGCATATTTACGACGAAGGTCGTAAGCACCATCTCGAAGACTCCCGCGCCCGCGCCTATGAGCGAAATCGCCGCGGCCTGTCCCGCCGAAGCCGCCATGCCCGCCGACATCAAAACGGCCAGGAGCGGCCGCATGCCTATCTGCGCCGCCGCGGCCCCTATGGCGATCGAAACCGCGAAGTACCCGGCCGCGATGGGCACCCCGTCCTTTAGCCCCTTAAGGAACCATTCTTTCCCTGATCTTTTCATCGCAAAATCATCACTGAAACCAGCAAGCCTCCGCGCGCCTCATCTTCCTATTTTAGTTTTTAGTCACCGTTCAGAACGCTGACTTCCGCCACCGACGCCGGCTCGCCGCAGATGAGCTCGCAGGCGTCGATTTCCTCCGAGTACCAGTAGTAGTCGCAGCTCACTCTGAAGAGGTAGGTGTGCGTGCCCTCGAGGAGCTTGAAATTGAAGCGGTATTTCTCGGAGTAGCTTCCGCCCTCCCGCGTTCCGAGCGCGAGCACGGCGTCCACCTTCTCCGAGGCGTTCGACGCCGAGGTGCCGCTGTAGGTCAGCGTGACCTTGACGTAATTGCCCTCGGCCTTCTCGGCATCCTCGAGCGCGGCGAAGCCGTACCTTCCAGCGAGCTTAGTAGTGTTCCGCACGATGTCATTTTCAGAAGCGTTCTTCTTGTCGGCCTCGCCCCAGAGCCTCGGAGCTTCGCCCGCGTCGTAGCGGTGCAGGAGGTAGGGATAAGTCCACTCTCCGGTCTCTTCGTCGAGGTAAGGCGCGCCGTCGTAGCCCCAGTCGGCAAATGAATAGGCGTCGGGGTTGGCTTCGATGAGCTGCGCGGCCTTCGGGTAGAGCTCGTCGTACCTTGAGTTTTCGCACCAGACGCTGTAGTTGCTGCCCTGAAGGAGCGGCCTGTAGTTCTGGTAGATGTACTCGGCGACCTTGTAGTACTTGTACGCCAGCTGCACGCCGTCGATCGAAATGTAGGCTCCGGACATGTTCGGCATCAGGACGATCGGCGTCTTGTCGGCGTTCGATACGATCTCGCTTATGTATTCTTCCTGGCTCTCCTGCCCCGTGAGCATAAGCGGCGCCTGCGCCCCGTAGACGGGGAGCTTCCTGACCGCCGCGGGATAGACGAAGGACTGGCCCGTGAAGTCCGCGAAGGTCTCGTCATTTTCAAGGAGGGTACCGAAGAGGGTCACGTAGCTGTCGATCTTGGCCTGCATGTCGCTCTCTAAGCTCACGCGCTCGAAGACCGTGCCCGTGGCCGCGGAGTACTGCCAGAGCGTGACGCTCTGCCCGCCGATCTCGTAGCTTGCCGTGCCGCTCTCGCCCGCAAAGCGCCCGAGCGTCCAGGTCGAGGCGACGGTGCCCGCGGCGTCGGCGCCGTCGATCAGCGCGAACTGCCTCATATTTTCCGTAGAACAGATGGATTTGTTGACGAGCATCAGCAGGATGAAGGCCGCCATGAACCACCTAGCCCGCCCGAGGATGCACGCAAGGAGCATCGCGAGGTAGACGTAGGCGACCCAGGTGATAGTGTTCGTCGCGAACTCGACGAGGTTGTGGCGCGTGACGCCGCGCGCGAAGTTCGCGAAGTAGGAAAGCCCGAGGGCCATGAACACGCACCACCGCGCGTCGCCGACCTTCTGCCTGAACGTCGGCACGAAGCAGACGTAGAGGACGCTCGCGAGCATCACGAAGGGGATTATCACGTAGAGGTAGGCGAACGGGACCTTGGAGGTGTCGCCCATCGAGCTGTAGGCCCAGGTGTAGTCGGACGAGAAAATGCGCAGGAACTCTATGAGGCGCGACACGGGGTCGTACCCCTTTAAAAGGCACAGGACGCACCAAAGCAGCACGCCTCCCGCGCCGACCGCCGCGAGCGTCACGACGGCTTTTTTAAGCGCGTCCCATTTCCTTTCCGCTATCATGTAAATGAAAACCGCCGCCGTGCACCCTACCCCGAAGGACAGCCCTATGTCGATGCGGTAGAGCGCGCACCAGACCATGGAAAGCCACATGACGGCCGCGCCCTTCCAGGTGTTCTTCTTTACGAACGAGGCGGCCGCGAAGCACGCCAGGGCGCCCATCGCGAAGGTGAGCCACCAGGCGCTGAAGGGAAGGACGAGGGCGGCGAGGAGCGCCACCTTCTTATTTTTGAGCATCCGCGAGACCATCACGTAGAAGAAGATCGAGTAGAAGGCCTGAACCAGGGTCTGGTAGGGCGAAATTATCGCGCCCGTGTAGTCGTGGTTCAAGAACGCGTAGGCAAGCCCCTCCAGCACGTAGGTGAGCATGTGGTGCGGCAGCATGTCCACGAACGGGATCGACGAAAAGCGCAGGAACTCCCCGATCGGGGAGGCGTAGTTCGACGACTCGTAGATGTCCGCGTGGAAGGTCATCTGCAGCGGGACCTGCATGGAAAGCGCGGCTATCCCGAGCACCGCGAGCGCGTGCGAGACGCCCTCCCAGCGGCGCACGGCCTGCTTTTTGCCTTCTTTTTTGCGGTAAAGGAGCGCCGCGCCCGCCGCCGCGGCGTAAAAGACCGCGCAGAATACCACGTAGAGCTTGCGCGGCGACGCCACGAACACCGAATTGCGGTTGAGCACGTGCATCCCCTCTATGAAGCAGAAGCTCAGGAGCGGCATCGCCGAGGCGACCATGACGAAGAGCCGGAGCTTGGTATTGTCCTCCTGTCCGCCTCCGCCGAGCCTTCCCCTCCTCACGGGCCTGTACATGAAAATGACGAGCGCTAAGGCCATCAAAGCCTGGATCCCGAGCGTCAGCTTGCCGTCCTCCCAGGAAAGCCCGCTGATCAGCGCGGCGGCGAAGGAGGACGTCAGTATGAAGAGGAGCGAGAGGTGGAGCCTCTCGGGCGAGAGCCCCTTGTGACCGCCAAGGTAGACGTAAATTATCATCACCACGGAAAGCAGGGCTATCAGGCTCGTCGAATAGTAGAAGACCGTCGCGCCTTCCGCGCCGTCCTGGAAGAAAATGACCGTCTTTAGGACGAGGTCGACAAGCCCCGCGCCGATGAGCGTGTCGAGGAAGGCCTTGCCTGCCTTCTGCCTGCCGTCCTTCGCCCTGTCGGAAAAGCCATTGCACACGAGGTAGAAAAGCGCGAGGAACACGGCGAAGACGGCGAACATTTTCATGAAGCTGCCGGCGACGGCGGGCGCGTCGTAGTCGGATACCACGCCCTGGCCCATCTGCCTTATGAAGGAGGCGATCTTCGTCCTCGAAGGGCTGAGCGGGTTAATTAGCCTTGCCATCGTCACCGCCATGTAGAGCGCGTAGAAGAAAGACTTCCAGCTGCGGTTCCTCTTAAAGGCGGCATAGAGCGGCGCCGCGTTCCACGCCGCGAAGGCGAGCACGAGCGCGTAAAAGAGGTAAATGACGAGGCTGACGGCAAAGTACATCACTCCCGCGGGCTCGACGTACTCATAGTCCATCGTCACGCCGACGGCGGGATATTTTTCAAGCCCCTCGTCGAAGAGGTCGCTGCTCGGGCACTCCCAGACGCTCAAAAGCTCGGTGCCTGAGGGCAGGGTGAAGCGGACCGCGTACTCTCCGCCCCTTTCAATCGAGACGCCTTCCGCGTCGAGCGAGTTCCAGCCTTCGGAAAGCTCCGACGCGTCAAGGGTCCACTCCTTGAGAGCCGATCCGTCCCCGGCGTAAAGCCCCGCCTTCACTTCGCCCGTTTCGCCGAGCCTCTTAAGGCAGAACCTTATACCGCCGAGCTTGTTTCCCTTTGAATGGATCCTTACTTCCGCGCTGCCCGTGATGCCTCCCGCGCCGCTGGTCTCGGCCTCAAGCTGGCTTTCGATTTTTGAGAGGCCGTCGTAGGTCTTTTTGCTCTTCAGGACCTTGTCCGCGCCGCTAAGGAAGGCGGAGAGGGTCACGAATACGACAAGGAGGGCAACAGCGGCCTTCAGGACCGCTGCCGCCCCCTTGTGGAAATTGGTTCCCGCGTTATCAGAAGCTGGCTTCATAAAAATCTCCAAAATCTAAGTCCGCCCTGTAAAAGCGGACGTCCGCGTTACGCTGCCTCCGTTTCGCTTCGTCCGGCGCCGCACTATGGTGAACCTTCAAGGGCTTTCGCTCCCGTATCGGTTCATAGCAGCGGCTTCCTTAAGACGGTGAAGGGCTCCGCCTGCACCTCTTTGTCAAAGCCGACGCGGAGGACCTGGGCTCCGTGCGGGGCCGAGGGCATCTCATTTCCCTCTTCGTCCTTTATCCATGCGACCTTGAGCGATAAGTCCGCGCCGCGCCGGTCCATGAGGACCAGCTCGTCGCCGACGGAGAACTTGTTTTTCTGGACGGCTTTGACGCCGCCGCTTTCATTTTCAAGGACGAGGGCCGCAAAGAGGGTCGGGTCCGAGGCCTTCGAGTCGTAGGACACGGACTCCTCGCCCGGGCGGCCGAAGTAGAAGCCCGTGGAGAGCGGCCGAACCGAGCAGGAGGAAATCTCCCGCAGGAGCTCCGGCAGGATGCGGCGGTAGGCCTCCTCGCCCTCATCGACGAAGGCGTCGACGGCGCGGCGGTAGCAGCGCGTGACCGAGGCCACGTAGAAGTCGTTCTTCATGCGCCCCTCGATCTTAAAGCTGTCGATCCCCGCGGCTATGAGCTCGGGGACGTGCTCAAGCATGCACAGGTCCATGGCGTTGAAAATGTGCGTGCCGCCCCCGTCCTCTTCGACCGGCAAGTAGACTCCCGGACGCTTTTCCTCCGCGACCGCGTACTTGTAGCGGCAGGGCTGGGCGCATTCGCCGCGGTTCGCGCCGCGGCCGGTGAAGTATGCCGACAGCAGGCAGCGGCCCGAGTAGGCCATGCACATCGCGCCGTGGACGAAGGCTTCAAGCTCCATGCCCTCCGGCATGGCAGCTTTCATCGCGGCGAGGTCACTAAGCGAGAGCTCGCGGGCGGCCACCGCCCTCACGGCGCCTAAGCCGTGCCAGACTTCCGCCGCCGCGGAATTGGTCGTGTTCGCCTGCGTGCTCACGTGGACCGGCACCGAGGGCGCGTACTTCTTCGCGAGCGCCAAGGCGCCCAGGTCCGAGACGAGCACGCCGTCGGGGGCGCACTTTTCAAGGCGCGGCATGTACGCGGCCAGCTCCGGAAGGTCGCAGTCCCTCGCGAAAATGTTCGCGGTGACGTAGACCTTCATCCCGTGCGCGTGCGCGTAGGCGATGCCCTCCTCCATCTCTTCGGGCGTGAAATTCGCGGCCTTCGCCCTCAGGCTGAAGGCCTCCCCGCCTATGTACACCGCGTCCGCGCCGTAGGCCGCGGCCACTTTTAGCCGCTCGGGGCTTCCGGCCGGGGAAAGTATCTCGGGCTTTTTCATTTACCGCTCCGACTAATATTAAGCGGCAGCCAAAAGGCGGCTCTTCGCTCCCTTTTGGCTGCGTTTGTCTCCTGTGATGTTCGTCTTGCGCGGCCGCGTCACGGGGCCGCTTCCATGATTATCGGAAGGATCATCGGGCGGCGCTGCGTGCGCTTCCACACGAGGTCGCTCACGTCGTCCTTGATCTCCGTCTTGATCTTTCCCCAGTCGCTGACCCTTCTCTCAAGGCATTCGAACACCGCCTGCTCCGCCGCGGCCTGGATTTCCTTTATGAGGTCGCCCGCCTCGCGCACGTACACAAAGCCGCGGGTTACGATGTCGGGTCCCGACAGGAGCATGCCGGTGCCGCTCTCGAGCGTCAGCACCGCTATGACGATGCCGTCCTCGGCGAGCCGCTGGCGGTCCCTTATGACGACGTTGCCGACGTCGCCGACGCCGATGCCGTCGACTAGGATCTGGCCGACCTGGACCTTGCCGATGATCCGCGCGTTATCCTCTGAAAGCTCGAGGACGTCGCCCGAATGCATGATTATTATATTGTCTTCCGGGACGCCCATCTCGGAGGCGATGCGCGACTGGGCCTGGAGGTGGCGCATCTCGCCGTGGACCGGTACCGCGTACTTCGGCTGCACGAGCGCGTAGATGAGCTTTATGTCCTCCTGGCAGGCGTGCCCCGAGACGTGCGCGTCCTCGAAAAGGACCTTCGCGCCGCTCTCGGAGAGCTCGTTTATCACGTTCGAGACCGCCTTCTCGTTGCCCGGGATCGGGTGCGAGGAGAAGAGGATGACGTCCCCCGGCATGATCTTTATTTTCTTGTGGAGGTTCGCCGCCATGCGCGACAGCGCCGCCATCGATTCGCCCTGGCTGCCCGTCGTCACGAGGACGATCTTCTCGGGCGGGTAGTTGTTCAGCTGGTCCATATCGACCAGCGTGTTGCCGTCGTCCGAGACGTAGCCGAGCTCGATCGCCGTCCCTATGACGTTGACCATCGAGCGGCCGTCGAGGATGACCTTGCGGCCGTACTTCGCGGCCGTGTTGATTATCTGCTGCACGCGGTCCACGTTCGAGGCGAAGGTCGCGATTATCAGCCTCTCGTCCCTGTGCTCCGCGAAGATGCGGTCGAAGGTGTGCCCGACCGTGCTCTCCGACATCGTGTGTCCCGGCCTTTCGGCGTTCGTGCTGTCGCACATGAGCGCGAGCACGCCCTTCCTGCCGAGCTCTGCAAAGCGCTGCAGGTCGATGGCGTCGCCGTAGACCGGCGTGTAGTCGACCTTGAAGTCGCCCGTGTGGACGAGCACGCCCGCCGGCGTGTGGATCGCGAGCGCGGCCGCGTCCTGGATCGAATGGTTCGTCCTTATGAACTCGACCTTTATGTCGCCGAGCTTCACGCTCTGCCCGTAGCGGACGACCTTGCGCTCGACCTGCTTTAAGAGGTTCTTCTCGGCGAGCTTGTTCTCGATGAGGGCCATCGTGAGCTTTGTCGCGTATACCGGCACGTTGATCTTCGTGAGCACGTAGGGGACGGCCCCGATGTGGTCCTCATGGCCGTGCGTTATGACGATGCCCTTGACCTTGCTGTAATTTTCAACCAGGTAGGTCACGTCGGGAAGGACGATGTCTATTCCGAGCATATCGTCCTCCGGGAATGCCATGCCGCAGTCCACGACCACGATCGAGTCGCCGTACTCAATCGCAGTAATATTCATCCCGATCTGCTCTAAGCCGCCGAGCGGGATGATCTTAACCTTCTCTATGGAATTTTTCTTGTTCTTCAAAATGTCCTCCGTTGCCTTTTACGTCTTCCCAAAATACGGTTCTCTTTGAAAATGAATCTCTTTAAGCGCGTCCGCCTTGTCTTTGATTACGTGCTTCCACGGACGTGCCTTTTATACTTATTCTTTGCGCCTTGGCTTCGTGCCTTGGCCTTGGCGCCACTGCCCTGGCGCCTTGGATCAAGAGCCCTTGCTTTAAGCCCTTGCTTTAAGCTTTTGCTTTAAGCGCCTTGTCCTTGGGATCCTTCAGGCCAGCGTCTCGTCCTCGCCTAGCATTTCCGCGAAGATCTTCGCGACGGCTTCGAGCTCGTCGCCCTCGCCGAGCACGCTGTAGGCGGCCTCTTTGTCGTCCGGCGCGGAGACGTCTTTTAAAATCAAGGCCTCGCACTCTCCCTCGGCCTCTTCCGCGACCAAGAGATAGTCCACGCCGTTTACCCTGGTCTGCTCCTCCACGAAAAATTCCTTTACTTCGCCGTTCTCGTCCGTGAAGGCTATCGCCTCTGTCTTCATAGCTTCTCTCCGCGCGGCCCGCCGCTCTTCATGTACTCTTCGAGGATCAGCGCCGCCGCAATCTTGTCGATGTATTTCTTCCGGTCCCTTGCCGCGACTCCCATCTCGTCCAGGATTCCGTCCGCCTCGAAGGTCGTAAGCCTCTCGTCCGCGAACTTAACCGGCAGCTTAAGCCGCCTTTCAAGCTCCGCCCCGAAAGCCCGCGCCGCCTTCGCGCGCTCGCCCTCGCTCCCGTCCATGTTCACCGGAAGCCCGACGACGATCAGCTCCGCGCCGCGCTCCTTCGCGATTGCCTCGATGCGCCTCAAAGTCGGCCGCAGGTGGCTCTCTTTTTCCCTGAAAATGGTCTCCAGAGGCTGTGCCGTGAGGCCCAAGCCGTCAGTCGCGGCCACGCCCACGGTCTTTGCGCCGTAGTCGAGGCCGATCACGCTGCCCGCGCTCACTCCGCGTCGTCCCAACTGTGGTTCTTAATGTAGGCCCTTAGCAGTTCTTCGACGAGCTCGTCCCGCTCGACCTTCATGATCACGCTGCGGGCATTGTTGTGGCTGGTGATATACGTGGGGTCGCCGGACATGATATACCCGACTATCTGGCTGACCGGATTGTAGCCCTTCTCGGCCATCGCCTCGTAGACCGACGCGAGCACCTGCTTCGCGCTCGGCTCGTTCGCCGATGCGATCGTGAAATACATCGTATTGCTAAGGTCTGCCATCTGACTCTCCCTCGTGCGCCAATTTTTGCGGCTCCAGTAAATCTTACAGCATATTGTACACTTAGTCGCCGCTATACGCAAGCTTTCGGCACTTCCGCCAAAAGTACGCGCCCCGAAGCGCCGGTGGCGGCGGCTTTGCTGGACGTCATTTTCAAGGGCGGCCTCCGCTTTTACGCGGGCCGGGCCCATGCGGCCGGCGCGGACGCTTAGCCGCAGCTATACGCCGGCTTTCGGCGTTTCCCCCAGAAGAACGCGCCCCGAAACGCCGGTGAAGGCAGCTTGCAGGATATCATTTTCAAGAGCGGCCTCCGCCTTTACGCGGGCGCGGACGTACCGGCGGGTGTACCCTTCGGCGACGCAGCAGCCGCCTTCACGGCTTACGCGCTCGACAAGGACTTCCTCTTCCTTCCCGATAAATGAAGAGGCATACGCGCCCCCGGCCTCCTCGTCGATCGCCGCGAGCACGGCCGCCCTGGCGTTCTTGACGTCCTCGGGCACCTGGTCTGGCATCGCCGCCGCCTTGGTGCCTTTTCGCGGGGAATACTTGAAGGCGTGGATGTGCATGAACCCGACTTCCCTTACGAACGCGGCGGTCTTTTCGAATTCCTCCTCGGTCTCGCCGGGGAAGCCCGCTATGATGTCCGTCGAAATGGCCGGATTTTCGAAAGCTGCCCGCAAAATCCCGCATTTTTCGAGGTACTGGCCCGCGGTGTACCTGCGGTTCATGCGCTTTAGGGTCGCGTCGCACCCGCTCTGGAGCGAAAGGTGGAAAGAAGGGCAGAACTCGGGCACCGCAGCGAGGGCCGCCGCGAACTCCTCCGTGATGCTGCCCGGCTCCAATGATCCCATGCGTACCCTCTCGATCCCCTCAACCGCGGCAGTCTGCCGAATCGCTTCAAGAAGCCTGAAGTTGGTCTCCGCGCGGTCGGCGAACGGGGTCGGCAGGTTCCTGCCCGGATTGTCCAGCTCGCGCCCGTAGGAGCTCAGGTGGATGCCCGTCAGCACGATTTCCTTTATCCCGCGGGCCGCCGCCCCCTTCGCCTCCTCGACGATACTCTCTAGGGCGCGGCTCCTCGCCCTTCCGCGCACGTAGGGGATCATGCAGTAGGTGCAGAACTGGTTGCAGCCGTCCTGGATCTTGAGGAAAGCCCTCGTCCTGTCGCCGCCGTCCGCGTGCGGCAGCTCTTCATAGCCCTTCACGCTGCAGGCCGCGAGCGTCATCGCGTTCTTCGAAGGCGCCCCTTCCCCGCTTTCATTTTCGTAAATGAACTGCGAAAGGATTTCCGCGATCCGCGCCTTGTCATGGTTGCCTACGGCGATGTCCACCGCCGGGTCTTTCACCGCCTCCTCGAAGGAGTCCTCGACGTAGCAGCCGACGGCGCACACGACGGCCGCGGGGTTCAGCTTCTTGGCGCGGTGGAGCATCTGGCGGCTCTTCTGGTCGGCCACATGGGTCACCGTGCAGGTGTTTATTATGTACGCGTCCGCGCCGGGCGCGAAAGGAGCCTCCGTCCAGCCCGCGTCGATAAGCGCCTTCTTCATGGCCTCCGACTCGTAGGCGTTGACCCTGCAGCCGAGAGTGTGTATGGCGAATTTCTTACCCATTCCTGCTATCCCCAAAGCGTGCGGCCTTCGCCCGCCCTTCCTGAAAATTAAACCTTCGGCGTCCCGGCTCCGCGTCAAAAAAACTTTGCGGCGGCCGCGGGCTTTCCCCTACCCGCCGTCCCCGCGCCCACCTGCCGCAGGGCCGCTTGAGCCAAAGTCCCGCCGGCTCCGGCAAGGTTTTTGGGGGGTGTTTGTCCTTGACGCTCGGCGGCCGATTAGATATGATTAATTCCGAAATACCGCTTCATTTATCGGTCGGCATTCACGCATAAAGTAAGGAGGCACGCACCATGAAAGTCATAAAGGTTTCCCTTAATTCCATCGACAAAGTCAAGACCTTCGTCAACGACATCAACCGCTTCGACTGCGACTTCGACCTCGTATCCGGCAGGTACGTCATCGACGCGAAGTCGATCATGGGCATCTTCAGCCTCGACCTCTCAAAGCCGATCGCGCTCAACATCCACGCGGACGGCGATGAGCTCGAAGAGGTCATGAAGGTCCTCGCGCCCTACACGGTAGAATAAAACGCAAAAGCTTCTGCATTTTCAAAGCCCTGCCTTGCGGCGGGGCTTTTGTCATGCCTTTTTGTCATTCGCGCCTCAGGGCGTCTATCGGGTCGAGCGAGGCCGCCTTCATGGACGGAAGCAGCCCGAACACTATCCCGATAACCATCGAAAACGCCACCGAGAGTATTATCGCGGGCACGGATACCGCAACCGCGGTCCCGGTCATTACCGAGAGTATTTTCGCGAAAATGAGCCCCGCTATCACTCCCAGTATCCCGCCGATGCTCGTCAGCACGGCGGACTCGGTGAGGAACTGCGCTAGGATCGTGCTCTTCCGCGCCCCTATCGCCTTCTTAAGTCCTATCTCCGAGGTGCGCTCCGTCACCGAAACCAGCATGATGTTCATGACTCCGATGCCGCCGACCAAAAGCGCGATGCCCGCGACGCACAGCAGGAGGATGTTCATCGAATCGTTCAGCGCCGCCTTGTTCTTCGCCTTGGTGAGGACGTCGTCGAGCTGGTAGTTCATTGCCGCTTCGCTGGACGACTCGCTCTCTGAAGATCCCGTGCTCTTGACGGACTGCCTGAGGATAGTCAGCGCCGCGTTGCCGACCGAGGTCATATTGTCGGTCGAGTCGGCTTTGACGGTGCAGTTTTCCACCTCGTCGAACTTAAAGAGCACCGGCCAGGCCGTGTCGGGGATCAGGCAGACGCTGGCCTCCGAGCCGGAATTCAGGTAGTAGTCGCTTACCGAGTCGTAGGTCGCCACGAAATTGTCGGCCGTCCTGTACGTCCCGATGACCGTGAATACCTCGTCGCCGATCTCGACGCTCGCCCCGACGCTCCCGCCGTTCGGGAAAAGCGTCCTTGCAGCCTGCGCGTTCAGGATAATGACCTTGCGCCTCTCCTCGAAGTCCTCTTCGACGAAGCCGCGGCCTTCCTTAACCACGTAGCCGTTCGCCGTAAAATAATCCTCGTCGACGCCGTATATCGTCGGCGACATGAGCGACGTGTCCTCGTTGGAGTAGATGGTCTTGTCGCTCCCCTTCCTCATGTAGAAGAAGGTTGCCGCCTCAGCGTGGGGTATGTCGCGGATGGCTTCCTTCTGGTCGTCGCTCAAAAGCGAGACACCGACGGCCTCCTGGTAGCCCTGGTCGACCTCGTACTCGCCCTGCTTCAAGGTGATCGTGACGGCGTTGTTGCCGGCTCCGATCATGCTCTCCATCAGGGCCTTCCTGCTGCCCGCGATCGTCGACACTATCGCAATTATCGAGGCTATTCCGATTATGACGCCGAGCATCGTCAGGAAAGAGCGCATCTTGTGCGCGAATATCCCCCTGAACGAAAGACGTATATTCTCAAGCATCGGATATCTCCTTTTAATTCATCCGCGCGCCCGCCCCGTATTGAAAACGGAAGCGGCCGCAGCGTTTTTTAAGCGCGTCCGCACGCCGCGCGGCGGCTTTATAAGCACGGGCCGCCGCGTCCTTCGGCAGCGCAATCAGACTTCCGCCGCCTTTATTCGTAAAGGTCTGAAGCCGTGCCGTCCTCTACCGGCGCGCCCACCTTGGTGGTCGTGCCGTAGGCGAAGGCGATGCGGTCGTCCTCCGTGAGGCCTTTGTTAACCACGTAGCTGCCGTAGCTGTCGACGACGGCCTTTATGTACCTCTTTTCAAGCTTGCCGTTTTCTCCCGCCGCGAACACATAGCTTCCCGCGTCGTCGTCGCGCACGAAGGCCGATTCGAGCACGATCCCTTCCTCGGTGAAAAGCCCCTCGCCCTCCGCCTCGAAGGTGACGTACACATAGTCGCCGCTCGAAAATTCAGCGCTCTGGTCCTTGACCTCCACGGTCACGGGATAATAGTTGACGAGCTCACGGTCCGAATACCAGGAGTTCCCGCTCGACACAGCGTAGAGCCCCACGGACTTCACCACCGCCTCATAGCCGTCGACTGACGCGGCCGTGCCCTTGTCGACCTTCCCGAGCATGTCCTCGGGTATGGAGCAGCGAACGTATAGGCCCGTGGTCGGGACCACCTTAAGGTAAAGCCCGCTGTCCGCCTCCGGGTCGTCGAAGCCGACGCTGCTGACCACGCCGTCGAGCTCCGCTCTGACTTCGCCCTCGGCCACTACCGCCTCGGCGCGCTTCGTCTTTATCACCTTTTCCCTGACGGTGAGCGTGAGGTCGGCGATCTGCTCGTTCGTCTCCTCCTTCGCCGCCGCAAGCTCTTCGGCCGTGTAAATGTCGTCGGCGGATATCAGGCTGATCGCCTCGGTCGAGCCTTCAAGGTCATCTTCCGAAAATACCATAGCGGAGCGCAGCGCCTCGCCCGTGGCGTCCGTATGCCCGACGGCGATCATGAATCCCGTCAAAACTCCCATCGACGACTTCTTCTTTGTCGCCTTGGTCGCGGAGGCCTTGCCGCCCGTGGTCGCCCCCTCGGACTCGCCGCCTTCGTCCTCTTCGGCCACCACCTCTGAGGCGTCGACCTCGCCCGACTCCGGCGTCGGGGCCGTCTTCTCGACCGCCGCCGCTCCCGAAAGGTCGATCACCGCCTCCCAGCCGGACAGGTCGCTGTTTATGAATTCCGCGTCAAGGAGCCAGCACATGACCAGCGCTCCGTCGGCGGTATCGCCGTTCCTTACCTCAAGCTGGAAGTAGAGCGGGCCGCCGTTCGCCGCCTCGCGCATCATGTCCATGAAAGAGGCCTTGACCACCGTCCGGTCCTTCACGAGGAAGCGGTAGGGGTTCTCGGCCGTGCCGTAGCCCTCGGTTCCGAGCTCCGCGTTGAAAGGCGCCGACTTTCCATTCAGCACCTCTTCCGCCACGACCTGCGAATAGTCGGGAGTCGGCGTCGGGGTCGGCGTCTCGGTCGGGGTCGGGGTGGCCGTGCCCTCGGCGGCATCCGTCGGGGTCGGCGTCACGGTATCCTCCGCCGCCGGCGTAGGCGTGGCCGTATCCTCAGGCGCGGCCGTCGCGGTCGGAGCCGTCGTCGCGGTCGGAGCCGTCGTCGCGGTCGGAGCCGTCGTCGCGGTCGGCGCCGTCGTCGCGGTAGCCTCAGGCGCCGTCGTCGCAGTCGGGGCCGCGGTCACGGTCGACTCGGGCTCCGGCGTGGCCGTGGCCTCCGGCGCCTCGGTCGGCTCGTCCCCGGGATCGTCGATCGGCTCGTCCGACGGCTCGTCGCCTGGATCTATCCAAGGATCGTCGCCCGGGTCTACCCAGGGGTCGTCGCTGGGATAGTCCGGGTCTATGTATGGCTCATCCCCGGGATCATTTGCCGAATATGGGGTTATCTTATTGAGCACGCTGAGGTTGTACTTAGCGCACCGCAGCGCGAGCTCCGCCTCCTCCTGCTCGATCTGCGCGCTCCTCAAGGCCGAATCCGCGCTCTCGGAGTCGTAGGTCATAAGGAGGTCGCCCTCCTTGACGCTGTCCCCCGCCGATACGTACACTTGCTTGACGATCTTGTCGGCGCTGTCGATGTAGACCTCCTGCATGGCGCTGCCGTTGACGGTGCCCTCGTACTCTTCAAAGCCGTCCGCGCCCCCGTAGCCCTTCACGTCGGAAACCTTGTAGACCTTGACCTTCGTCGCGGTGGCGTCGGCCACGGTCTTTATGGCAAAGCCCGTTCCGCCTAAAAGCAGGACCGCAGCGACTCCCGCCGCTATTCCTCTTTTGACCTTTTTATTCATAAGCCGCCTCCGTAAAGCCGGTCCCGCCGTCGGTCAGCACGCCGTCCGCTATAGTCGCGGTGCGCTCCGCACGGGATGCTATCTGCGGGTCGTGCGTAATCATCAAGATGCTCGTCCCGCCCTCGTGAAGCTCGTCGAAAAGTTCCATTATCTGCCTCCCCGACTTCGAGTCGAGGGCTCCCGTCGGCTCGTCCGCCAGGAGGAGCTTCGGGCGGTTGATCATCGCCCGGGCGATCGCGACGCGCTGCTTCTGCCCGCCGGAGAGCTGCGAGGGCACGAAGGACATCCTGTCCTTAAGGCCCACGCTCTCAAGCGCCTCCTCGGCGAGCTCGCGCCTCTTCTTTCTCGGCACCTTCGCGTAGGTAAGCGGGAGCTCGACGTTGTCGAGGGCCGTCTGCCCGGGAAGGAGCTGGAACTGCTGGAACACGAAGCCGATGTTCTTAAGCCTGACGTCCGAGAGGGCGTTCTCTGAAAGGTTCCCGACCGAGCGGCCGTCGATATAGAGCCTGCCCGAGGTCGGCCGGTCGAGGCAGCCGATGATGTTCATCAGCGTCGACTTGCCCGAGCCCGACGGCCCCATGATGGCGACGTACTCGCCCTCCTCCATCTCGAAGTTGACGTCGAAGAGCACGGGGACCTGAAGCTTCCCCGTGTTGTAGGTCTTGCAGATGTCAACGCATTCAAGTCGAAAACGTTCTCAGCATCGGCGCCTACGGGCAACTTCCTGCATCTCGGCGACAGCCTGCTCACGTTCGACGACGCTTCAAGCGGGATAGTCACCATCTACCCGTATGGCGGAAACGCGCTGCTCGAATCCACCTACAATGCCTTTGT
>Ga0181612_171666_pt1 | contig 15199 bp, 6 predicted proteins | sample HoacroProtozoa21_FD_119630 | JGI IMG/M metagenome (GOLD analysis project Ga0181612, IMG submission 119630) | Hoatzin crop microbial communities from Cojedes, Venezuel. Combined Assembly of Gp0051906, Gp0051904, Gp0051908 | reverse complement strand
GTTGTGGAGTCTCCTTCTCTGGAGATACTCAAGACCCGCCTGTACAAGGTCCTGTGCAGCTTGCTGTAGGTGACCCTGCTTCGGCAGGAGGGTTGGACTAGATGACCCACAGAGGTCCCTTCCAACCCCTACTATTCTGTGATTCTGTGATTCTGTGATGTGCTCACTGTCAGATTTTGCCATCTCATTCCTTATTTATGATTTCTAAGAACCTGAAGGATGAAAGAGATATCAGAGTATAGTCTATAAGAAATAATGACTTTCTGTAATTGTCCTGAAAAATAAAAATGCAACAATGAGTAGAAGCAACAAGGTAAAACTAAGTCATTGGTTTTTGTATTTCTGGGAGGAGGTATAATGTAGACGATACCTGAAAGTACAGAGACTTTTGTAAAATGTTAACCCTAAACAGGCTTTCATTTCAGTCACTTGGACAGTGAAAGTGTAACTGTTTATCTCTGGAGCTGCTCATGTAAGTAAAAACAAGTGAATGCATAAGTGTTTCTAATAAAAACTATTCTGAATTGAAATAGTATCAAAATTTTATTCTAGCTATCTTACACCTCACTGAAATAAAAAATTCTAGCTAAAAAAAATAAGCACAAAGTCCTCCAAAGCCAAAACAATGTATGCCACACAAACTTTGAAGAGTAATAATTTCATATGAGCAGAAGATACATCTCTATAAATCAGTAAAGAAAACCCCATATGGAAGAGAAACTCCAAAATATTATAAATACGTAAACAACTAAGATCATAAAATACTCAAAGATTCAGTAAATTCAGGGTTTTACAGAAGCTCATTCTCTTTGAAAAAATCAAGAGTATTTTTACTAGTTAGGTGCTTAAACATCTGCAATTTATTTAGGTATCAAAATAGCAAGATATCAAAATATAATTAAAAAATACAAGAAAATGAATTTTAACAGTGGGAGATAATTGTTATAAATTGTCAAGAAATTAAAAAAAAAAAGCAGCAAGATTCAATTTCTAGGCCTGAAAAGGCAGGAAGACAACATCTAAGCTAAGCATGCTGGGAAAAAAACAGAAAAAGAGGTACACTGCCAGCCCTGCAAGACTCACCAATGGAGGATGTTTGTCGACTAATACTAATTTTCACAGAATTTTAGTTGAGGATCTCCTTCCATTTGAAATATATCAAAACCACATATTTAATTTAGATCAGCTCAACATTAATCAGAGCTACAGTTATACCTCATGCCCCTCTGTCTTCTGTACCGACGAGACTATTAAGTCATCTCACCATGGCATACTTGGTCCTCTTTGGCTCACTGGGTCACTACATCATGGGAGACAATCGTGTTTACGGACACTGTAACTCGAGTGTCCCCCATGTACGAGTCATAGAGTATGGGATATCTCAGTTTCAGTTACGGTAAGGCATTACGCACAACGCATGGACATAACCTTAAGTCTAAATAAAGCACTTCAAGTTTTTTTTAAATTATATATTACATGCCAAATGTTCAAAAAATATTTTAAATTTTTATTAAAAGGGAAGACAAATATTAAACTCACATTATCAAATGTCAGATATGCCTGATTTGTTTCATCTCTTCTATGAATAATTTCTGTACATGAACATTACTTACTTTTGTGGAATACACAGAACTAATTATGAAAATTTGTCATACAAATCCCAATCCTGCAAACCTCTGTGTACAAACATCCTTCCGCTACTTAATAAGTCAAGCAAATCTGCAAATACACTCTTGTGTAACAACATGATTTCTTCTAAACTGATGACACTGAGAAGATTAACTGGTATTCTTAATTGATTCACGCATATCCCATAGGAACATGCTGTACTGTTCCTATACTGTTCTCTCTTTTTTTATGCTGAGAGATTGGTGAAATGACCTATGTTTCAGAAATACCAAGGTCCTTCAGTTTTACTGGCTTTCAGTGACAATATGTCTGAGCAAAACTCCAGCTCCAAAATCTCAAATGTGGAAGAAAATCCCTGAGGCTGGAAGTTTCTGCTCCTGAAAGGAGTCCTATAAAAAAGAAAAGCAGCTGTTTGCTGCTGCAAGAATATGTCTTAAGAGTCCTTAAGGCCTTACACTATGAACCCTGAATGCACATCTGTGACTATACAAATACTTCCAACTATTAAACTGTAACTTCAAACTTAATCAACAGTAATTCAAGCAGAAATAAGATAGAAAAATCGTTAAGAAAAATAATTTTGCTGACACAGCCTTCTATTAAAAGCATTTTAAATTGGAATGGCTGCACACAGAAAATGTTTTTCCCCAAAAACAACTGTAAGTGATTAGTCTATAGAAAGACTTATTTCTCCTAGAACAGAAAAATCAAACCAGGAACAGCTTTGTTCAAGCATCTGCTAGCAATTGAAAACATATTTTGTCTTTGTCCAAATGTCTGAAATAATGTTTTTATTCTGGAAGTGGTTTGCTATTTTATATTCCCCTCACTTTTGTTTTGTAGATATCATGCTGTAGCCACAACAGTGTTATTAACACCACTAATTTTTTGTGTTCCTTAATAAGGAAACCTATGGTTTCAAATTAAAACACACCATCAAAATTAACATTTGCATAGTCATTGTAGAAGAGTGATTAGACTAATCAAAATTCTTTGATTAAAGAATGCTTCCCAAGTGTCTGCCCCTGATAATTGCTATGCAACCACTACATTCTAGGAGATGTAACTGTTCTCTGTTTTATTTTTTCTTTTTAATTTTATATGTATTTATATATAGCTGATGCGACCAGGGCATTAGGAGCTTGTATTTTTAGGAAAATATAAAATCTTGTGGAACTTGTGGTGAAATCACAAGTGCCAACAAGAGTACAAAAAACTTTAGTTTGGTTTTCTTAAGACAAAGCAAGACAATCTCATTTTCTTTCTCCATTTCAAGTTTAAGTGTGATACCACAAGTATACTGCACACTATTTAATCCAAGTGCTGAATCCCCTAAACCAAAACAAAAGACAAGTAAGTACAGCAGCAATTGTACCAAAAAGTCCACCTGGTCTTAAATAATAGCATATCCTTCCTAGGATGCTATATGAACGTATCACACCTTTTTATGCATTTGTCCTTGATCTTGTGAGGTAGACTATACACTCCATGTTGCAGATTACCTTCATACAACCAATATTTTGACTCGGCATCCACAGCCCTCACTAGTTAAGGACTCAGCTGATCTACTGAGTAAAATCTTAAATAAGCCGATTTACAAAGAATCATTACTGACAAACCTTTATTATTCTCTTAAAGTACTTGTCAGAAGACAGGCAACAGTCTTGGAACAAGACAAGCAAAAGACTTGGAAAGGAGACTTGGAAAGGAGACTTGGAAAGGAGGGAGTGAGCTAACTTGCTGATAACAGCACTTGTGCCAAGGCTGGGAAACCCAGGTTCCATTCCTCTGGCCTGCCCCTGGGTTTCAGCCCTCACCTCTCCTCACTAGCAGAACACTGTCCTGGTTCTCCATCAGGAGGCTCTTCTGGGATGAGAGCCTTCTCCAGCTTTCCTGATGAACTTGCTAAAATTTGCAGAAGTCGAGAATCAAAGACCAAGAGGCCACTGAAGAAAAGAAAGAAGAAAAACTGATTCTACATCTTTGGAAGGAGAATCTGTATTTCAGCGCCCACTCTAAAGACTTTGAACTTACTTTACAGTAAATAAAATACACAAACAGCCTTTATAGCCAGGACTAGAACCATCCCCTGGATTCTTCTCCTCCCTGGAAAGTGGAAAACATGGATAAAAAGAAAATGAAGTTGAGTTATATCCTAATTGAGTGTTGAAACCACCAGGAAATGATCCAAAGGGAAAATACTCTTTATATTCTCTGGCTGCATTTTTGAGCAAGAGTAGTAACTGTTGCAGGGAAGATATACTGACTTACATTAGGTGTACTAAGCATATATATATCAGATTGGGGTTTTCCAAGCATAAAGTAGCAGATTCATTTCTGGTCACAATTTGCAGTTTTCAATATGGTCTAAATATAAAGTAGACACTATGCTACACAGCCATGGAGAAGATAGATACAAGGACATTCACAAATGGGAAGGTGAGACACAAAATATTAAGTACCTGACCAATTTTACTGGTGAAAGCTATGCTCAGATTTTGAGAACTGCATGCTTTTACTTAGACAATGAAGAACCCTTTTAAACACAATAGCAACCTGCCTAAGGTGAGACCACCAACTCAAAGCTAAAAGCATCTTCCAAGAGCAAGGATGGTTTTAACTGCTGCATGTTCTTATCTCATCAGAGCAGAGTTTAAGAGCAGCTATAACAGAGAATATAATTGCCGCATATTTAATTGAAACTACTACATGGCATAAAAACAGTCCCTTTTTACAGTGCATAGAAAATCACGCAATCTCACCTTTTTCCTTCACTCGCAACATCTGAATTATTTGCGTATGCCGTAATCAGAAGGATTACTAAATAAAACCACACAGAAGAAACTGTACATAAATTTTGCTATGTTTTTACAGTCACATTTAATATCACAGTGAAATATACATAAATCATAAACCAAGCTTATGTCTATGGAGGAAAAGGTATAGATAAATAAAAATATTTTACATTGTTGATTGATCCCTGGCCTGACAATGGTAGCACAATGCTTTCATGCTGCTTCCTCTTTTAGAACGATGCAAACGTCCCCTTCTACAGGGGCCAAAAGCAATCAGCACTAATAGCACCCAGCTAGCTGCCAGAGCCCTTCCACTCACACCACAGTTGCAGCAGCAATGCTTTTCTGGCAGGAAACGGAAATCACTGACATTGTTGCGTCCATAATAAAAACTGTTGAGTTGGTGATTCGGTACTCTGTCAGGAACAAGTGTTTAGTTGATAGCTGTTCCTGGGAATGAATATTGTACTAAATGCTCTGGAGGAAAGGAAAGTAAAAACTAAAATGGAATCCATCTATAAGGGTTTATGAACATATTGAGGTAAGGCAGTCATACGCAGGCTTTAAAAAGAGAATGAGGGAGGTGGCTAGAAGAAAGAAAGAGACAGCAAATGTTCTCAAAAAAAATTAATCATTCACTTCAGTCTAGGTCCTGTCAATGTTTTTTCACCCTATCAACAATCTCAATTGACTGTGGCACTGCTAGCAAAAAAATACAAGGCAGATCATTACAGGTGAAAACTGAATCACGTTAGGAGACCTGTGTGTAAAAGCCTGCTTAACAAACAACGTATATTTGGGTTTGTTATTGCTTTAAACAAATGTTAAATTCCCTAAAAAAGATCTTTCAAGACACGATCAAAGAATAGGTCTCCTTTCTTTCATCTCATCTCAATTTTTGTTTAGTCTCAGTACTTTTTTCCATGTTTAGAATGTTCATGTTTGTGGTCTACTGGTACTGAAAAATTAAAATCTTTCAGCATGAAATTTAATTTCATGCATTACTTAAGAAACATTAAAACCAATATATAATACCATCTTTCTTCAAAAGAACAATATCTCATCACCACAGAGGTTACAGGGCATTAGCATGACTTAAAAAGTTAAGATAAGAGTATCACATTTATCATGTATCCTGGCATTATTTAGATTCTTCACTTTTACAATGGCTGGTACAAAGGATCCCTGATCCATGTACTGTAAATCAGTGAAAAAAAAAAAAAAAACAAACAAAAAAACACCAAAAAACCACAGGATCCAAGACCTCTGAAGTCCTGTATTACAGACAGTGCCTCGCTGGTACTGCAGAGATACTCAAGAAGCAGAGATACATTTAGTTCTCCGTCCTGTATTTCCCCTAGTCTAAAAAACACATCTGCTTTGTTACCCATTAATTGCAGATGATGAAAGAAGAAATGTCAGGACGTTTTAATTGTTAACTTGCAAGACTGGTTATATTAGTTCCCTCTGTTGTGGCTTAAGCTCAGGTGGCACCTAAGCACCACACAGACACTCGCTCACTTCACTCCGACAGGATGAGGGGAGAGAACTGGAAGTGTAAAAGTGAGAAAACTCTTGGGCTGAGATAAAGACAGTTTCATATTTGAAATAAAATATAATAAAAATAATAATAACAATAACAATAAGTAACAATAAATTACTGTAATGAAAATGAAAATAACAAAGAGAGAGAAATAAAACCCAACAAAGACAAGTGATACAAGTTAAAACAACCGTTCACCACCAACCAATCGATGTCCAGTCAGTCCTCGAGCAGCAACCCTTCCACCAGCTTCCCTTCTAGTTTTATTGATGAGCATGATGTCATGTCTTATGGAATATCTCTTTAGTCAGTTAGAGTGAGCAGTCCTGGCTGTGTCTTCTCCCACCTTCTTGTGCACCTCCATCCTAGTCACTGGCAGAGTGGCGTGAGAAGCAGAAAAGGCCTTGACTCCGTGTAAACGCAGCTCAGCAATAACCAAACCATCCCTGTATTATCAACACTGTTTGCAGCACAGACCCAAAACATAGCCTTTTACCAGCTACTGTGAGGAAAATTAACTCTATCCCAACCAAAATCAGTGTGCCTTTTTACAAATACCTCACCTCCACTATCCTAGGATAATCCTAATCCTAATTCTGGGATCATCCTGTGATAAATTACACACACTCTGCTCCTTAAAATGTATTAATCTAACTTTATTTCCTTTTCTTGTAATGTGGCTGAAATCTTAGCTTCGGAGGTATTGCATATAAAGATTTCATTATGTTCAACAGGGCCACAACTCCAGAAACTGGGCCTCTCTCCTTACCTCACAAATATAAATCTTGAAGTAGGACAACACAAATTTAGAATGGACAAGAAACCTACTCCCTATCCTCATAGGATCCAGAAAAGTAACATCATGAAATCCCTTCAGAGATGAATCTTAACTGGGGTCAGAAGCAGCAATGGCAAAATCCACTTACAAGGAATGGACTGCCACTCACAAGAGTTCTCACACACTTGAGAACAAAAAAAAAGAAAAAATCCTGTTAGTATAAATACAATGCAGTTAACACCTAGAATAAAAGACTGCAAAATAGAAATACGCAAGGCAAATTAGACTGCAAAATAGAAATACACAAGGAAAATTCACTAAAGAAATAGGTTTATCTTAGTCTGATCACATTCATGAAATTGAGATTAAATTAGTGCTTTAAGTAGTCAGGGTAGTTGACGTGCGTGTGGCAGTTAATGCATTTTTTTTTAAAGAAAGTGTAGATTTAGACAAAAATATTTACACAGCATGAAAAGCATTTTTAGAAATTCCTGAAAAACTTATCATTTATTGATCCAATATTGCCATAATCCTTGCTATTTAAGTACTCCATTATTTGTATCCTTTCCATGCACATTTAGGCTAATTAAATAACAACTGCTTTTCTCCCCCAAGTAATTATTAATTCCACTACCTGTTCTCCAGATGAACTGCAATGTTTTAGAATCAAATATTCTGTAGTCTAGATTCGGAAACTGATTCCTATACGTCGAGACGAAAGCTTGAGGCATGCCTGCAATGAATAATTTTTGGACACACATTAAAAAAAAAGATGATTTCCCTATAGCCACCAGCACTGTATTTTCCCCCCTCTGCTTCCATGAGCCCTCTTCCTCCTCAACATATGTCTATATTTCATGGAGTTACATGAAGGATATGTTCCATTTCCCACTAAAACAAAAAAGGATTTAACAGGTATTTGAGCTGGCTCGAGCAGCTAACTAGCATCTGGTACTGCCACCTTCATCTATCTGTGCACATACAAATATTTTCTTCATTGAGGAACCAAATTTCCCCCCTGGAAGCAACAGATGTTTCAGCTTAGTGTTCGTTTGCAAGATGCTCTTTAGAAACCTGGCATCTGAAGCATTTTATTACCATTATTGCGACAACGACAATATAACAATTTGTGTTTCTGAATCCCAGAAAGTCTATCTGAATCCAAAAAGTCTATTCTGACAACAAAATTAAATTCACAGTGCAACCTCAGTGCAAGAATCTAAATGAAGGGAGATGTGTAGAAAGGGTAGGCAATCTTTGGTTTTAACTACCAAGAGTCATTATTTGCTACAAGTAGATTCAGTTTAGAAAATAAGGGAAAACAAAAGCCCAGACTTACAGGAGATATTTAACAAGTATTCTCTAAGGAGAAGCTAGATGGCCCAAACTCATGGCACAGCCTTACTGCAGGACCCAAGCATCCGGTGCCTGATCTCCATGATGAGGCCAGGTCTCAGAGGACAGAGAAAAAACGAGTTCTGGTTCTCCCAGTGGCAGCTCATATCTGTAGCCCATGGGGTAAAAGAAGACCTGTGGTAGTACCATAGCTTTTAAAATGTGCCTAATAAAAATTTCCTCATCAAATCTAAGCCTTTAGTTTTGTTTTTCAGCATAAAACCAAAGATCAATATTTGAGCAACACATTGCCCAGCTTTACCCTTGCAGAGCTGCATTTTTCAGATAAGATCACAGTCCAAACAGCGGTAAGAGCAGTGAGACACGGCAGGTATGAGCAAAGGTGGCAGAACCTGTCCTGGCAGAAATTTCATGTCAAATAGGGTCCTGTCATTCTTAAGGAACACCAAGTACATTCCTCTAAAACAATGTTCGACCAATGACAATATTTCCCATATAAGATCTCACCCTGTGGTTCTAGTGCAGTCTTTCTGGCTGACACATTGTACGCTCGTCTTTCAGAACCTCTCTTGCATTCTGAGAAGTATAAGGTGTTCTGTATGTCAGTAACTACTAACGGTTTCCTGAGAAGGTTTTGGTGTAAGTTCAGTAACAGGTATAGTTTAGTAAGTGGATTTAGCAAGCAGCAGACAAAACAATTAGACTAAAGATCTTTTGTAAAAGAAGTGGCTGGCAGTACACCCACAGTGAAGGCTGACTTTGTAATTTAGCAAACATGTTTTATAAGTGGCAGATACAACAATTAACAGAAAAATCTTTTATAAGTGAAATAACTCATCAAATATGCACAGAGACGGTACATTTGCATGATATTGATGTGTAGATTTCCACTGAAAAGCTATCTATTGTTTTCCGCCTTTTCTCCCATCTTTTTATTACTAGGGTTTGTGGTAGGACAGTGATGGAAAACAGAGCACTTAGTAAACAAATTCCATATGCAGACTGTGGATGAATTGAAGCATCAGCCTAAAAAACTCTTGCATGAGAACTCAATCATTCTGTGCCTCAGCTATCCAAACCATGTTTTTTTTAATCAAGCTTTCTTGTTTTATGATTGCTATGCTTTATTGCTTTATTTTAACAAGACGTCTGCAGCCAAATGTTGACTGAAAGAGTACACTGTAAAATTATTCGAAAGGATGTGACAAGCTGCAATTTCTGTTACTCTGTGCAGAGGAAGGGGAAGTCTGTCACCAGATTTACTACTCAGTCCTTGATCTCAAGTAACTATTTGCTTACACGGCATTGTAAGTGTGCACGGAGATGTAAAATGTTGACAAAAACCATATTCATTCCCTGAAGAACTTAGGACCTTGGTTAACAATTTGACAAATGTATTTACCCCTTCAAGTACAACAAAAGTTGCAGAACATGTAGAGCATTCCCTATGACAACTCAAAGCTATGGCCATCTCCTCCCAGCCTTTCCCTCCTGTCACTATGAGGTCTCTGGAGAAGAAGAATGAATTTGATTTTCTTGAAGAAGATAAAAGGATGCCAGATCTGTATTTGTTTTACCGGTGTGCTATAGAGGTCACTATGCTGGTCTAGACAGGGACTGACTGCTCAACAGTGCCCTGACTTGCAGCAGCGCATCAAGTATTTTCAGATGGTCTGAATGATTAAGATAAATGGACCATTCAAGTCATACATTACTTGCAACTTGAGAAAAACAGGGATCTGAACACCGATTTTTAAAAAAACTTCCTAACTGCGCCATTATGATGAAGAAATGGTGAGAAATGGTGTGTTTACAGACACAAGAGCACTACACATACTCTTCAGTCTTTGCTGAAGGGGTTGTTCCCATGAATGGCCATTTGGGTGATACCTCGGCTTTTGATCTGGTAGATTTAAACCTATTATATTATTCTGTCTGAACTGTGTGAAACTGAATCTAAAAGCACATTAAATTTATTAGGATAACTTTTTTCCATCCAAAAAAAGAATCAATTTACATGTTGGGTTCAGATGGGCTAGTCAAAAGACAGTTTGACTTTTCGATTTCTCTTGCTTTTAAACATTTTTGTTTATATTTTTATGAGGATTATTTTTATACATCACAAGGCCTGGACTTCGCTATTTACATACGTTCCTCAGTTAACCAGGCTTTTTTAGCATTTTTCTCCACTAAAGAGCTTAACAAAGTGCCATGTAACATTAGTTCCAGGTATTTTACACCTCTCCAAGAGAATGAATCCTGCATTTCTAAAAGCAATTATTAATTTGTAAATTATAATACCATCTTTTCAAAATACAGAAACAGGCAACAAACAAGTATAATCAGAGCAAATTTACATATTCAGGAGAGACAAAAGAGTAAAATTATGTCTGACTTTCTTTCTTTGAAGAATTTTTTTTTTCTTTAAGACAAGTTAAAATATTTATTAAAATTTAACTCAGTATGTGACTGAAGCATTGACTAGAAAGACGGGAAATGAAAAATTTAGTATTTCTGTTTAGTTAAAGTCAAATTCTGTAGGAAAATTAAGTTGTACTTGTATCCTAGCATCTTCAAATTGGTTCCAGTAAGGTTTTGTTTTATTACTGCAGTTCCCAGTATTTAAAACCCTTTACAATTGTCGCACAAATGTTTAAAGAAGCTTTTAGAGGTATAATAGAAACACTCTGTTCCTGCCGAATCTTTTACTTTTGGTAACTCCTATTTTATTATGTATGAAAAATACTTTTGCAGACTGTAACAGCATAACAACTTTGCAGGGATCTCCCTTACACTACAGCAACCTGCAAACGAGGAGCTATAGCAAAATCATGGAAGCTGCATCCCTGTCTCTCCTCTTACCTTCAATGATTTGTACAGTTCTTTTTGTTTGAATCACTATCAGCTTGCCCTGCAGCATATACTGCTAAAGGCAATTCATTTCTAAGTGTGCAAGATATGTCCAGCTTAACTGTCAAATATTTGTACACAGTATGTACTTTTCCTCTAGACACAGTTTTATTTCCCCTCAAGAAGCTATAACTGTTTTCCTCATCACTTTGTTTCAATACAATTTTTTATTCCATCGATTGGTTAAACAAAAGATCTTATAATAAGAGATGCTTCAAAATGCCACTAAGGGGGAGACTTCTGTAAGGCATAATAGCTCAGCAATTCTCACAGGATTAGCAATACACCCATTGTCTTCAGGAGCAGATGTTTTACTTAGGTTTAAAAACACGCTTATAACTTCAGACAGCGCTCTCCTAAACAAGTCAGTCCTCCACAAAGCCACTGCTTTGTATGACACAAAGCCAGGAATCAGAAATACTGATTTGACACAAACCCAGTGTGACTTTCGTTCCTGGACACAATATTTATTCCCATTTGATTTTCACCCTCAGTGCATCATTGTTGGAAGAGCAGATGTACCTCTAGCACCACTACTTCCATCTTCCAGCAAAGACACATGACAACAACACATCCACGCAAAGACTGACTAAGAGGGGTAGCTACCAACCTGGTAATAGACGACTGTTTTAATTACCTGTTCTTTTTTATTCAGGAGCAGTTGACTCCATCCTTTCCACAGCTGTTCTGGGGACAGAAATAAGAAATTTCACCTGGGAATAGAATTTAGGATATTCTCATGAGACACTACCAATACCAAATTTTAGCAAAATATAAAGCACATGTAGATATGGCAGTTTAAGCAAGACAACTGTGTTTTCTTAGATCTCAAGTATGAAGAGAAACTGAAGTATGCAGAGAATTGATTCAAAGCATAATCTATTACTGTGATTTGTAATAGTAAATTCATTCTAATAACTCTGTAAATGTGAAGTTAACCAGTGATTGATAGCTGCTAAATTCCTGTGATTCTCTTTCTCTCTTTAAACTGTGAGTACACCCTGAACTGCTGCTAAGCATATTTCTTAGACATAAGCCACTGTGGTCTAAGGCCAGGTCTGGATCTAGCCGAACCTAGGCTCCTCTCTGAGAAGGAGTTTAGAAAGCAAGAGGGTCCAGCCCGAAGGTGGTGACTCAATGGGAGGGTCTTCCTTACTCCTTACACTTTTGTTTTACTCTGTATAAATCATTTTCCACTCAAAAATCACTTTTGATTTAGTATCCCATTCATTTAATAAGTAATAGAATGAACCTTGCCAACAAACTTTGTAAGTTCACATTTTCTAAATTTTCAGTAAAATCTTTTACTGCAAAACCGTGGAGTGATCATTTAAGCAACCCAACCACTCATTCGCAACAATGCACTACAAAGAAAAAAAAAGTTAGCTCATTATCACACTTCTTACATCAAACTGCACATGGAAATTTACCCATCAGTGTAGTCTCTGTTGCACAGACTACTGCCTCCTTACTGTTTTGTAAGCGATCTCCAGCTTCTATGCCTCCATAACCATGTGTTTCTAACTCTTGGTTAGTGTAAGCTTTCCCCTTTATTCAGGAATGGAGTAGCCTCTGTTTGAATATCATACCTAGGAATATCTCTGAACTGAAATGCCATAATTTTCTACTCATTAACTCTGTATGCTGAGAACATGCTTCTGCAACTAAGCTGTTTATTGAGCCACTGGTGGTCTTCTCTCTACAGCAGTTCTTGAGCCCAATTTCAAAGCAGTTGTGACAGAGATGGACACATTGCAAAATTTAAAATGCTACATTTCTGAGTGTTTCTGAAAACTGGCACCTGGACAGAGCAAAAAGCATTCACAGTGAGGGAAAGAAGGGCTACAATGAACTTAGTTGCTCCCTATTCAGCATGGTTCCTGCCTGCTGCCCAACATCTCCCACCACCTGCACATCCCAGAGCAGCTTCTGAGTCTATGTACTCATTCCCAGCTCTCCTGTCCCTGGAGCTACAGGGAAGGAAAGGAAGCCAAGGAGACCACTGCTCGGGACAGAAAGAGGAGACGGTGAAGGTGGAGTAATGGTGATATACCAAGATATTTTTCATTCTCTAAATACTTACCCTGCTTGGAGATTTACTTCTAAAAGTAAGATGCAAAAACCATATTTGATTGTCAGTGAGACCAACCAGACCTATTGGTGTTTTCAGCTTTTGTGAATCATCCATATTCTGAAGTCATGCTCCATTGGTGCACTGAAAGTTAAGTATTTTAAAAGCAGAAAAATCACTTTCTCCTAAAATCTTGTAATGCATAGAGCAAGCAATAAAACATGAGTTTTAAATACATTGCATGTTTCTGTTATGTTTAAAATATTTCCGCATAAGGTTCAGTTCAACATTCTTGGAGTTCAAAGAGAATCTTGCCCACTTATGCAACTGGCAATAGTCAGTCATTTTATTCTGTCATTCACTCAAATTCAAATAATAATTAAATAATTCAAACATCTATTACTAACTGCTACATCTTGTATAAGACTTCCTCAGAAATCACTAAAATCACTTTAATTATTTTTTCTTAAAGTTATGTGCAGGATAGGAAGCTAAATTTGAGGACGTAGATTTACTTTTGTGGGAACCTGCTGTTAGTCTTCACTAAGATGTCAAATATCTTGGACTTCAGTGAGATACTATCTGTGCAAGTGTCTTCAGAAATAAGGACTGACAAGGTAAAAGCTTACAGGTGCCATTTTTTTCATATAATTGTAGCAGTTTATACATGGACACAGTATAGACGTAAATGCCCATGTCCCATCTTTAAATTACTGACTTAAAAATAGAACGAACTTTAATGGCTCCTCTTATTTCTTTCATTTAAAAACTTGTCAGCTATTAACAAATAATATGGTCATTATGGTTTTCATCATCTTGGACTCTCTCCCAGTAAGTAGTAATATGCTCAGTGGTAATAATCCTTGACAAGTTTGACTTGTGTTAATGCACTCCAGTAAAAGCATAGGTGATACATCCCCTGAGGTACCTCACTGACATAACACACCAGTGTTCACTTTGCAGGTTGCCTATCCATACAGTGCACATTTCCAAGTCATTTTGAAAATGGAGGGCCATATCCAATAAAGCATTGTTAACTAAAATTTAGTAAAATTATCACACCTACAAAGGATGCATATTTTTATGCTCACGAATCAAAAAGAAATTACATTTTCTGCAATCATCAGCTCTTGTATAATATGCTTTGAAAATGAATCACATTATCACTTCAGACAGTACAGCAAGTTTCATAAAATTATAGCTATGTCATGAATTGCTTTGTTCCTAAGGACTTTCTAAAGCAAATACTAAGGTTTGATAGCATATTCCTTCAAATGGACTGCATCAGAAAGGGGGAGTGCATGTGAAAACATTTGACCAAATATATTGCATGTGCAAAATGGCTTCACTGAAATTAAAAGGAGAGATGCATGATACTACTCCCTCTATCTTGAAAAAAAATGTGAAATTTTATCAGTAAATTTCCAGAATCTGATTAAATACATGAATTTGGACAATTTCATAACTTCATTTTCATTATTTCAAAGTCTTTATTTTGATGCAAGCTCGCTCTCCATCACTTTTTTTCCTGTGTAAGTTCCCCATTTCATGAATGCCTGGACATTCTGAAGTGTTTTGAAACAGGAGTAACCGAATCTGGTGATGCATCTGAAACTACTTATTTCTGAAGTGGACTGGATGGAAAACACTAGCATAAGTGTAAACAAGAGTTTGTCTGCAGAATTTATCTTTGCTGCAATTTCTAGTAAATGTAAACTTTAGCAAAGATAGGCTTTATGTGCTTAAAACTACAGTTCTGGTCCATATTTCAACCAGTTTATATGCGGATACAATTCACACATTACCAAGCATAGATCTAAAATTCAGAACCTTAACATGGTAGTTACTTATATTATACTTTCACTTCTATCTCGGTTAAAAGTGTGTTAACTAACAGTAAATAACACCTTACTTTGTTCATTTCAGTCATTTTGAATCTCTATTACTAAGTAGCAACAGAGAATCATAGAATCATCAAATACTTTGGGTCGGAGATGACATTTAGAGGCCATCTAGCCCAAACCCTCTGCAGTGAGCAGGGATATCTTCAACTAGACCAGGTTGCTCAGAGCCCCATCCAACCTGGCCTTGAATGTTTCCAGGGATGGGACCTCCAC
>Ga0181612_141142_pt1 | contig 15199 bp, 12 predicted proteins | sample HoacroProtozoa21_FD_119630 | JGI IMG/M metagenome (GOLD analysis project Ga0181612, IMG submission 119630) | Hoatzin crop microbial communities from Cojedes, Venezuel. Combined Assembly of Gp0051906, Gp0051904, Gp0051908 | reverse complement strand
CCTTGAAAAATGTTGCAAAACATTTCACTAACAGAATGAGGCCTTTAGTTTTAATCTTATGCATAACCATATGTGTATTGAGAAAGACTGAATCCACCTAGATATACAAATAAATGCAGTATTAGGGGTTTTGAGACAAAAATATGGAGCCCGGGTAATTTTTTCTTTGAATTCTACATGCATAATATTTGAAGTCTGTCCATGTGATTTATTGTACATACCCTGGCTTTAATTTGTCTAAACACAAGGTCTGTTTCATAAACATCAAAGATAATGAAAATGCCCTTCTAATTAATCTGTTAGAATCTACATGTTTATTCCACACTAACTTCCTTTATTTGTCAACCTCACACATGAGAAATGACCTCTCAAGTGCTGTCCCTGCTTAATGTCAAAGCTGTAGGGAAAAATGTTTATAACATTATCTGCATTCTTTCACTGAGGACTGGCAATTAACACTGTGTCTGGAATCAGAAAACTTCAAAATGTCTTTCATTATTACCTTTGTGGCAGGGAGGAAATGAAAAGAAGTTTTCTATTCTTGTCACATCTAGTTGCAGGATTTACTAGAAACAGACCTTGTTCCAGTTACAGTGAGTAAGATTATACCAAAGCTGCTGATCTGTTTTCAGAAGAATTGTTACAATCCTTGAGAGAAATAGCTGGGAGTAATGGAATTTTAGCAGAAGTGAATCTGCTACTAGCTAAGAAAAAATTGCTACAGCTAGACAGATCTGAGGTGCCACACTTGCAATTTCAAGCATGGTAGATGAAATTATGACTAAGAGGAGAGAAAATATATATGGAAAGAAAGTTCTTCTAATCCAAAACTTAACCCCCCTGCTATTTGCCCCATCTTACTCTTCTGTCAATAGTTCCCATCAAGTGGCTATTAGACCAGGCAATGAACCTCTCTTAAGTCACTTCATGCTCAAACCTCACTCTAGCTCAGCTAATCCGTGCAATGAGGAAGAAGTTAGATATTTCATGCTTCCCTGCTACAGCTTGGCAGAAAGCATTTTACCCTTTGGGACCAAATCTGAAGACTTGAGGCATTGTGAAGAATTAAGTAAAGAAAAAAAAGGCCCTGTTTGGGTGTCATCTAAGTGAACCGCTTGGGTTCATCACTATCTAGATTATCAGGGAAATGTTGAATCTGCTTTCTCTTGCCCTTACTGTCTTTTGTCTGTCTGATGAAAGGAGACAAAGATGGGTGTTATTAAAAGGAACATTATTCTATATTGTGAAGACTGGCATGATTTTTTCTGTTTTGACCAGCACAGTACATAAGTAATTTCCATCAGAAAAATAAAGTGCCTTTTGGTTTTACACTAGTAGCTTTGGCATTTTGGGTGTTAAAACCACACCTCTAATACAAAAGAGATTGTCACTGTTGTGGTGATGCTCAAGAGATTGTCTATCTCTCCAAATATTTCCAGCTTTAACTAGTGCTTATAAAAAAGTATTTTTTCTGCATACAATCTCTAAAACCACAAATTTTTTTCTGTGTTCCCAAATAATGGGCCTCAATTATGCTGTCTGGTAAATGGAAAGGGAAGTACAAGTTATCCTCTGTGCTCTTGAAAAATTGGCATAGACTTTTCCCAAAATGAACTAGTTTATTGGCTTTATATAGAACAAAGCAGGCAATGAAGGAAGGTATGGGCTAAATCCCAAACCACAGGTGAGTTCACTGTGATGAGTATAGAAATTTCTAGTCAGCAGCCAGTGAGTCACTATGACTGATGTGCCCACAAAGACATAAATGCGTGAAGCTGAGTATTGCCTCGAGTCCCTGGGCCAAAACAGATGTGCTGCCACAGTCTGCACATAACCAGACATAGTATCAATCAAGTTATATCCGCAAATGTGTCAGGACAATACCTTTTGATACAGCTGAGGGGTAACTGGGACGGGCTACGGGCTGAGGACAGTCTAAGGACTGCACAGTGTCAAGCACTGCCCCAGGACAAAATCCAGACAAGCAAAGGGTATTGTGTTAGGAAGAAAGAAGGACTGATGGGGAAAAAGCATGTGATCAGCTCATGGTTTCCTTACGGCTGGAGGTGTGCCCATACTCACGTATCCCAGAATGCTCATATATTTTCATTTGTAAGTACTCTGTCCAATAACATCAGAATAGAAATAGTGTGAGTTAACTGCACAGTCTTGGTATCCTTGCTCAGAAGGGTCTCCTTGTCTTTTCTCTCTCCTGTGATGCATCTAATGATGCATCTAATATGTCATTGAACTAGTACAACTGAGACAAGTAGCATCACATCCAGGAAAATGACTAGTCTTTACCTGAATGAAGTCCAGATATAGGAACAAGGAGACATACTAAGATTTTGGCAGAATTCAAGATGAAGTCAGTAGTGCGTAGCTGATGTCCACAAGAGCACTGGAATCCAAAGCCATTTGGATCTTTCAAATTGCAGGGATTATTGGCACTTCCAATCAAAATATTAAACAGCTTCATATCCAGGATTCTGCATTTTTTTTTTTGTCTTGTGTTTGCAATTGTGCTTAGATTTAGTATAACTTATCTTTAATAAAATTTTGAAAGGAAACTATGCAAGACTGATAGTTAAACATACATGCAATACAGATGTTAAAGGGGAAAAAAAGATGGTAGATTCCTGGTTCCCCAAGCAGCCCAACCACTGCATTGCTGATAAAATATCCATGCCCTGTTGAGTGGACATCAGCTATGTAAACAGATGTTCTTGAAGAGAAAAGGAAGTATTGAATAGCTGACTTATTTTGTTGCAGTTCTGCTCAGACTGACAGTTATGGGTTTAAAGGGTGGTTGCCATGACCAGAAAATCCAGCCAGGCTTTAAGTGCAGTTCAATCCAATAGAAACTCTCAACTTTACACTTTTGCCCTAGAGACGGCTACAGGTCGATAGTTATTTTCTGAGTTATTTGGGGCTAATCAGAAATGCATGTGTAGATGTTGAAAGATTGAATTTATACCTCTGGAACTGATTCAGGTGCTTTTTAAAATATCATCTTAAATTTTTTATGATTATTTAAAATGGCACTAAGGCTGTGACAAATCTCACTGACTTCTGAATGAAATTTAACTGTTGACTTTCAGTGGACTGAGCAGAAGTATTCTGAGGTACAAGGAACAAAACAGGATGGTTATTATATAACAAATCAATACTCCTGTGCTCTTCTACAACTTCATTGTAATAAAATAAGGCATTGCCTTAGACATATAACAGACTCCAACTTGCATGCTTGTCAAAGTTAGGATTTATTTCAGTTTGAAAGCAGAATACTTTTTTTTTTCTTTTTAAAATGTCTGCTTTTAGAAACATCATACAGGCAAATGAAGTTACAAACACACTAGGTCTAAGTAATTTAGAAATACAGCAAGCCTTACTGTAGGCAGCCCTTAAAATTACTTGAGGAGAAAACACCTTCTGCGTATTGAAATACTATGTCTCTAAGCTTCGGAGCTCTGGACCCTTACAGAAGAATGTGGTTGTGCCTTTTTTTTTAACTAAGGGAGTCCTAAGTAAGTGGTTGAAATAGCACAGGCTGTATTCATTCTGCCACACAATGCTGATCGGGAGTGTATTTAAATGGCTTATAGTCTTGGGGAGGGCGAAGGGCAGACAAAGCCCAAGCAGCATTTCAAACGTGCATGCTGAGAACTTTGTCAGCATTTTAAAATGAAGTTTCATCTATTCATATGTTAAGACTTTAGGGAGATGAATTAGGACATCTGAGAAACTGATTACAGCCTCTTGCTGCATTTTTTTCTCTTTGCTGTTCGTGTAGCCAAGCTGACACAGCCCCTGCTGAAATACTTCTGTCTCGTGATACATGTATCAAAAACGAATAGATAGGATGGTTGATCTTGTGCCTTTCTTGTTCTGCCACACGCTTTTACTTCGAACCACATGTCATTAATAGAGCTAATGGGATTTTGGCGTGGAACCAAAGGTCTGGGAGGGGAGAGGGGGGCAGGGGGAGACGGATGGGAGTGAGATGAATTACCGAGAGAAGCACTGCTGCCTTTCTCTGCGCTGAAGCAATGTCAGGTTTATCAGGCTTCTCTTTAGTCCCTCCTGACAGGACTGGAGGCATTTCTCTGTACGTGTATGCCTCATGCATTCATGAGCCTCTTTGACGCTATTGCATCTTTTGTTAGGAGCTGAAAATGCAGATCTTTGCTCTACCCTTCCCTCAGCTGCCATATGGCATTGTGGAAAGGGGCCCACAAAGGAAGGAGAGGGAAGTGGAAAAAGAAAAATAAAGGGGGAGGGGTAGAGAGAAGAAATAAAACTACCAGCAGATGAAATTGATTTATTTTCACCATTAGGGAGAAGGGGGTAGAAGCCTTTTGGAATATAAAACCTTCTCACAGAGCAGGCAAACAGGCTGCCTGCATGACAGCTCTGGTACATGTTAAAAAATAACGTGGCTTGAAAATAGAAGCACCATTGTTTTGCTTAACTACTGTAACAAACTTTTATGAAATGGAATGCATCATCTAATGTGAAACAACTGCCAAGGTTGCAGACTTCTATTTTCCCCCCTTGTCTCCAAGAGGTAAAAACCATGAAAACCCAAGAGCTACATAGGTGCAACACTTTGGCATCATTGCATATTTTTCTAAAATCTCTCAAAATATCCTTGGTCTAGTCTGCATTTTTGTGCAGCTAAGCTTTTCCTAAAGTAAGTAGCAATTAGACCACTTTATATAATTGCTTTAAAAACAAAGCAAATATGTATTTGAGAGAAAGAAGCTTGGCAAGTCAATTATTTGGTTATTTTTCTGTGGGTCCTTGCTTTATGAAACACTAAATAAATTTTTTTAAAGAAATACAATACAGCACGTGCTGTATATTAGCTAAACTAGATACTCTTACTACACCAGGTTTACATTCCCGCTGATAGAAATAAATGCAACTTAATCTGGGTTTAAGCAAATTCTGCTTTTCTAACTGTACATAAAACATTAACCACTTTCATGAATATGCTTCCTCATTCCACTGTATCTTTTTATTTTAAAGTGGATGTCAGTGAAGAGGTGGCTTTAAAAATTTCCATTGTATACAGGAAGATTTCTCTATTTTCTGAGGTGTGCTCTCAAGATCCTGTTCAAGAAGGTATACAGTATGTGATTAACTTTATGGAAGTAAATTTGACCCTTTGGTTTCAATAAACTAAAGAGTGGGTAAGTGATCCAAAATCTTGCTTAATCAAGAATTAGGTGCACAGATTCTACAGTTAGTTTAATCATGTTCAGAAGAGTGTTTTGGTTTAACTCTTTTTAAGACCTTTTCTGATACAGAAGTGTATCTTTGTACTGAGATTTGTTCTTCTGGATATTTGGCATGTGCTGTTTCTCAGGTGAATATTTTTGTATATGAAAATATTCCTGAGCAAAATAATACACTATTCAATCTTTTCCATTCGCAGATGTCCAGTCACAAACCTTTTAAGTAAGCAAAGTCACCAATACCTGTTACACGCTGTATTGGCAGTTGTACATGTCTGCTAATGAACTTCCGTGTTGTTACATTCCTGCAGAATTTGAACATTAAGATAATTGTTTGCAAGAGTGGGGGTTAATTGCTGTCTTTACCATTCTGTGCTGAAAGTGTTATTCTTTCTAGTATCCATTTGCAAAACGCAGTCTTTTCATTCCTCTTTTCTTGAACATATAAGGCACTTGGCTCTGTCGATGATGGGGGGAAACAGGCAACCACTTGCCTTGCAGTTGTACGCTGCAGTCTGTACCAGGTTTCTGTTCCCTTCTTCAGTTGGTGTATCTATCCAAAGCCCACTGCACTTCTAGCCTACACACCCAGATTTTTCCATGGGTGAAAACCAAGATATAGTGAAGAAGTGGGCAGTATGTCGTGTACGAGTTCGCCAGATCCTGTGCATGTGGGCTGGTAAGTCCATCTGCAGCCCTGGAGCCCCTGTGGAGGTGCAAGCTTTGTCTTTTTATTTTATACCATGATTAAGTGATCTTCTGGGAAGACTTCCACTTTAACTTCTTTTCTAATGCTTGTTTGTTACCAAAAGAGTGCATCTTACAGATGCCGAAGAAGTGTGACAAGGAAGAGCCTGTTTCTGGTGAAGAAAATGACCCAAGCCCTAGATTCACTAAAATTTTATTACTTGGTCTGACACTGATGCAAACACCTTCTTGCTACCACAAGATTTTTCGCTACAGTAGTGCCTAGAGTGTGGACCAAGGTTTGATTGCTTTTAAGCTTGGAGCTGTGTTAGTCGTAACTCACAAACACTATCAGCTGCCAAGTACTCAAAACCATTTTCACTTATGCATGGATTTTGTTGCAAACTTCTAAAATTTCAGACAAGAACCGGCTTATTCATTCAGCACATTCTTATTAAATAATACTTTTGTCATTCGTAGAACAAGGGACAAACTGTGACTTGCAGGGAATAATCCATACCTTGATAACTATGCATGGTAAGTATTCGTCAGCTTTTGTCATCAGTCTGAAAGCAACTCGGATAAAATCAGAGTGCATTCATGAATAAAAGAACAAAATCTATGGCAAATGTTAGTCATAACAATAATCTACTACTAAGAACATTTACAAGTCTTTGTGCACCATCAATAAACAAAGGCTAGAAATAATTTTGTCTATAGTCTTCATCCATTCAAAGTTTTATTTGATGTTCCTTATGCCTTAAGGAACAGGAATAAGAGGAGGGACAGCATGATCAAGGTTGAACATATGTTTATAGCATTCTGTATGGGAAGACTGGGCATGGCCCAAGCCCTAAACAACTGGTTTTTATTCTGTTCAAACTTTCTTTTGTGTCAGCTTTCTTCAGAAACAACAAAGCTGCCAGCTTCAAGGGTGAAACCCACAAGGGTAAGGGACAATTTTGTGAGCATCTTCCTCCAGACTACAGAATTCCCTTCTAAATGAATGATTACAAGTGTAGTTACAGATACCACTGTTTTAAAAACAAAACTTTAAGCTCACATGTGTTCAGTTTAATCTTCAGCTTAATATCACAGTAAAAACAACAATGAAAAGAAAAGAGAATGAGAACCAGCCCCACCAGCTGTTTTGGAAAAAGAAGGGAGCACACTGAATCCTACCTGGCTCTCTCTAGTATGGAAATGACCATTTGTAGTATACTTAGGTGCTACTTGTGTGGTTAATCCCAAACACCAATTCTCAAAATGTTTTTCGGCTGCTGCCTAATTCTGAAACTCTGCCACTGTGGGTCCTTTATTTTCAGACATTAAAGGTCCTCCAGTTCCATTGCTTGCACAACTCAGCACCTCAGGATGAAGTGTAAGATATTGTGCCTATCTGAAGACCATACACTGACTAGTATTTTTTGATGAAAATTAAAACTCATACTCCCTACCTGGAGAAAAAATTCCCACAAATTAATTTTAGACCAAGCAAAATGATGAGCAGCCAAAACTTCTTCTTTGGGCACATGCAATTAATACTTTGCACCATCAAGAAAATAAAATAGCTTGATTAAGACTATCTGATTAAAGAATTCCATACAAGAGGAAGAGTGAGAGGGTAAGGATTTTGGGATACCAGACTCTCCTGCCTGGATGTTTTTCGCATTAATCACTGGAAGAAACAGAACCTGCACTGAGGAGGAAGGGGAATGTAAGACCTGCTCTCAGAAGAGATACCTAGACGTTCATGCTCCAGTTAATTATTTCTCTTCTGCGGAGTGTGACAACCTCAACAGGAGGAATAGAAAGTGCTTCCTTTCAGTGATTATAGCTGTTTCTTGAAGGTGTGGGTTCGAGTTCTGTTATGATGAATAGAACATTGTATAAGGAGCTCTTGACCCCACTGAAATGCTTTAGCAAATGAATAAAACAAAAGTAGATGTATGTATAGGAACAGGAAAAAAAACACTGCTATGGTTTCAGACTGTGTTATTTTAAAGAAAACAGCTCCTGTTTTTTGAACAGAAGATCATAGGCACTAAACTTCAGCAGAAGCACCTGCAATATTACTTGACGTGTATATAAACAGTTTTTGTTTGGTAGGGCCCAACACAAAAAGACTTAAAGGTGTGATTAGAAAAACTCTGCTTTAGGGCAGCTGTGCTAACTGCTTTTTTTTTTTTCCTAATTGTGCAAAATCATCAAGGTTAAAATAGAAGTCAAACCAAAAAAATACGAGAGGAAGATTTTAAAACAGTTGTAATCACTTCACACACCTCTATCTAGGAGCAGGCTTCTACCTCAGCAGGACTACAGTGGAGCTGTTGAATGCTGAATAGTGAGACGCAGTCGTGACCTAAGGCTAATTTAATCACACTCTACTTCTCCCTGCTCTGTGTTTCATATAGATACCTAACTGAGAGTTGTGATCTCTGTGTTGGGCTTCAGATGGCAGGATATCAGAGACCTGTTGGTATTGCAATACCTAAACCCTCACTTGGAAGCTATTTTCAAGCGTAGAATACATGACAAAGAATTTTGAGTCATTATCCTTTCTAGTGACATACCAACCCACATAAATTTGCTGTCATCTAGACCTTTTTAACCAGTTTAATCTCACTAAATTTGTTGTTGGTTTTCTAATATTACAGAAAGACTATCACAAAAAAATGAAGCAATAGGACTGATTACACTGCTGATAAGCATTTAATGCCACTGTCTACAAAAAGAGAGATACTATTCTAATTCCTACCACGTGCCTTTATATTCTATCAGAGTATCACAATTTGTTTATGACCATTTTAGTGAGTTGAAGGACTGATGTGCAAATTCAAGATGTTTGTTCTTTAATAAAACTAGAGCTCTAAGTACAGACAAGCTCTGAATCGGTAAAATGTACAGATTATATAGAACTATTCAGGCTTATTCAAATCAAGTTAAAGTTTCAGAACGAGTTAAACTGCGATACAAGAAAAGCATATTAGTTTCTGCTTATAAATGTTAGACAATATGCATGTAAGGGATTGATTTGAAATCCTAATATATGTGGATGGGACTTAGAAAAATGGATCCAGGTATTATTGTGTCTGGCTTATTGTAAATCTGTCTAGTGTACACAGAAAGGAGAAAAAGTGTGTCTAAAAAGTGTGTGTGGGGGGTGAGTCTAAACGAGGGTTGAATGAATACACTTTTGGACAGATCCTGCAATAGGTGAGAATAGCACGGATGGAAAATGTGAATGACCACACCAGCAATGTTCTGGGTAGAGATGACTGTATTTATTTTTTTATTTTTAATGGCTCTTGTACCACTTTGCATGTAGCTTGATTTGATCAGTAAGCAGCTCTCACCTTCTTTCCTCACTTCTGCTGGGTTGTTTGTTTTTTTTATCTGAGTATACTAAGTCAACGTAGAAAGTACTTTGGAAGTAGAGAATTAGTTGATCCACAGGGGTATTTTTCACTAGACTTTAGTTGCTTCTGTTTGCCCACTGCACTGGCTTTACTGGATGGTAACTGGAAATCTTTTGCTGTGTGCGTGGTGAGGGGAGGGAACTGTCTCAACATCACTTAAGTAAATGGCCCAAAACACTCAACCCCCCCATAACTGAAGTTATAGGGATTCCATGTTGCAGACTACTGAAAAGTCCCTAAAAATCCCAGAAAATGTAAAATTTAAGAGAGTATTATGAAAGGCTAATCCTGAAGAAGCTTATATGTTCAAAGATGTATTATAATGCAGTTGAAAGTGTGTATTTTGCACTTAAAATATCTTCACCTCCTTTGGTAGAATGAGAAGATAAAAATTTCCTGAGCCCTTCCTCTTACACGCCTAGAGTTGGGATGCCTCTGGGGAGGTGACACGTCCAGCTCGCTGACAGATGATCTGCTAGTATCAGCAAGCAGAAACATGATTTGACCTTTGCTTCTGATGCAACTGCCACATCAAAAGATTAACTAGAAACAGACCTGGCAGGTTTCTGAATTAACCTCAAGTTTATCTCTCTTTTATTCTTCACTGCCAGAGGGATTTGTGATCATAACTGAAACCTACTTTAAAACTCTTGTCTTTTTAATCTTTTGAGAATTCTGACGTTTAATGGACCTGGAAAATTTAAATGAATGGAAGATGTGAATAGTTCCTGTACCAGCTAAACCTCTGGGAGGCATTAGATCACAAAGCAGTAGGAGAAATGTAAAAAAAAAGAAAAATCATTCTTTTGTCTTTTATGATGTGTAAATGTCCAACTGCAGAGGCTGTTAAAAATACGAGGAAGACAAGACATGGGGCAATAGAAGGAATCAATGCTTGAAAAACTGTAGAGGTATTTATTACAATAAATGAAGAAGTCAAACACAACTGATGTGCTTTCCACCCTGTAAACCAATAATTAAGCCTTAAAATTGGCTACAAGACTCCATCACTCAAGCCACAACACTTTGCTGCTGACAGCAGTAGGCTTCATGTTTTTTTTTCCTCTTACCACTGTTCCAGTCACTAGGAACTAGGAAGAGTCACCCAGGCTGAATCAGTGGGTTGCATAAGGAATCTACAATACGAATAACGTTCTTGTAGCATTTATTTGTATACCCCAGCTATGAAATTCCTTGCCTGCATGGTAGCGACTAGCCACAATATGTGTGAAATTATTGGCATATCTTTTACTTCTGTTCATAGAATGTCTCTCTGAAATTATGCCACATATTCACTGTTTTCCATATTTTCCACATAACAAATGTTGTTAAAACATAGTGCTGTTAATGTTGTGAGATTAGAAGAGCTAATCTCAGTCATGCAGGTTCTCATATCTTTCAAGTTCAAAAACCCTTGATAGTAGAGAAAAAATATCATGAAAGTCTATCAAAAACTGTTAGGGAATATATGGCTACAAGTCAAGTTTAGGAAGTCCACAGTCTTTAGATCTCTGGAAATGGTGATTGTATCTTAGGGGAGCATCGTGCTAGTATTTGATAAGGATCTGCTGCTGGCCAATGCCAGAGACGTGACACTAAATCACATACATGCACAATTAGATTGAGATTTGGGTAACTGATATTTTTGATTATTTATTTACAGACATCTATTAAGTATTTGTGGTGGTGTTTCATCTTTTTTTTCCCTGACACTTTAATAACTCATATTGCTGCTCAATAACTCTTAATATTGTTCAATAACTAAAGTGAGCTCATACACCAACACATTCCAAATTCTTTTACCACTGGAAACATACAAAGACAAATATTTCATGCACAGCAAGGGGTCACATTCACTATCAAAACAATCTTTTGGTTTAGACCTCTGTTGGAAATACAAAATACAGCCACCAAGATACTAGAAATTTCAAAAATTATCTTTAAAAATATTTCATGGCATAGTTTTATAGGCTTACAGCAGCAGTAGGTATCTGTGTATTTTTAAGGCAGATATGTTGTGCATGTCATTAATAAATTTTTTAATCTTCTTTATGTATAAGTAATTACAATTTTTTTAAGGATAATCAAAATTTTACCTGCATCATCTGAACAGAAGGCTGTCAACCGTTTACAGTCACAGAGTTTCTGAAACAAGTAAAAAAATACAATGTTTCACGTTTTAAGAAAAAAAACCCTCCTGAAAACTTATAAAAATTTATCTTTTTTTTTCTTTCTTTCTTTCATGAATATCTTCTCTTTTGAATGTTATTCTTTCAAAATGTTTTGCCTTTGAATATTAGCCACTGAGTATTGTGTACTTGGTCTCAGGTCCTTTCCTTATGCTGAAACAAAACCCCTCAGCTTTAGCATTGAGCATACGTATATATGGGATAAATATGTTTTTGTACCAGAAAAAGGGAGCAAAATGGGAGATTCAATCATTATAAATTAATGCTTTATACAGCCTACTGAAAGAAAGCACTCGAAAGAACAACACTTTTAAAGTTAACTTTGCTTTATGTACATACCAGTGGTGGCATTATTGTGATCCTGCTGTAATGTCTTGCGAGAAATCATGTGGGATAATGCAACAAGCATGAAATGAAAATGCACTGCTTCTGTAGAGCAGACTATTGTTACATGTTGTCTTATTTCTCATAGGGTCCATTATCTCTTCATCACCAGAAAAATCAGGTTCTGCAATGAAGTGCCACAGAAGGAGCCAGAGAGGAGGCAGAACAGTAGAGGAAAGGCCATGGGAGGACAGAATGTACCAGTGTCACACCTCACTGGCCTTTATTTAGTGATCAGAATTTAGGAATTCAGCAGTTTTAAAAAATTGTTTCATTTATAAATGCCAGCTGCTGAAGAAGATAAGGAAGAAGGTAACCTATTTAAAACTGAAAAAAAAAAACCCAAACCTCTATACCTGAAAGTACTTTAGTTTGTTTTCCAGCTCAGCCTTTGAATTTTAATGAAACGTTTGGGGAAACTTGTAAATCAAAATGGAAATGTTGTTTTCTGAGAAGCTGGCCCAGCACCACATGTAAATTATTTAGAGACAACTTGTATTGTTTCTGCATTTAAAAAGCAAAGAAAATGTTTGGGTATTTTTTTCTGTTGCCTTAGTCTTAATTGTTTTTTATTTCCTCATTGCTGTTTTTAATTCCAAAATCTCTTCAAAACACAATAGCTATGCCACATAGTCATTCGATAAAAGTACCTAACATAATAGCAGTAATAAATTTTTAGCTGCCCATTTCCAACTAGAAGAGGAAGAAGAAACTTCTTGATAACCCTGACTGATTGCATTACAGAGATGTGAAAGGGTCCTAATTACAATGAAGTGACAGTTCTAAAATGTTGCCTCAGAAATAACCTCAAATATCCTAAATGCCCTCAAAAGGCAACAACATCCAGCATGGAAAACTAAAGAACTGTTAGTCCAAGAAGCCAAGTCTATATCTGCAAGAGTATGTAGAATATTTTTTTGATTTACTTAATTTATGGTTTTCTTTTCCTCTCTCCCTCTGTTCTCTTCCAAAATTTTTTTAATACCCACCTTTCAAACTTTTTCATCTCTCAGTCTTATTCCTCGGCTGCTGTGTTCATGCATTCACACACAGCTTCACTTTTTACCTGAGCTTCAGCCACCTCTTCCATATTTGTATTCAAGGAGGTGAAGCTTCATCTTAACCCTGTTTCTTTTTATGCAGATAGAGATATTGGTTTCTAGGTCCAGTTCTACTCACCAACTTTATCAATGATGTTTCAAAGATTAAGTAGAAAAAATGTGTACTTATCTGGCACATAATTTCCCGATTTTTAAAAAATTCTGCTAGATTGAAATCAGGCTTTATCTCTTGTTGTTGCTTTTCAGACATTTAAAATAAATCTATAACAAGTAGGATTTATCTTTTTTTTAAATTTACATTAGTATTAATATTTTGACGAAACAGAAGCGATGGCACTGAGTCAAACATCTATGCCCCAATTTCCTTGAGTATTTTTGGAAGTACTTGTAAGGCTATGAAAAATCAATGTCAAGGAAAATAAAAATCAAACTCATTCTTATTCCAAGAATGATTTTGCTGTGACCAAGTTCAAGAGAGCTTCATTGTCTTAGAACTGGGATCCTAAAATTCACTCTCACAAGCTCACTTTTAAAGCATTATATGAAAATAATATGATTGATTCTGATTGCATATATATTTGTAATTCATGTCAGAGATGAAATTTCAGAATTACATAACAGTGGTGTGCATTGGGGATGGAGACTCTCTTATTTCACTGACAGATTTTGTCAATTAATTCTACATCTGTCTGATTCTAAATCTGCTTGTCTTCTACTTTATCTGGCATTCCTGCAGCCCAGGAGTCATGATTTGAAGATAAGACACTTTTGTTATAATATTCCCCGGTAGAAAATCTGGTGTATAATTTATTGGTAAATAAATCAAGCAGCAAGAAATCAGCCTGTGAGGAGGGAGACAGTGCAATAATTGCAGAATGTAGAACTTACAGGAGCACAAATGATAGGAATAAGCAGTATGAAAAATAAAACCATTACAATTCCTTATAATTTCTACTGGACATTCCTCTGTCTGCTTTGTTTTCTTAGGTAAGTTGGGAGGAAAAAAAAAATCGATTTTGGCTCTACAAAAGTGTAACTGCTATTTCTATTCACTAGCTGCCAGTGAGATCAAATTAGTCTGTGCATATAGATATACATATATACATGCATGCACACACCACAAATGGACAGAGTTTCTTCAAATGTTGGAGGTAGCTAATTGTGTTATGACCAAGAGGTTAGATTCTAAAGCATACTTAGAATTTGAAGTATTTTGCAAAAATGAACGCTTTATCAAGTAAAATCAAAGAAATCACAGACCTAAATTTACCTTATACTTGCTCCATCGGTGGAAAACATTTGGGACAGAGGTTTGAAATCTGTCTGTTTAAATTCGATCTACGAAGTCTACAAGGAACTACTGAGTGCACAGAAAATAATATGGTTTATGTAAAGAAATACTATATTCATGTTTTGTCCTCACAAGGTGCTTCCACTATGCTACACGTCGAAGTTTAAACTTCTACATGCATGTGTTGCTAGTGGCTGAATGCTGTGTATCTCTGAGTATTAAATTCTGTGTGTCCATAATTATAACATGTTTTTCTCTTGTTTAGTGATACATACAGCTGGATATTTTCAATAATTCAATTTTTCATATTCATGTGTTTTAACTCTGACAATGAAAGTAGAAGAGACTTTTTCTGTTTTATGTTGGATGTTTATTCCCTTAATGTTAATGTTCTGGAAAACTTCCAGGGCTGTGTCTGGTTGAGCCATGCCTAAGGCCTAAAGACAGGAGAAACTTCAGCAGAGGTGGAGCCCATGGCTTTATTCAGTTGCCCACACATAGGGATCTAGTGATATCTGAGACTGAAAGGACACCGGTCACCTGTATACCCTGTATCACCTCTGCCAGTTCCATGCAGAAGTCTTAGGTATCTTGAAATATCTCAGGTGGTGCCAGGCTCACATGTTTTGGCAAATGAATTGAGTTATCAGCATAAATCAGAAAGCTTTTTGCTGATATAACTTCTTACCTTACCAAGTAAGGACTTTGAAGTATAGCTTTTGATGCAATAGCACTTGAAGAATCCTCAGTTCCGGTAATCAGGACTCCAGGATGTTCTGCAGTGAGAGACAGAGCTGGAGAAATGCTCTGTAAAACCCCAAGTGACCAAGGGGTCAGTACTGGGCCCAGCCTTGTTTAACTTCTTCATCAACGACCTGGATGAAGATTTAGAATGTACCCTCAGCAAGTTTGCTGATGACACCAAACT
>Ga0181612_106069_pt1 | contig 15200 bp, 9 predicted proteins | sample HoacroProtozoa21_FD_119630 | JGI IMG/M metagenome (GOLD analysis project Ga0181612, IMG submission 119630) | Hoatzin crop microbial communities from Cojedes, Venezuel. Combined Assembly of Gp0051906, Gp0051904, Gp0051908 | reverse complement strand
ATGACATTGAAGTAAAATTTTTAAGACTGCAATATAACTTAAATATGTTGAAAAAATCCTCCAGGTTTTTCCCAGGGAGGAAAAAAAAAAAGGTTTTTCCAGTTTTTAAAGGAAAACCTAGAAAATAACAAGCTTAGAGAGGGCAAATCATATTTTATGCGCCATGAAACAGTACTATGTAAAACTTCACCTATTCTGTGAACTTTCAGGTCATGAGAGAGTGCATATTATTATTCTTCAATATGTTCTCTCCTGCCACGACCATGCATCCTGCCCAGGCCCCCATGAACTCCAATCTGAATGTCTAAAGAAGTGCCAATATTCTTTAAACAAGGCACCCTTGCAGATGTAGAAACATTTGTCTGAGTAAGGGGTACAGCTGCACACTACTTCCAGAAATCAGCTTCTAACTCTCCGCCTCCACAGCAATCAGGATCCGAGATGAATAATATATACTAGGAAAACACAGACGTTTTGATTGCAAACTGGTCTAGAGTTCTGTGAACATATTTTGTTATTGTTGCCTACTTGCCAAATATTTGGGGTGAATAATTTTCAGCTTCAGTGCTTACAAACCGCTCCCATTGTTTTGTCCCTTTTTCTTGCTTTTTGAGTGTTGCTTGCTTCTGCCTTTTAATTGGATAGCCAACTTTGTAAACAAGAAAATAAAAATAACAAACCTTAAATGCAAAAGCAATGCCTATTTTTGTTGGAGATGCTGAAGTGAAGGACCCTAAGCAGTATTGGGACCGGGAGTCTGGGCAGTAACGCGGGAGATGCACCGAGCGATCGTTGCCGAGCAGATGTTCCGACAGGACAACGTGATGGCGTTTCTTTTGCTTGACTAGCTCGTGAAGCCAAACACCTTTTCATTCGGTACACACATTTCTATATCCACTTAGAATATTTTTTAACGAGTAGCAAACACTCCGATATTTTGCAGATTGCCAGTTTCCTAAGTTCTCTGTCTTTATTTCCAGCAGCTCCTATCAAGAATAGATTTTAGCTCAAAATTGCCTTAACTGACACATTCCTGACATGATCTCCCAGACACTCTTTCTCCAAAGCATGAACGTCTGGGCTGAAATCCTGGCCTCACCACTGGCAACAGCAAAACTTCCACCAGTCCCCTCTGAAATTTGTAAAGACAAAAAACCCACAGTATTTTGGGGGAAAAATGAAGGTAGAATGCCCGGTTCCCAAAACACTAATCGTTTAATCTCATGTAACAGGAAAAGATTAATATAAACATGCTAACCTGTCCAAACTGGAAATCTTTCAGATTTCAAGCACAGGAAACAACAAGGGTTTGTTTTTTTTTTTTTCAGGCAGGATGTCAGAGCTGCCCAGTGGTTATACGTGAGCCGGGGACAACATTGCTCCACAAGATCAAATTACCAACACGAGCAACCAGAAAACAATCTCCGAGCGTCACTGCTCGTGGTCTGACAAGAAGCACAGCTGACCCATTAGGAAGGTTAAATGCTCTCTAGCGAGCTCTGCGACAATACGAGGAGTTTGCTGCTGGACATCGAGTTCCATGCAGTTAAACTGTCAATTTGTTTGCCCAAATTAATGCTTATCTTACCCTATGCTTGCAGTGGTTTTACTAAACATGTTCAACCTGCAAACCTTACAGCAGTGGCTTTGCTAAAATTGTAAGAAGCTTCCGGATCTTCCAAGCACCTAAGAAAATTATTTTGGTAGTTCCCACCGCACAGAAACCTGTAGTTACTCAGATATTTGAAACTTCCAGTGAGGTGGAAGACCACACATGCCACTATTACATTTCTATTTCTAATGTTTCGCACAACCTTGCTCTAAGGAATTCCTGCAGTTGTTTACAAAGGCTGATGCAGAGGTTGTGTACAGTCTGGTCCAAGGGCAATGGTTTACTGAAGTCACTTGTAAACAGCAGAAAGAGATAATATTTTCTGTAATTGGGGGGAGGGGAAGGGAAGTCCTCACCTTGCACCAAGGACCATTAGAGACAGGGCTGGTTTCCAAAATATCTGCTCCTTCATTTTCTTCCATGTCTGATTTATTGAAAAACTTTGGTTTCCAACAAAAAACATTAAATCACCCTCTGGGCAAAACCAAAGCAAACCATGCAGGCTCTAGCATCCCAGTTTGCGAACGCCCTGCAGTAAGCCACATGCCAGCTTTATGGTCACTGGTCTAATCCAAGGTTGCAGATCCCGGTTCCTCGCCGGATTTCACAGAGCTTGGCCTTTCTTTTAAGCCTTGATAGCTTGTCTTGTCAGGCATTTCTCTCCCTCAGACCTTCCTTGCAGATCCAGGTTTTCGCGTAAGAAATGGCAAAAGTTTCGGGCTCCCTGGCACGACAGGAAGACGGACACCGGAGCTCTGCTCATCCCGGCAGAAGCCTGACAAGGGAGTGCAATGCGTGGCCACACCTCTCTGCTGCCAGAGCTGGCCTAGGCCATAAAATCAGAAGCAAGGTCACCCAGCAACCAACCGTTGCACGTCACTACAGTAATAAAGCCAACTTCTACTCAACTTATTGCTTGGGGAGATAAATATTTTTATTAGATGAAAGAAACCCAGAGAACGTGGCGGGGGCTGCCTGTTCTGAGCTGAGATACATTCGTTTTGATCGATGCAAAGCTCTCAGCAGACATGCACAGGCCACGTACAAACCCACAACACTCTGTTTGCGAATTCCGTTGGGGTCAAACCCCTAAGCACATCTCCCCGAGGATGAGCAGACCCTGGGTGGGTAACCCCTGCAGAGTCCCCTGCAGCAGAGATCATGAGCTCCCACCCAGGTGCCAGCAAGCCTTCCATCTGCCACACGCTCAGCTTAAAAAAGTTCTGCTCTCAAAAGCTTAGATAAAATAGGGATGAATCTACAAAATAGCCCTCGGTTCCCTGCCAGAGTCCGCAAAAATCAGGCTATACCATAAGGCTGCCTAAGGGAGCTTTCTCAAGCAAATGGACTGTTTTTCTCAGGGTGCGGAGTGACCACATACCTAAAGGAGCAAGCTCAATTTCAAAAGCTTCATTTCTCTCCAAACACAGCCTGCCTGTTATAGAGAGGGGCTACAATAAATAGAAAGAAAAGCAGGTAACAAAAGATCGATCCTCTTTGTTCTGTTTACACTGTGTATCAGGCAGTGCTGTTACAGATAGCTGGCGCCCTAAAATTTCGAAACTGACTGCGATCTCTGGCATCTATTTAAAGACACACATGGCTTCATTTCCAGTACAGCCCCTCGGCCTGCTCTGCAAAGGCCTCTCTTTCAGAATCCCCGAAACAGAGGAGTCCAGGGTCATTGGCTACTTTGGAAAAGTAAGGCCACTTTTTCCTCTCTATAATACGTGACCTTCTTGCTGAACAATTCTTTATAAATATCTATATGGCAGGAGACAACTTTTTTTTTCTGGTGGCAACTGTGCACAAAGATTAAAGTTAATTCTGTCAAAATACAAGATACTTTAATCAAACATTCATATTGGCAGCATCATTAAAAATCAGCGGTACAGTGATCTGATTTTTAGACCTCTTTCTACCACCGAAGCACAAAGTGCATAGGCAATTTGCTTGAGATCACATACTCATCTTTTCATTAATCAAATTGGATTTCATGAGCTATTTCTCAGCTGTTTAATTAAAAATGGCCTTTAAGGAGTTTGAGATTACATTTTACAAAATTGTCAGTAACTGAAAGTGTCTGTCTAGGCTATGACATGAATAGCCCCAGGCCCTCAAACACTGTGAGTAGTGTATGTCTACCTGTCAGACAGGTGTATGCACTGTTGATTATGTATTTATTTCAAAGAAGTGAGGTCAAATGTGACAAACAGAATAGGCAAGAAATTAAGGGCACAGATGGTTCTTTATGAAGAGACAGCAAAGCAAAGGAGAAGTGTGGATTTGCAAACCAGCAACCTAGTCTGTCTTTGCCATTGATTCTGAGAGGTAAATCGAAAGCTCAGGGCCTCAGTTTCCCCACCTGTGCTGCGAAGGTAGCAATACTCATCTCACAAGAACAGTTGGCTGTGCCCTGAAGATATTCAACATCTTCAGCAAACATGCATCTCTGCCTACCGACACATAGACTCCTCCTTCGATCATTTACCCCCACAAGCCCAAGAAAAAGCAAAGCCGCCTTACCCCCCGGGCTGCCGGCACAAGCATAACACCACCGCAGCCTTCTCCCAGTGGCCACCCGAGCCTACAGTCCTTGAGGTCCCAGGCACAGGCTCATTCCGCTGTGGTACTGTAGTTAAGCAAGTTTTGCCTAATTTGAAATAATTTGAGGGTCACTGGAACTCACTATTCAAACCAGCGGATAACCAGCTGAGGTACTCCCTTCCCAGCTGGAAGATTCTGCTATACACAGACTGCTGCTACGGATGTTCACTGGGTTTAAATCTCACTTTCTGTGATTTCATAGAACACCCCAACATCTAGGAGGGCCGCTGTACAAAGGGAGGATTTAGATACCAAAGAATAAACTGAATATTCTCCAGATACAAGCTAAATGAGGAGTAACTATGCTATGATGAAAACAGAATATGATGCCATTCAATCTATAATTCTTTGTGGTAACTCTGGTCTCCCAGTTTCTCCTTACATACGGTAGCTTGTTGTCGCATGTTGACACATACTTCCACATACGTGTCTGCAGATACATATATAGGGATTTTAAAAGATGTGACAGAATAAAGTGGAAGAGAGTGGGGAGTGGTTTGTAGATGTACTTTCCACTCCTGAATTCAGAGTCAAAAACATCAAATGGAAGTTATCCAAAGGAGGGAGTCACAGAGACTGATCTTCCCTCCGAGGGCAGCGGGGCCCCGGCATGGACTGCCCGGAGAAGCGGTGGCTGCCCCCTCCCTGGCGGGGTTCAAGGCCAGGCTAGATGGGGCTTTGAGCAGCCTGGGCTGGTGGAAGGGTCCCTGCTCATGGCAGAGGGGTTGGAACCAGATGGTCTGTAAGGTACCTTCCAACCCAAACCATTCTATGATTTTCTGAGAGCCAAAGAGCTTTCGCGGCACAGAACCAGACAGTCTCCCAAGATTTGACACCGGCTCATGGCTGCAGCCCCTGGGCACTGCAAGGAGGCTCTGTGGGGCACCTTTGGCCAGCCCTCCCTGACCAGCCCGCAGTCAGCTCAACCTCAGGCAGGGTGTAAGAGAGGGAACAGAGTGGGGGGACTACACCAATCTTTGCCCCAATTATTCCCTAGGGCTGTTTGTTACAGCAGCTTCCAAGATTCTTTTTTCCACGATTCCTTCTACTCTCTCGGGCAAAAATCTCTCTTCACTAATTGCCTGCTGAATTTTATGAGAACAGGCAATGGGCCTGCCTGAAATACCAAATTGCTTTGCATTTTGTTTTTTCTCTGGTTTCTCTTTACAGGTCACCCATTCAGTGACATATTAGCCATGTCCCAGAGCAGGCGAAACTAGCCTTCTGAAGTCTGCTTACGTTAAAAAGCGGGCAAAATGCTGTATCTCATTATCCACGTAGGTGTCCATGCTACGTCTTCTGCTTTGATGACATTCTGTGGCAGTAACTTTCACAGTTTTTCTGGTTTTGAATTGGCTATTTCCTAATTTGAAACAGAGCAATCAAAGGAAACACTTTCCCCATAGGCAGCAGAACAGAAGGTAAACTTTCCTATGGTTGCTGTGGAGAAGCAAACTCACAAGTTTTCAGCTTGAACCTTTAGTGTAAACCAGACATCTGTTCCGAGCTGTGTCAGATCACAGGAAGGCTAGCCCACAGCTTGGTTTAGTCCAGACTAATTTAGGAAATCAGGACTCTCCCCAGGGATTAGTCACTAACTTCTTGGGCAATGACAGGCCAGACACATTTGTCTCTGCAGCTCCGTGGTTTTCCCCTGTAAAACAAGGGCGACGACTCTTCCCTGCATCAGAAGATGACTTGTGGCTGGAGGATTTAGCCCCAATACCCAGCCAGAAACTAAACTTTTTAGCCCATTTGTACATCTGCTGTCCTGATGTCAAAGTCCACCAGGAAAGAACGAAGAGGAAAACGAAAAGGGAAAGTGCAGATAGGTCTAAAGATGGCTTTGAAGTACAGCCCAGGAGTGGATATCAGGAAGCGAGAGCTGTAATTGCAGCTGGGTATCAGTTTCCTTTTTTACCTCCAGAGAGCCCGCAGCTGGGTACAGCGTCTCTCGCTCCCTCCGAAAGCCGGCAGGACTAACACTCACCTCTGCATGAGAACAGAAGGAGCTGTTACACGGAAGCGGCCACAGAGACAAAACAACTCTTTGCATTTCTAATGCAGAGGCAAGTAGAAAGTATCGTGAACAAGTTGAAATGACTGTTACTTCTTCCGGACCAGCAGTGAAAGCTAAAAACTGTTTCTCATTTTGTTTCCTAATGAAATTGCACTGTATTACTTGTGGGCTCTGCCAGACTTCCTCGCAACAGGACCAGCTTCAAAGAAACTCAATAGAAAGGAGATGTCAGGTTCACAAAAATAGGTGGTCCAGCAGAGGGAAGAGGTCCTGCAGAGCGAAGGGCTCCCAGACGAGCTAATGCCGTGAAGATGACCCACGTGAGAAGGCACACCAGGGGGAACCTGCCAGTGCTGCGGAGATGGTACCTTTGACTTCAGGCTAGGGGTGAGTCTACTCCAGGCTGCCCCAAACCTGGCAATGCTGGGCTGTTAGCAACATCTCCACACTGTCAATTCCTCACCGAGCTGGATATGCAGCTGAACACAGGTCAGGCACGACCATAAAACTCAGACCTCAGGTCCTTCAGGCCTTTGACCCCAGCCCTAGTAAGGCTGCCTGTTACAGAGGCTGCCCTGGCCTGTCCGTAACAAGCTGCTGCCACAAGCAAACGTGTCAGAACAGGTTAATCAACATCCCACTGTAACTTTAACGCTATTAGTCAACACTAAACAAAGGTTTAAACTTTTTTCCTTGCTGAGATAAGCTGCAAGGCAGGGATCAGGGCTTCTGTGAGAAAACACGGACCCTTGGTATAGTGAAACAAACCTGTTTGCTCCAGTTAGAAAAGATTTGTGACCTGAACTTGGGGGCCCAATTCTCACAGAAATGACTGCATCTTGAAGACAACTGCAAAGGATTTATGTTTCGTTATTTGCTAGGCATACCTTGAGAGTTTGGCCATTACAAATCTCTACTTTTTTAGGAAAGAAATCTCATTTTGCATCATACTGTGCTTATCTTTTAGCAAAAGCGGGGGCAGGATCTGAATATGCTGGTGTTTGCAGACAAGAGTGGTGCAGTACAGCCCGCCTCTTAGCTTCACAATGAAGAAAATCAGCTACAATTGTGAAATCATTGCCTAACAATTGATAAGGGCAACCACTGCAATCCTCTTCCCTGCCTCTTCTTGGCCAGTGACCCATCTACCACACGTTACCGGGTATACAGAAAAGAGAATGTCAGTGTGGTTAAACTACAAGCCACACACGTGGAAGACATAGATTATTTATCTCCGTGTCTTGTCTGATTTCCTCTTTCACCATGGGCAAGTAACTCAGTCTTTACAATTCATTTTTCTTCTGCTTTTGTGACTATATTTACCATCCTTCTGACAGCCCTTGAGTTCTCCCAAGGAATGGGGCTTTGTAAAGGTTGGGGGGAGGGAGCTGGAGAGACCTATCCCTTCAAAGCAAAGCCATGGCAGGTACATTGAACAGGGTGCTGCAGGAGACTCTCTTAGCAGGTCTCTGCTTTGCAGGCAAATTAAAATTCTCCTTGCCTTGTTTCGGATCAAGACAGCCACTGCCACTTCACCTTTCTTTTCAGGAACTCCCTATGGCACCACAAACACCTTGCAACATGAGATGCCAGCTCCTGATGTCAGCCATCCCAAGAAAAGTCCAGCCCACCACAAGACCAAAGAGATTTGGTTCAGGCTTTCTTGCCCGGAAAGGAAGGGCGGATGTATACAATTCCTCAGTCTTCAAAATTCATGCCTCAGGCACAGCAAGCCCCCACACCCAGAAGTCGCTGTTGCCACTACTGTACTGAAGGATGCAATGACCTTTTTTTCCTCAATGAAAGGAAAAGCCTGTGGTAAATCCAATACTCTGATATATTAAATATTATATAAATACTATCATAAAGTATTGAATAATTGTACTTTTAACAATATAAAAAAGTGTTATTACTTCCTATTGTACATGGATATCACACACTCAGTGGCGATCATGTTGCTCACTGGTCAACCACAGAAAAAACTAACAGTTCTGGTATCATTTTTACGCGAGCTGTGTAACAGAGCCTGGGTCACTGAACTGCAGCTACCTTGAACATAGTTCAGTGCTACAGCTAGCTAGGGCCAAACTCTACCCAGTATTGCTAGAAACATCAAGCAGGTCACCTAACACAGTTATTTCAGTGCCTCGCTGACACAGAAGTAATATAGAGAAAAGAGTAAAGAGGATGGATTGTGTTTGAGTTTAAATGTGCTGTGCAAAAGTGCATCACTGATGTCTTACCAAGAGACGATTTCAATTTGCAGAAGAAATAACATGCAATTCACAAGCAATTGCTGCTTCTGTAGAAACTTAAATTGCATTTTGTCCTAATGACTTGGAATTTCTTAAGGGTAATGTGAATAGCTTCCAGTTCATCTTAACTCCTTGTTCTTCCAAATACATTTTATATTTCTAAGAGCAAGCAGTATATTTTCATTAACAGAAGGCAATATTCTGAACAGTAATCTGAGGGAACAGGAACTGCTGAGATAAACCACATCACCCCCAGAAATCTCACCTGTATCGCAGCTCAGGTAAACCACCAATATTTGTTCTTAATTTCCTGTAGAGAGGGAACCCCAATGAGGGATCTAAAAGAATGGGGAATGACCCCATAAATGTACAGTTTCTGGGCCATAGTTTTAAAATTACTGGCAATGTCAATTCATATTTTGTGGTGCTCAGCCCATGTGAGGGAGGTTAAAAGGCAGAGGTCAATCCTCTTTTGGCCCCAGTGTAATTTCTGACTCCGTATGCAAGCCGAGACAACCCAGCTGGCCCTTAAGGAAACGCCTGACTGTCCTCGCACTCCACAGCAATCGCTTGCACATAGACAGATGCATACTTTTTGATGCTGAGAAACTGTACTTTATGTATGATCAAACAAATGACACCTACAGATAGAAAATATTTTGAGGTGTTTGCGCTGACTTTGATCAAAACGTCAACAGGAACAAGATGAATGAACAAAGATTGCTCTAAAGCATCCCTTCGGGAGATGGGAGACAAGCTACTGGCATCACAGCAGCACCCTCTAGTGCTGCTCTCCTTGGGATTTGCCAGCACTTCCCGGGTAAAATTTGACATCTGGCATCAGGATGCAACTTCACTTGATCTAGAGTGGATGGTCCCTGAGGTCTCCGCGCTGGCCAAAATCTGGCACACAGGGCCCTGACTGCCGAGAGCCCAGTGCTCGTCGTGTCCCACGGGCTGGAGGGGGCCAGGCTGTGGCGTGGGTGGAAGCCACCATGGACCAACGAGCGGGCGTTCGCCCCCGTTACTCTGTGCAGGCTGCCAAAGAGGTTTTCAAACCCACTGCAGGACTGTGGTTTTGAGAAGGGCATCCCCTTTCCTACACCTCTCTTACTCCATGGGGATAAGGTTTACTCTGTAAATGCTTGCCTGGCCTTTGAGAGTCTCACGCAGGCAGTGCTAAATGTTATCTAATGGTGAGCTCTTTCTAGGGTACGTGCCTCAACGAAGGTTTCATTCGACACAGCTCACAATCAGGGCAGAATATCAACCCCATCTTGTGGACTAAATGAGACACAGATAACGAAGGAGACAAGTCCATCAGTACTAACAAATGTTTGAATAAAGAGCTGCAACTACATAGGATCCCTATGCTGTGATAACAGCACCTACAGCACAGCATCTCCCAAATGATGGGAATAAAGAGCAGGGCAAAGGCAGAGATTCTTTTTTGATTACTCAGTGGAAAATAAATGAGACTACTCTCATGGATTTCAGATAATGTAGAGATGCAACCCTAAAAGTAACTACTGTCAGTCACAACAAAACAGCTGCGTGAGTCCATAAACCAGCTAAAAATTCGTCTGCCACAGTGGCGAACATAAGAAGATGGAGGCAAGATTGAGTATATAAAACAGGGTGGGTGAGATACCATACTTTAGAGCCGGAAGGTTAGGTATGACTTTAAAAAAAGCACTTTTTGCTCTCCTGAAGCCATGGAGCAGCTGCAGGGCAGCCAAGCTGCCATGACTGCGCTTTCTCCACCTCTCTCCTTGCAGCTGCAGGGAAAGCCCCGGAGGAATTAATGCTGCCTCAAGCACTGCAGCTGGACCTGGACACACCCTTACAAAGCCATTAACACCTCAGCCTTCATCCCCTCACACTGTGTTATCCTTCATGCCTGGGAAGCACGGGTGCAAGACCCGACTAAATCAGACAGAATGAAGTACCAGGCAATGGTGAAATGCCTGCATCCAAGCCCAGCCGTGCTCAGAGCCAGCTGGCTCTTATGGTCAGAGCTGTAGCAGGGGGCAGGGTGAGAGATCATGTCCGTTACAGTTTCTGCCATGCTGTCTAAGGTGTGGGTGCATGTAAGTCCCATAAGGTGCTTCTGTCTATCTCTAAGTACAGACCTACCTTTTATTGTTTGGCTTTAATAATTCTGAGCGCCTCACATGCAGTTCTCAGAATCTGCCTTTCTCCGAGTGCCTCAAATATGGCAAATCCACAGTTATAGTCACACTGGGTTTGTCACTTCAGCATCCGACACCCCAACCAGGTGCGGCAAAGATCCAAAACTCCCCAAAGGCAAGCACTGGAACTTAAAAAAAAAAATTAATAAAAATTTCCTGCTTCCCCATAGCTTGGCTCTAAGGCAGTAGGGCACGTATATTACACATCAGGAAACCACACCAGTGAGATGCCAACATGGAAACATAAAATAGTATTTCTACACCTTCTTCTACGCAAGAACCCACGGAAGCATAGTTAAGTCTATAAGGTCCCTAAACTATCATCCATGTAGTTAACAGATAAAGCAAGGTACCTGAGGGAGTCACCTTAGTCTCTGCCAGGTCCTGCTTATCCCTGCCAGCTGGAATCACCTTCGTCTGGTCCTCAGCCAAATAGCTTCCCCCTCATTCTTGTCCTCCAGACGCAGAGGGAGCAGGGAGATGGTGTACACTGTTACAGAGCATGCACTGGATTTGCTACTCTGTTTTTGGGGGGGCTGCCCAATTCATGACACTACCAAGCTTATGAAAGTAACATAGCAGTAAGAAACTCTTTGGAAGATTCTGCTTCTCATTCATATATCTGATTTCATTAACTCATAAATTGTGACAATTTGCTATAAACTAATGAATGAACCACTAACTTGGGACATCATTCATTATCATAAAGCTATTTCCTGCCTGCTTAATTAAGTTCCAAGAATGCTCCAGCAGAAGGAAAGCAGAAGCAGACCCTCTGGGGAAGTGATAAACGCCAGAGGCTGGGGGACACCCTGCCAGTTTCAGCACAGCTAAACATGCTAGGTTCTCTCTCTAGCTAAAGAGTCTTGGCCAGTCTGGGAATTCAACTCTAGCAACACCTCTGACTAGCAGCAGTATCTGTGGATCCCACAGTCGAATTTCCACCAGCATTGCATAAAACCAGAGAAAAAAACATTTTCCACAGTGCGCCTAATTTTTGCTCTAAAAACCAAGACTAATTTTCTGCGGAGGTGTGTAGACATCAGCCTACCTTTCTTAAGCTTTAGCATAGCAGTTGCAGAACTGTCCACCAAGCTTTGCAGTTTGGGTTATTAATCATATATAGTGCCAAAAAACAGAGCCAAAAGAGAGTGGTTCAAGCTAAACAGCAGAAACATTCAGAAGATACTAAAGAAATGACCATTTTCTGGTAGCACAGGCACAGCCCGAAGCACAACTGCCTGGAGAAAACCATTCTTTCCCTTCTGTCCACTAAGCAGGGCAAAAAAAAAACCCCTCCTTCACCCGCTTTGCATCCTATCACTCAGCGTTCCCAGACACATAGCAGGAGGCTCTCCCTGCCTCAGAGATTTACCTGCTTTCCTCTGGATTGGTGCTGGGACTTTAAGAATTGTATCATATCTAAAAAACGGACATGAAGAATCTTTATCACAGGCATCTCCGCAGACACACACGGCTTCTCATAACCAGTCAGCTTACTACAGCCCAGTTTCAGGAGCAAAACGGAAGAGAACTCCTCGCTCCCAGGGCCCCCGCCCAGGGAGTGGTTAGCCAATTCCCTGCAGCTGAGCCAGCCCGCAGAGACCCTCCGTAGGGTAGGCAACTCATCTATCACCCTTCCTTACGGCTCCAGCTGGTGCAGTGTTTTAGGCCTTCCAGTCAGGTCTATGTCTCTGCTGCTTCTTTTGATGGTGATGTCTATTTTGAAAGCTGATCTTCTGCCAAGCAATGGCAAGTATTTAAGGTCTTCCTAGCCAGTGAAATGCAAATTATGGAGAATTCAAGTCCAGACCACATTTAATTTGTTTTATTTACATATGAACTGCAGCCCGGAACAGAGGTGGTCAAACACCTGGCCTGCTTCCTCCAGCCAACAGTATCCTGTTGTCCACATGTAATTTGGCCTCAAAAATTGCTTGTAATTAGATATCAAAGCAGAAACTTAGCCCTTCTGTTTCTCACTGTAGATTCCTATTTCCAGGGTCTTGTCTAATGAAAACCAACTGTGGCACATGCTGACCTCCCTCTCTGCAAGAATAAAAATAACTCAGAAGATTATATGTATCAGCATTATGTGGTGACATCCACTATAACAATATCATATACCATGTTGACTTCATCATTGCTCTAAAGGTTTTGCTCTCTCTGTATCACTCCCTCTTGAATGAGTTACTGGGGAAAACATTGCTTCTCATCAGCATTTTTCAGGTTCATCCACTATAAAGATAGCCCACTAGAGCTTTAAAATTTACCTTTGAACTTTTTTTATCATTGCATTGTTCACTTCATAAATTCTGTCCTACAGCAGCCCAATCATATCTCCAAATAACACTGATAGGACAGAAGAAATTGTGAGACACAGCAATTTTCTATTTTGTAATGGAGACATGCATATCCACCCCAGGGACCTTAGTAAACATACCTGTGAATAAATTCTCATACTCCTTGCACTGGTGGGTAAATATTGCAGTTCGAGGAGAGATACAAACAGTATCCTCCCTGGTCTTGTGCTGCAGGAGACTTACACAGGACCCCACAGGGTTCCCACACAGTCTTCAGGACTTACATAGGCTGGAGCAGTTTCCAGGCATTTATTGTTTAACCATCTCTATACTTCATGGAGTACCTAAGTGTGGCTCCCTTTTAACTTATGTGGAAATGGACTTGTGAACGGACCAATTTAGAGTCGGTGAAGGAGCCAGGTCTTAGACAGTCTCAAAAACATTCACACCACCAGATCCCCTGTCCCAAAATGATGGTAGCAATGCTTCCTCACCTCAGTGCATTTCTGCTAGTATGTCTCTCCAATCTGTATTCTGACGCTGCTGCTGCCACCGAACAGAAAGCTTCTGCTCCCACAAACAACTCCCCTGCCTTCCTTGCTGAAGGAAAGATGACTTACGAGACAAGTCTATTCCCAAACCAATTGAAACCTCCAAGGATTAGGTAAAAGAACTTGTATTACTGGCAGAAGCAGCCAAACAACTTCAGAAGCACACTGGTGCTTTCCAGGCTGAAAGACTTGGTACTGCGTGCACAGTTGAAGATTAAAAAAAGAGCATTTGATGCGGAATAGGCAAAAAAGCTGGAAAAAGGCTGAAATGTTTATAAAGTCAGAGTTTTGGCACCTAAACTTGCTGCTGAATAATATCCTTTTCTAAATGGAGTTTCTTTTATGAATGGAAAAGAAAAATTCTGATCTTTTGAGACTATACCCAGATTTTTCAACCACAGTTCAGTTTGCCCAAAAAGGTACAGAAAGGGACCAATTCCAGCTAATCTGTGTATTAACTTCACCAAGAAAAACAACAAAATTCCTGGTTATGAAAGAAAAGGGATACTAATTCTTGAATCTGTTCTTCAAATGAGTGTTACAAATAAGAAGGCTAAAGCCAAACTATGACATTAGAAACTTTGAAATCTATTTTTTGTCATGGTCTAAATAGGAAAGCATAATAAAAACACTGCTTTCCTGTTGAACTAGAAGCCTAAACTTCTTAGTCAGTACTTCTGTTTGGCTGGGTTGGTTATTTCAGATTCCTAAAATGAACTGAAGAAAAAAATCAGTGAGACAGGCCTGCTGTAAAGGCAGCTTTGTGCCAGCATCAGAGCTTATGTATTTTTCATCAAAGTAATAATTACTATGCTTTCTTTAAGACCCTAGGAAAACACGTAAGCATTGTGTAGATTCAAAGTACGTGGTTCCATGGCAGTGCATCACATGCCTAAAAAGAAACAGCCCACAAGCAACAGAGCCTGAGAATCACAGTGGTGAGAATCCATAACAAAACAGAAAAGGCTAAAAAAGAATTCTAGTGTTTTTCCTGTCAAACTGAAAAAAAGTTAACACAAAGGGTGAATTACAGTCCTTGTTGGATTTTTTACTGTTTGTTTTTTGCATTTCTCCTAGATGGGTATGAACCCAAGGTTCTTTGTAATTTTTCAGTCATGTTCACCATTGGATACCATGCCTTAATTCAACACTACAAATCAGAATAGTGTATGAATGGTGGTAACTGAAAAACTTCGGAGTTCAAGCGCTTGTTGGGAACTAAACAAGCTACCATTCTAATGCTGAAGCTAAATGTGTACTGAATGTTTCCCCGCGATGTCAGAATCTCCAGTCTATGCTATTTTTGAAGGAACTACACCTTCATTATCAAAATAAACAGGCAAATATCCTCATCAATCCTTCCTTTCCTATTGCTCTGAAGAACAAGAAAGAAATGATTGACCACATCAGAGCAGACAGCAGTGTGTTTTTGATAGAAAGTGAACATCAAGGTCATGGCACACGCAGCACTTTCATCACTGAAGGTCAGTCTAGGGGGGAGAAAAAGAAATTGTGATGGCTTTATACCCCCATTGCTTCAGAAGAGTACCTGAGATGAAGTCAGAGCATTTGTAATGTTCATATTAGGCACGACTGCCCTGTGAGGTAGGGGTCATGTTATACATGTCTCCTTAATCCTGGAGTTATCAGGGGTGCATGT
>Ga0181612_172704_pt1 | contig 15201 bp, 6 predicted proteins | sample HoacroProtozoa21_FD_119630 | JGI IMG/M metagenome (GOLD analysis project Ga0181612, IMG submission 119630) | Hoatzin crop microbial communities from Cojedes, Venezuel. Combined Assembly of Gp0051906, Gp0051904, Gp0051908 | reverse complement strand
TTTGTGGTGGTTTTTTGGTTTTGTTTTGTAACTCTGCGGCTTTTTAAACTGTTTTCTGATGCCTGTGGGTTGAACTTTTCTTATACTTAATGCGTTATCTTCATTACGATTCCTTTATGCTCAGGCTTAAATCAATTAAGTGGCTCTCCTACTCATTTGCTGTTGTCCCAGAAGAGAGGGAAGACTTGCTCTCTTAAGCTGTTATTTTTTCTTATGGAAATTAAAACAATTATGTTTCTTAGTCTTTGTCTGTTCCAGACACTATGTTTTCCCTGAAAGTATTTTTCCCAAAGAGATTAAAGAAGAAAATCTGGGTTTTTTTCCTCCTTTGAGTTCTAGTAGGAAATGTCATGCCAGTGATTTCTGTGGGACTGTCTAATTTCTAACATATAATTAGACACTGTACACTTTAGCTCTGTGCATTTGTAATGTTTAAGAGAAGTCAGTCAAGATAATCGTTATTAATAATCTCACATATATTTTACAGGTGTTTTATAATAATAATAATAAAGGCTTTTTATTCTGGAGCTCCTTTATGAATTTTGAAGCCACCATTAATAACCTGTTTCAGATCTAGATTTTGGTGGGAGGCAAAGAGCCTCAAATCCTTTGCATAGCCAAGCTGGGATACCTTGAAGGCTCATGTAGCTAGTTCATTTGAGCATAATGATGTGTGCCTCTGAAATATGCTTTGGCTTCTCTCTTTTTCAGTCCAAATTACTGACATGTGAATGTATAACATGTGTTGCATGGCCATGTAAGTCAATTATTTGATCAAACCAAGATTGCCTGTTGTAGAACAGCAGTTAAAACATTTGAAATCAGGTGAGATTAGTGTTCTTAGGAATCAGCAGAAGATGAAAAAGATTATGGGATCCCAGTGAAATAATAATTTATTATAAATGCTGCAATGCATTGATTGGTTCCAATTTTTATTCTACATACACACAAAAAAGATGGGAAGTATGTCTTATGGGGCTGGGTATTTGAGTAGGTCCCTTTGTGGACTGCTGGCAGTTTATATGACAACCCAGGCTGTGGTGTTCAGGATTTCTACTGACCATTGGGAGGTCTGAGGGGGCTGACGTGGTAGGAGACAATCTTCTGTGTGGAGCCAGTGGGGAGCATGCGTGCATCATACTTCTCCATGGTCTCCTCTCTTAGTGGCTGCAGATAAAGGCAGAAATTATACCGCCACATGCCATTGCCTAGTCCTTTCCCTTCACCTCTTTCTCCCTTTAACAGTGTCCTGTAGTCTTTGTTGGGTGGGAACAGCAAGAAATAATTCTTAAAATATTTACACAGTTCTTCAGTTGTGTTATAACTCTTGAGAGACCTGGTAAGTTCCGGGTGCAGGTGCCCTGCGTGGAAGTGTGGGCATACTGTGCAGACTGGAGTGCACAGGGGCTTGTTCACACTCTAAATGAGCTGAGCTAGTTTAGGTACTAGAATTAATCAGCGTGTGGCGGTATGTTGTTCCCTAGAGAATAACTTACCCCGTTTCCTGGCAGGATAAAATAGCCTGTGTAAAGCTTCCTGATGTTGTGACTAGAAAAAGGGAAAAACTAGCGTGGGTGGACATAATGTAAGCACATGACTTGACTATGTACAGAGTCCTTAAAGAGTCTGAAAACTGTAGAAACATACTTTAAAACCGTCTCGTATGTGACTAGTCAGCAACTCTGATAATTAGGATTAATTAGTTACTGTCTTAGGTGGAAAATAATCTTGCTTTTAAGAAATAGTCATTCTCCAAAATCATAATTAACCCACTCTGCTTGTATCCTGCTATCTGCAGCCATTCTTGCTAGGATATCACACAGTGGCAAAACCAGTAAAAATAGTAGTTTTGAAATAATAGTTTGATATGTCTCTTTCGAAGTTTTGGTTTTGGTAACTGCCATACCACGTAAGAGAAGCCGATTTATCAGCAGCTCAGAATTCTAGGAATTTTAAGGAGCTAGCAATTATCTGAAGTAATTCTCAAGTAATAATTTAAGACTGAGTAATTTTTAAGACATGATAGTACATTCTTCTTTGATCATCTTACAAGCATTTTTTGCTTTTAAATAAGCTGTGCATCACACATTTTTTAAGAGGAAATAACTCTACGGCACTGTGCATGAGAATCAGTATTTACTGTTAATTATGCTACTTCTTTGGCATTAATGGCATGATTAACTTTGACTTGGTTTTGTGATTTATGGATGAGTTTAATTTTATGTGGCTGGTATTTGAAACTCTCTGGTTATAACTGGTGTTTAAAGGGTACTTTCAATATAGTGGCAAGTAAAAGCCATAACAAAATGAGGTCAGTATTTCCTATATAGGTCTTAAATTCTGCTGGACTAACTACAAACTCTAGGCAGAAGAATGGACATCACCAACTACGTTGATGATTTGTAGAAGCTCGGTAATGCAGGACCCTTGCCCTGCTTGAAGCTTCTGAAGTCAGAAAAACCCACTAAAAATAACCGTTATCATTCCATAGCATCAGACTGTGCATATGACTTCCTGGAGGGAGCGTCTTTTGGGAGGTGCTTGGTGGGGTTCTCCAGTTTCTCTTGTTTTGATAATGGCTGTGGCTTTCAGTTTCTTGAAATATATATGTTTCTGAGAAAAATCCATGTTTCTTGTTTGCTTGTTTGAGTAAATGTTGTCAGTAGATTTTGTAGAATTTTTTTTTCAGCCAGCTCTAGTAATTCGATGATTATACATTTTCTGAGGGTTTTTGAGTGTTCATAGTGCACGTATCCTATTTCATGGGCAGGTGGAGCACGAGTTCTGATGGGGGTCTGAGAGCCAAGTCTCGCTGCCCTCATCTTTGTGTCAGAGGACATGGCAAAATGTCTTCTCTGCCCTCTTCTTGTCTGCTGCCCTCCCTTTTTCACTCCTCCAGCCATGCACCGGATCACATGAGGGAGCCGGCCGGTAGCATGGGACATATGCTGGGCCTTGGGCTCCTCAGCTGTTACACAGCTCATTTTCTTGTGCTGTGCCTGCAATATGTTGAATTGAGGGAGAGACACTGCACTGAAGTAGGAACTGCCCAGTTCCCAGTATCATGGTGAGGAAGTGTGAGGTGGAGACAGCTTGTTCCTTGTTGGTCATTCGCCTGGTAAATCTGTGCCTAGCCTCTTCCACCTGAGTCACTGATAAACCCATCTGTAGGTGCTGCTATAGGAGAACCATCCACTGACATTTCTGTGCAAGCTGTGCAAGATGCCTATGCCAGGTAGCAAATGCGGAGGGGAAGAGAAATCGGAGACTGAGTATACTGGGTTTCATGTTTCTTTAAGAGAAATAACTTTAAATATTTGTATGAAGCAAGCCAAGCAAGTAAATGTTACATTGCTCTTAAATCTTTCTATTAGTTAATCTATAAAGAGTTGAAAGCAGCTGTTCCAGATGAGTGGTCACCCACTGATGGTGAATGGTTTAACTCACATGGGAAGGCAGTAAAGTCTTGCACAGCGTAAACATCTGTAAAAGTAACATATGGACTTCTGTTTTTATCTTGCCTCCCCTCTTCGGGAGCTTGAGGGAAATAAAATTGGTTGTCAGTAATGTTTTTTTTGATATGACTAACAGTATTCTTTATTTTTGTTTCTTCGCCTAGGGTATTTATGTAAGAGATGCACCTCTGAAGGACATAAAAGTGTTCAACAGTCGCCGATTTGTGGCTCTTTTTAGTGTGGTAAATGCCACGAAGCGGGACGCTGGCAGCTATCGCTGCATGATTCGGACACACGGAGGAGTTGGTGTATCAAACTATGCAGAACTGATAGTTAAAGGTATTTCACAATATAAATCAGTATTGCTGTGCTCAGTGTATGGAGTAAGGACCTGCAATTGCTAATTCATTAAGAATGTCGCCCATAGCCTGTTGAAGACTCTTGTTATGTAAATCTTAAGAGTCTATCCAGCTGCGAAGACGGGAATGACAGAAGAAGCCAGGGCTAATTAACTAGTTACTTGTTGACTGTTGTTTTAAATATTTCCACAAAATACACTGTTTAGAACTATATGTCTTTACAAGATTTTTTTCTTAAGGTATGAACCTAATACTGCTTATTTACCTCCTTTGTGGAGATTACATTCTAAAAAATATTTACTGCAAACCATGAAAGATTTACATTAAAATGAACACGTGAAATACACGTATTCCAACATGTGGAGAGATGTTTTCAAAAACAGCAGGAAACACTTAAATGTGAATAGAATGCATACAGGTCTGTCTATCCTTATTATAGAAAACTGCGCTAAAACAATTTTTTAACGTTCATTATATTTAAATTGCATTTTGATTACTTCTTATGTTTATACTAGTATTCTGGAGGAACACAGTTTTATTTTTATTTTATCAGAGACAAAAACAGATTCTGTGGCATCTAAGCTATGGAGCCACATTATTGTCTATGTGTCTTCCCTTTGTGGTCCATTCTGTGCCTGACAAACAAGAAGTGAAATGAAGGGCTAAAGGCTCTTTGCTCTTCTGTCTGAAAACAGCTTGATCCAAGTTGGCAAGGAGCGAATGAGTTCCTTAAAACTAAATGCACCAGAGGTGTCGTATTTTCTTCTGGGAATTAGGAAGGACACACTTGCACCTGTTATGCATCCTCTGACTTCAGAAACAGTAACCTTTGTGGGATAGGACTTTATTTTCTTTTGGTGATAGCGTTTGGATTATCATGGATGATGTCATCACAGCTGTTCTAAAGGAATTAAAGAAACTTACAGGCTAAGGAGTGACAGAGCAAGAAATTAATTTTTGTATAGTACCTTCTTGCCACTCTGCTTTCCACATTCTGCTTTAGGTGTTATCTTTTGGGTTAAGATACAAATTAACATTTCTTATGGCTTGGTCATCTAATTAAAGAATCAGTACCTACTGCAGTATAAGAGCTTGCACAGTTCTAGTTGCAGGCAGCAGACCGAGTAAGGGGCTTTGTTATTAGTTGATCTGGAATTTTCTCTTTTCTTTCTCCTAACTCTTTAATTATTTTGTATTGTTATAAAACCATATGGGATTTGTCAGGACTATTTAAAGATGTGATCCTTTTCCTAAAGGCAACTTGTAAGTAGGACAATAAGCAAGGTGTAGAATACCTGTTACATCTGAAAATGTTTCTGAAGTCAATATAGAAAGCATGTGTACGAGAAGCTAGCAGTAAAGGAAGGGTTTGAAGGACAGGAGGCATAGTAGCATAAAGAAAGAATTAGCCCAAGACGTTAAAAAAGCAAAGCAAAAGTTTTGGGGAAAAAAAGATGATACAAGGTGAGGGCAACAGAGTTTACACTGAAAAGAGATATAGGCACATTAGCAGTTAGGCTGTAGGTAAGGATGAGGTTTTTTGAATTCAATAAAAATTGAGGGCAATATTTAAGAAGAAGATGAGGAGTGGAATAAGGGAGAGGTGATATGGTTAGAACAGTGTTTGTGAGATTAGCAGGGGTTCGTTGAAGAGGAAGAAATCTGGACTGCGGGTTAGACTGGGGAGTAATAGGTCACCAGTAGAAGATGCAATAGAGCCATAATGAAGAAACCATTTTCCAAAAGCAAGAATATGGTTTAGTGGATGTGTTTTAGAGAAAATGGAAAGAAGCATGACAAGACAAGGAGAAGGAGGTTGCAAAAAAAGGGTATATGAAGATAACAAGATGAAACAAACTGTAGTATGAAAACTTAGATGAGCTGTTTGAATGGACAGATGAAGAAAGAAGCAAATAGAGTGGGTGAGATGAGAATATAATTATAAGGCATGGTGGAAAAAACGAGATTATTTCAGTCCAAGCACGAAAAGGAAACAAAAGGGGTGGCCAAAACTGGAAATTTATGGAAGTCAGCAAAGAAGGAAGTGTGGACTCTGAGCTCCAATAGGAATGATGAAGTGTCTTTCAGATCTAACATCTGTGAAAACAAGGAAGAACGGAGTCTGCCTGAAGGAGGCAGATGGAGGATTTAGTGTGTCAGTGACAGAAGGTACAGGAAGGTGAAGAAGTTAGATTTTTTCAATTTCTTTGATTTAGGGTGTTTTAATTTATTAATGCTCCTTTTGCAGTGCAATAGATGAAATTGTGAAGGGTATCATTAAAGCATTTGTGCTTACCCAGATTCTTTCAGAAAATTTGCGCTGGACACTGTGAACAAGTGGATAGCCTTAGGGTGTAATCCCATTAACTACTTGGAGAGTGGTGAAGTAATTACGGTAATCCCTGTTGCCTGTATTGGAGCTTTTATGAGACCACCTGCAGGTCATTCCTTCTGACCTAAAAAGACCCATTTTAAACATTGTGCTGTAAAACCTGAGATGACTATACTGAAATAGCAGCATTAAGGGCTAATTAGTAAATATGCTTTCTTACTGATGGCATATAATTAAGAAATTGTATTTCCTATTTTTTTTCAGCAGCTTTTCTGCAATGTTAGTTAGCAGAACTCAAAGATAATGGTTTGATTTTAGTGCAGCTACATCTTTTTTTAATCCATTGTGATCAATAAATCATGAAAAATGTACATTTACCCATATTGCCTGTAATGCTTAGTAGGAGTTACTGATGACTTAATAATAGTATGCGTAGAAATAGTGGCATAATTACTCCCTGCTCTTTGTTGCAAACAATGAATCTAATTCTCTTCTCATTTATGCTGGTGTAACTAAGCTGACTTAAGAGGAATTTCCCTGGAATTGCATTGCTAGAATGACAGGAGAGTCAAACTTAGAGTTTGTAAGTTAAAGAGAATCAGTTCTTCACATTTATGGTACTCTGTTTTGTTCTGGTAACTGAACTTGTAACTCAAGTTGCAAATAAGTAAATCCTGCACAGGAGCTGGGATTTTTTTCAAAATAGCTTTGCTATTAAGTAGGAACGTTTGCATAGCAGAGTGTTCATTCTACTTCATTGCAGACATAGTTTCACTAAATAGGAATTTATTCTAAGTGGATTCCAGTTACTTTCTTATGTAAACTTCTTTAAGGTTAGTAGTGCTGCTGTGACCAGAACTTTTGAGATCAGCGGAAGGGCTGCTAGTATCAGGTGCTGCAAACCAAATCTGAAATCATAGAGGAGCAGGAATGAAATCTGGAGGATGAGAGATATGTAAGAAACTGCCAAATGCTCTTTTTTTTTCTTCTTTTTTTTTTTTACCTGAGTATGTATGGTTAGGGCAAGGTTTTATCTGTATGGAGGGGAAAAAAAAAAGTCAATTAAAGAGTTGTCAGTTAATCCCATGTTATCTTATTAAAGAACTGTAAACATGAGTATTGGCTAGTTAATGAGAAAAAAAACCTGTCAGTGAACAGTTATTCTCGCCTTAAACAAGAAGGAAAAAAAAGGGTTTTTTAAAAAAAAACTTGTTTGTGTTATTTTATATGCCTTTTAGAGGATGGTGAAATAAAGTATTGATTGCTCTATTTAAATAAATCCTGGAGGGGAGGTTTTCAATTTATCCAAGTGTTTTTTCTGATAGGAAAGGCTGAAAAGACAAGTGCCTTGTCATTGTGTGTGCTCAAACTACACAGTATTCTCATCTAAGTTTGTCAGAGTATTGGATTGAAATGTCACTTTATCTAATGGGAGACATGAAATTGGCCTTGTCAGATCACCCACTTATTGTAAAAAACAGCAGTTCGTATCTAATAAGTGACATAAAAGTAATCAAACATTGAGCAAAAGGAAAATAGTAGGGTGGAATTGATTACATGTATTTGGTGAAGTAAATTAGACTTCTACATACAGACCCTAGGTTGAATTTTTCTAATAGCGGGCAAATCCAACATAGATTAGATTTAGGAGAACAGAATGAGCCTGTCTGAGCAGACATCAGATTTTTACAGAGTTCAGACTGCTTATTGAGTTCAAACAAGGTAAACCTAGGTGTCAAATTGGTTAAAAGGAGTTTTGTTAGGTTTTTAAGCGAGGGCATGGAAAGGTAGCCGTCTGTAATGCTGGCAGCTTAGATGTCTGCATTTTTCCAAATGGAAGATTTAACACTGGGAACAGAACCAAACCTCCAGAAGGACCTGTAGAGCAAAGAATTTATTCTGGAGGACAAACTCATTTTGAGATCAAGACACAGTAAGAAAACACTAACAATTTCTTATCTGTGATATCAGTTGTTCTCATACATTAAAGATACATAGGTACTTAACGTTTGTTTCATCTCTGCCAACTAACCTTTCGTTGCTGGATCCATCAGTCTGTCTGTGCCCTTTTTGTACAAACAGTGCTGATATTAGGACTTCCTTTTATGGTTGCTTGACAGTTCCTATCATGAAGTCCTGCTTTGGGATACTCATATTTTGACAAACTGATTTCAGGCTGATATTTTCCGGTGTGGGTGTGTACCTCAGCCTAAAGGTTTTGAGAAAACCACCAGCCAGAACAGTTGAGGTAGTTCAGCCATCTTAGCAAACTTGTCATAGGAAAGTGCTGAAGACTTTGGGCTTTGAAGCGGGGACTTTTTTTCAGGAGGTTAATAGTTATGTGAAGAATACTATTTTTCTGTTCCTTTGAAAATCTCCTTTGACGTATAGTCAATTTACAAGCTACTAAACAAAACCCACCAAGACTCATGTTCTAATATGTACAGTGGAGACTTCTCTGAGTTAAATGCTCAAATTCCCCCCAGATTCTAGATACAATGAATAGAATTTTAATGCAGCTACTGATCTGAGCTCGTCTGGGACGGGCTGGATCCAGGCACCTGTGTTTTTGGTATACAGCCCTCCACCTTGCTGAGCCCTTGTACTGAGGGCAGAATGGTGAGGTGCACGATGTGGATAGCTAAGCGTGCAAGAGCAAATAGCTGCGTACATGGATGAGGTTGTTAGTGGTGGGACTGAAAGGTATGGCAAACTGGGAGGTGTTTTGAAATGAGAGGGGAGGTAAGTAAAAATTGAGACTATGTCAGCAGTAAAAACTAGGGAGAAAGATGACAAAGGGTCAAAGGTAAACGTATGTACATACATGCATATGCAAAAATATGTGTGGGTGTGTATATATATATATGTATGTAGGGGATGAGGATGGGGACTGAGGCCAGTGGAAAAAGGAACGGTCTGGAAAAGGGAACTATGTAGTACAGAAGGGGAGAGGAAAGGCAGATGCTAGGGAGAGGCTTGGTTAGAAGCAGCAGACTGGAAGGCAGGGAGAGGAGCCGGCACAGACCTTATAGATACAGCCTGGGGTAAAAAACCCCAAACCTGGGGTGGGAATTTGGTGGTGTTTGGAATGTGGGGATGGTGTCCATAGTGTGGGGAGAAAACGAAAACTGAGCAAAGCTGAGAATGGGAAGGGTAGATGGGTTTAGACCACTCGGGTAAGCAGATGAGGACAGAGCGAGAGCAGTGCAGGCTGAGGCGTCGCCGTCTTGAAAGAGCGTTGGCGAGTCGGGAGTTGTCACGTCAGAGTAACTGGGTTTGGGAGGAATCGTGTCTGGGGAAGGGAACAGTTTGTGCCTAGTTAGGGGTGGGTGGTGATAGTAATACTACTACAACTACTACAGGGTATAGCAGGATGTCTGCTAATGTCCAACTAATAGAATGTACCTGCATAGGCTTGTCAATATATAGTACAAGGACACTTGTTTTTCTGTAGAGTTTCAAAAGATCTATAAAATACAACGAGATTTTCTTAAATGATGAATTTACAAATAATTTTAAGAACTTAGGTTACTGAGTCAGGTTAAGTTTTTATCCTGAGCAGTCGCAGTAAAGCAAGAGTGTAAAATTAGCTCACATGTTACACATCGTACTGTTTAGAGGTGTTGTTTAGCTAAATAATTACATGCTTCAGCAGGAATTGAAAAAAATATTGCATGAAGAACTGTCGTATTTCAAAATTGTTGCCATGTCTTTTGTTATCAGTGGTGGTTTTTATTGCCCTTCATCTACAACTAAATGCTGCAAAATGGCACTGCTCTGCATTGTTTCCAAAGGGGTAGAGTCATTTGCATGCTCGAAAGAGGAGCACAATCATATATATATGATATATATGATGTATAAAAAAAAACTAAAATGGAGAGGAAAACAGAAAAAAAAACCCTTAAAGCTGTTTAGTTGATTTCAAGACTATAAAACTATAATTATTTGATTAGTTTTATAATAATTAAGACATTATTAATGGGGACAGAGCATCAGAGGTACTTGGTACCTTATTTTTATCACTTCACCTACTCATGATGTGCAGAACAATATCACGTGGGAATATCGTGACATTGTCTTTCAAACAGTTATTGCTTAATTAAAAAAAATAGCTTGCAGGATAAATATTTGTTTCCCCGCAAATGTAACATGACTTCATTCTCTCACTCTCTCACCTCAAAAGAAAAAGCGAAAAATGTTACTGTTACTGTTGAGGTAGGTTTTTCCATTTTTCAGGTTAGCTGTCCTGAGCCACAGAGAAGAAATGTCTATTTTTTTGTGTTCTATAACTCACTTAAATCTCAGAGATTTACATTATCTCCACTGGCATCTCTGTGTGATGCCTTTCCTCTCCCTATTAAAATTTTAAAGGAACTGCAAAACATAAAGATGTTAGGATCTTGTAGAAAATGTTTGGAAATTCTGTATAATTTAAAGCGCAAAGCAGTGTAAATAATGGAGTTGCTGTTTCAAGTATGTTTCCAATTAATATATGCACATGAGAGTAAATAGTTTATGTGCATGTATGGCTAAATTTCTTTTTATGTTCTGTGTAAGAGAATGGCTGCTCCTTATCATAAAGGCTTTGTCTCTTTCTCATATTTACTGTAAATGAACTATTTACATAGGATGACATTAAAGCATCTGCCTAAAGCTTTCTGTCATCTGCAGACGTCTGACTTTGTAAGGTGGCCACTATCTTCTTTCCATCAGGGATTATGCCCATCACCGTTTGTCGCAGAATTCAAGAAGAGGTCAGCTGTCTGTCCAAAGTCTAAGAAGCATTAAATTTGAAATTATGGATAAACATACCTTCTTTTTTTAAGTTACTACTCAATTTTAAAAGCTTGTCTTTAGAGGGTTTCACAGTAATGAGTACCTTTGTTTAAAGCTGTTTGAAAACAGATTGACAAGGAAGAACTCCTCTTAAAGCTAAACCATTGTACTAAATAGCCACTGCTACAAACCTGTTTCTGCAATCAGTTGAAATTCCTTACTCGAATGTACACAGCTGTAAAATCGCTGGTCTATTGTACCATTTTAATAAAGGATTAATCGGAAGATAATTTGCATGGTATTTATTTAAGACTACCCCAGTGGCCACCAGTAAAACTGCTTTTAGTAAAAGGTGGTGCTGCAGTCTGGTACCTACCTGATTTGTGATTCAGACTCCTCAGTATCTTAAAAAACTAAAATCATTCTGCCTAAAGGAGGAATAAAGGAGTAAGTCAGAAGAACAACTTTCATACCTTAGTCATGAAATCACCTCATTAGATCTGGTAGTATGCCGTTTGTATTAAAGTGTCTGCTTAACTCTGAGTCTCATGTTTTTAACCGGTCACTTAAGAATGAGCATCATATTTGTAATGAAAGATTCGTTTATGTAACCTCGATCTCTGGTAAGAAGACTACTTTTAGTATTAAACTACATTACTAGTATTAAACTGCAGTATATGCAGGCTTTGCTGAAATCATGCAGCTTGTGTTAACCTTTTGCACTTTGGTCACAAAGGAATGAAAAATATGCCCCGAGGGATAAAAAGACAATAAAATGCTGTCTATTTCAAGTACTTGTAATACTTGGAATGGACTGGTGTAACCACTAACCTTAGTGACCTAACTCCTGAGTTCGCATTTTGAATGGCACTTCAACAGCCTTTAGGAGCATTTGAAACTTGAAAGTAATTAACTGTTCTTTCAGCATGGCTAAGTAAATGCCTTAGGATGCTCTATAAAAGTTCCATTTCATGTCTTGGTTCACAAAACAGCCTAATGATTTAAATTGATGCTAAATCATTTTGAGTCAAGTCAGAACTGTTGCCAGACATGCTATTGCTGTATGAAGCCATAGTTTATATACTTCAGGAACAATAATTTCAATGAAACTGCAGTATGTGTCTAAACAAAAGATGACATCGGTGTGCTATATATTGCTGCTGACATATAACAGTGATTTCCCTAGTGATTTGAAAATGTAAACAATTTTCTTTTCTTTATGTACATGAATATACCACAATATATTAAGCTACTTTTATGTCTGTTGCAATCAGTAATAATTAATAGACATCTTTGGAGGCATTCTGGATTATTGCCCACTGTATCGTGTTCTTCATGACAGTAATCAATTAGTTTTGTTAAGATGAAACTATATAACGTCAATGCCTATGTTTGCTGTTTTGTGATGTCATATTTCAGCAATTACTAACAGACTGCACAGATTGAAGCTTACATACAAGTGTACAATGGTAATTGGAAACATTATCTGAGGCATAGCTAATCTTCAATGTACTTAGTGCTCTGTGAGTTCTCTTTGTAAATGAAAAAAGGTAGCATAATGTAGTATAATTGCATGTTTGTTAAAATAGCAATTCTGCTATTTCTTAGGAAATACTAATACTTGCTTATTGCGTTAGTTTCTCCCTTGTGCTTCGTTCTTTCATGTTCTTTGCTTTAACTCTGACTTTGAAGTTCTTGAGAAATGATGAAATATGTAAATTCAACTTCTTTTCTGTTTGACTACCTATATCTCAACAAGTTGAGAAATAGTGAGCAGAAGAGCATAAATCTGAATCTACAGTTTAGGGAAGACAGATGTTCTCCATTTATTACGTATTCTGTGTAGCCTTAAGAAGGTGGCAGTGTTTGCTGATAGATATATTAAAAATATTGGATCAAACAGTGCCTGAGTACAGCAGCCTGGTTGCATTCTACATGAATATATTTAGCCAATGGGAAGGTGAATTTTATGCAGATGTGATGCGTGAAACAGCAGAGTAATTTCCTGGTGAATCAATAGGAAAAAAATGAATTTGTTATTTGCCTTTAAGACAGATGATGTCTGCAAATTGTTTCTGCAGTCTTATTTAAAATAAGGGGTCCATCCCTTAAGAAATAAAAGTGGTTTTAAAATTTTGCTCACTTTTAAAATCTTTAGAATGCAGAGTATCAGGTGATTATGCACATGGCAGAGTACGGTAGTTAGTGAAAATAAGCTATTATATGAAACAGAATCAGAGTCATAGTAAAGACTAAAGAATTCCCCCAGCTCTCATTTAGAAGCTGTTTGTGTTTAACCAGGATATAGGACTTGCGAAAATACTGTATTTATCCTGCTCACACAGAAGTCTGAAAGTCTGAAGGCTGAGTAGTACAGTCTGTGAGAAATAATGAATAAAAAATTTACTTTGCTTTCATGTAGAAATCGCTGTTCTGGCGATGTCTAAAAATAGACTACAGTATCAATTTTAGCTTAAAAATGTGACTTTTGCATCTTTACATCCAGTAGGAACTGTACTTCGATATAAAAAACCTGAGATCGTCTTTCTTTTTAAACTGCAAGTTAAAGGTTGCCATGTAATGTCTAGTGAATAGAATTGCAGTTGCACCCAGTTTGAAGTTACATGGTAGAAAACAAAAGTTTCAGGTTAAAATCTCCAAGTGCATAAGCAAAAGTTTGTGTATTGCAGTTTGTTGGAAATAAGTTAATCTGTAGTGATGATTTCTTCGTATTTTTATGCAATCTTCAGCTCTAATATAGTACAGAACCCATTGTTTATCTGAATGTTTTAGAAGCAGAAAAAATACCAGTATAATCATTGCTACTTTTTGTAACTTACTGTGCTTCAGAGCCACCAGTTCCCATTGCTCCACCTCAGCTGTCTTCAGTCGGCGCGACATACCTGTGGATACAGTTGAATGCCAATTCTATCAATGGGGATGGACCCATTATTCAAAGGGAGGTTGAGTATCGAACTTCGAGTGGAAGCTGGTATGACATACAACCTGTGGACTCCACAAGCTATAAGATTGGGCATCTGGATCCTGACACAGAATATGAAATCAGTGTATTACTTACAAGACCAGGTGAAGGAGGAACTGGATCTCCCGGCCCAGCTCTCAAAACAAGAACAAAATGTGCTGGTAAGTGGTACTCAAAAGTTATTGGACAGTTGTAAGTATCTTTCTAGGGTTGAAAACAGAAGTTATTTCACTAGCACTGTATACTCTCTACCTTAAACCAGCAGGTTTAAGTATAAGCTATTAGCATTTGCCAGCTACAGTGACCTTGAAACAAACCTTCAGTGCCACTGTAGATTGTAGATGAAATCATATCTGTGCATGCCTTAAAGTGGTCGATGTAGAGTGCTGTATAAACCAACTGTTTTTACTGTCAGGCATGCACTGAGCTCTCTCCATTTCATTACACCCCTTTCTTGCCAGTGTATGCTTGGGTGTCAGGTTTGTTCATTTTTTGTTTCTTTTTTTTTGGCTAGCATCCTAAGCTTGATAAGAACTTTGTTTTGGATAAAGTTTCTTTTTTCCTTTTTTCAATGTCAGGTATATCAAACTTGTAAATAAAGTGGAAAGAGGTCCTGTGTAACAGTGAAAGTATGCACTGTGAAGTCTCAATTACCAGATGAGGTTTAGCAAAGAACTGCTTTCTTGAGTGACTAATAGCTTGTCTTTTCATTAAATGAGGTAGTGATTTGTGATGCTGTGTAGCAGTCTTGGCTCCTGTTTTGGATGTTATAATTAATAGTGCTGACCTCTGACTGTAAAAAGATGCAAAATAGACCTATTATACAAAAGCAATTGTACAGTAATTTTCAGGAAGAGTGGCAGCGATATTAATTTGGGATTCAGCTGCTCAGAAAATAATAGACTGTACTGTGACCTGGAATTTCTTTTTGTCATTAGTATTTTTCCCTAATATTTTGAAACTTCTGTCTGCTGCTGTAGTAAGTTGGTGGAAGACAGGCGGAAGTTTACGTAGAAGAAATGGAACTAAGCAAATGGTATTAGCTTATTGATCCTAATCTTTTAAAGGATGGCTTGGTGTTATTTGTCTGTTTATCAGGAAAAGTTACATACTTCAACAGAAAAGATGATGTATTTATGAAAGTAGTCACTTTTTATAAAGTTACTTGGCCACCTGTCAGTGGCTAAATGACAGTTCAGTTGAACTGATTGGTGTGATGTCAAACACAGAATGAAATAAAGTTACTGTCAGTATCTGTGTTAAGTTTTAAAGATGCAAGTTTATACAAGTAAAATG
>Ga0181612_166757_pt1 | contig 15202 bp, 7 predicted proteins | sample HoacroProtozoa21_FD_119630 | JGI IMG/M metagenome (GOLD analysis project Ga0181612, IMG submission 119630) | Hoatzin crop microbial communities from Cojedes, Venezuel. Combined Assembly of Gp0051906, Gp0051904, Gp0051908 | reverse complement strand
GCCAAGAAACTTGACCAAAGAGAACTGATTGGCAGAAACTGGGCCAAGTTCACAAACCTGCAGGATAATCTTCCACTAGGAAAAAAAAAAATCCCCCATAACCCGAAAGTGATTAAAAGAAGGATTTCTGTAATTTGTTCGGGAGGGGGGAATGTAACAAACTAATTTAAGCTAATGTAATGTTTATAAAGTTACTTAGATAATGACACCATGTATGCCATTATAATCATTAAAACCCAATCTATGTGTTTTTTTTCTAAAAAACTTAGATGATTAACACAAAATCAAGTTGATATGAAGGAACAATTACTTTTAGAAAAAAAATCAGGAGGTCCTAATATTCTGTAGAATGAGGGAGGATGCAGCTGTATGTCGACAGCTTTCATATCCTCATTTGAATAATGTGGCCTGAATCTGTCACTTTATTCATCCTCCTTATGCTCAGTGTACTCTGCATCAACAACAAATTAAGTTGTAAATAAGAGACAATCATCACTTTTGTTTTTAAGCAGCTTCTGCATGGAGAATTTCAATGTACTGTTTCTTTTTGACAGAAAGAAAGGGATTCTACACTCTGCTTATGTAAGCACAAATATGAGGAAACCCACTGAAATGAAACAATAAGGGAGCACTTGAGAACTGCTCCAAAATGTTCTTGGAAGTACATTTCTACCACCACAGAAATCTCTTTTTCTAATAGGACACATATAATGAAAACTGTTTCATTTACTGTAATAATTATTCTGACTTTGCTCTAAAATGTCAATGATTTTTTTATTTTTAATTTAAAACCATCCCCTTTCCTCACCTAGGCATGAGCAGGGTACACCTCAACAGGAAGAACAAGTGAATAAAGTCAGCTGCAACCTTTGTGTACCCAGAAATATTATTAATCTCCCATATAACATGATAGCATTTCATGAGCAAATACAGCATGCAGTAAGGTGGGGAGGGAGGGGGGAGGAAGAAGAGATTTTCTTACCTTTACATCTGAGAAGTAGGTTTTCAGCATATTGGAACTTGGGTACCGGGTGTAAAAGAACATGAGCTTGGCCTTTTTCAAGTGATTCGGTGACAAGCCTTCCTGCATGTAGGATTGAATTAGTAAAGGAAAATGCTTTTCTTGAGAAAGCTGTTTCTGAGCATATAGAGCTAGCAAAGTGCCCCCTTCAATACTCTACAGTTTCCCGGACTACAGGAGAAAATGTTAACATTTAAATCGCTGCGCTGCAATTTTCCGCAAAACAGCTAAACGAGGGATGCGAGGCCACGCAACTTAAACCCCGGATTCCCTATCAGTTTTGGTGCTGGGTCTCGTGAACCTTGCAAGTTTACGGCTTGTGTACCGTATGTATGTTCACTTGTTGCTAAGGAAACAAATGCACGAAGCATGTGCCGCAGAAAACTTATCGGAAGCTTTTTCTCCCTCCCCTTTGCAATGCCAGCTAAAGTTTCTTTTCTCTCAGCATTGTGCCGCTTGCATGAGATAAAGCTAACGCATGCGAGACAGTCGGAGGCGCGTTATCACGCTGAGCAATGTTTTATACAGGCAGTACGTTTCGCCCGTTTCACTTGTGTCGATAGATTTCAACACCTTGAGTAACTCCCCCTAATCCCGCTGTTGCTCTGCTCCAGTGGCTGCCGTGCAAATCAAAGCGCAGTTTGTAAGAGGCAGAGCCCCTCTGCCGCTCGATCCCCCCCGCCACAAACTTGTCGCCTCCCGATTTACACAGTTAACTCCTCGGAGAACGAAGATGTATTTGGGGCTAACCAATCGATAAACGCAGGCTAGCAGATCAATAAATGGCCACTTACCCTATAAGGCAGCCTATTTATCCTGGCAACATCATTGCCTTTTAGATCTGTAAACAGAAGCAACTAAAAGAGTTCCCAAGGGAATGTGAAGCTAACCATAACAATCTCGGCTTGCTGATTTTTCTCCCAGCTTCTTGGCTCTCTTTTGTGTACTGCGTGCTAGGACGGCTCTGGTCACATCTGTGCCGCAGGCTGGCCCTGCCATTTCCTCAGCAAATTAATGGCTTTATAATTTATCAGAAATGAAGATGCACGTGGAGAAAATCAATGTGGCTCCCACAAGGTCAATTAAGGGTTCTTCCCAGAAGCTTCTCTAAGGACTGTTTCTCCTAAACACAATTGTTGAAAATTTCACTCCGTTCACACCTTATGGTGGGGGGAAGGTCAACCCAGTTGACAGATGCGCTGCAGCCAAGGTGCCTCTTCCCCCTCACGGCCGTGCGCACGTCAGCACGGAACATCTCATTCCAGGCCTCGAGACGGGAAACCCAGACTAATTTTTGCCAACAGGCTACTAACGATTAGCTAGTCTTTTTCAGCAGAATTCCTTCTTCTCTAATTCATGAAATCTGCTGAAACCCTTTATTTTAGTTACAAGGTTCATTTTCTCATTGGAAAAATGTAGCATTTAAAAAAAAGAAGTCATTGACAATATTAGTTTAAAAACCCCTTATCATCTGGAAGTACACGGAAAACGGCTCAGCTGAACTTGCATTTTGTTTTAGATGCTTAATGATTACAAAGAAGATAATTTATGACTGACATACTTCTTGTGCCAAGAGAAGAGTTGAAAGAACCTCCAGTTACCTCCATTAGACTGATAGAGAAGTCTAAAAGAGCATTACACTCTGCAGTGCCATCTGTCAAAATACGTAAGTGAAATAATAGTAGCAAGCTGTCACCTATTGCTTAGTGATAAGAGTTTTAGACAAATCAAACTTCTACGCCAGAAATCCACTTTGTTATGCGATCCTTTCAGGAAAATCGGGGTCCAAAGGGGAACTCCAATAAGTAAAAGAAAAAAAATTCCTAAGTCTCCTTAATTTGCAATTCCTCTGACGCTGACAACATGCTAATATCGGGTTTGGCGTATATTCTCTTTCAATGCAAGCTCAAAGACAGACTTAAACTTTCAAAAAAAAGCTCTCATTTGCTGGATTTAAGCATATTAGACAGTTGTCTAAGCATTTGGATTCCTTCTGCATTTAGGATTTTTAAATATTTTCTGCTCTAATGCCAGAGGATATTGATATTGAATGAAACATGTATTAAAAGATGTTCTGAGACTCAAATTCCCAGAAACCCATTTTTTATTAAAATTATACTTGTTCTTAAGCACTTGGCAGCCTTAAAGCGATATCAAATATGCAACAAATCTGTGTATCTTGATCCTAAGGTTAACGCTTTACCATGATAAAGGATATGTTCTGTAATATCTAGCAAAAAATAGTTAATGACAGACTTAAGAGCTAAGAATTAGATAACCCACGGTTATTTCAGAAAAAAACTGAACTGACCAATTGCTTAATTTCCTTTTTAAGTGCTTGGGCTGAAAAGCAACTGTTCTTCCAAGAAAGCACTAGCTGTTTCCAGGATACTTACACACGCACAATGACTCATGATGAAATAGATTCAGTAAACATACAGCTGTACCGAACACGAGCTAAGCCCCATTCAAGGCCAGGAAAGAAAACGAGCACAAATAAATATTAAGGAGGTAAAGGGAGGAGGGGTGCCGAATGGAACGCAAACAAGCTCTGTCCCAGCAGCTCGTGTGGCTCGCCTCAATTCTCTTAGCCATAGCTTTGTGAAGACAGATGACATTCAATTCTATGGGTAATGCAAAATAGACAATAACTGCTGAAACTTGAGCCAGCTGCCAGGTGTAAAAAAAGAAAAAAAAAAAAAAAAAGAAAGGAAAAAAAAAAGAGAGAGAAAGAAAAGATGATAAATCCATAAATTAATGAAAGACATCTGCTCAGGAACATAAAAGATCAGAGGAACAGTGTACTGCAGCTGAACCTAAAGCGGTATTCAAACAACCTGAGCGTCTCGGCGCTGTGCGTTTACACAGCGCAGCCCGGCCTCACCTCACGCAGCAGTGCAGAAAGGCAAAACGCTGAGAAATAGGAAGGGAAGGACTGGGAACAAAATATATACCCGCTCTCGTGAGTTTCAGCTGGAGAAGCACAGAGGTGGCACTGCACAGCATTTGGTTCATTTGCATTTCAATCCTCCCAGGTAACGTTCCTCTTTCGAAAAAATGTTTTTTCAGCGATGATCCTTCACTCCTGTTACTCTCAGCCTGAGCTCCCACAAATGCTCTGACAGGCTTTACTAGCCCACACATGTACTGAGCTGAAGGAAAAGAGGGAAGAAAAGGCTGTATCAGGTAAAAAAAAAATCTGCTCTAGCAAGGCCAAGCTGCTCCTTAAGTTACACCTCAGGTGCTTTTATTCAGCAAAGCTCCAAACAGCTGCATCTCCGAGCATCTTCCAGACCCTTCAGAGAACGGGCTGGCTGGAAAGCATTCGTTCACCGCCCAGGTTTTATCAACAGCACGGAGTTCTCCAGCTTTCTGTACAAACGCTCATTTTTTAAAAAATTTAATTAGTTTAATTCTAGTCAGATGTAATAACTCCTAATTTCAAAAATGTTGTAATTCACTAATTACAGCTTTCACATATTGGGACTGGGAAACTCATTCCAGTTGGATTGGAATTCTGTTTAAAAATAAATAAATTGCAGAAAGTTTCACTAATGTTTTAAAGCCCTCCTGCCAGGGAGAGCACGCTAAACTTCTTCACCTTTACACACGTCTTCACAGCACACAAACTACTGTTGTGCTTCAATTCTGATCCATGCAAATGTTTGGGGACTGAACAAGGCTATTTTTCTTGAGATGCAAAGAGGATGCCTGACAAAGGAAGACCGTGCAGAAAAACAATTCACTGTCTGTTTCTTTTGGAATTTGAATAAAACTTAATATTTGATTAAACAGATTAGTTTGCAAAGATACAGACTGCATTCATGACTAAGATGGGAATTCATGCTGCAGGTGCATCTTATCTTGTTCAGCAACATACACAAACATTAACCATTTCCTTCTGCAATTCAGCCAAGAATGATCAGATACATTTTACAGGCGTTGGTTAAAAAAAAACACCACAAAAAAAACCCAACAAAGAACAAAAACAAACAAAAACCGCCAAAACCCAGGCTGGTTCGGTGTTTTAGCCTACTACTAAAACTTGAACTTGGCTGTATCTGCTAGTCTCATGTTCTCATCCTGGCTGTATTGTCCATGAAAACAGATGTTGCTTTCTGCAGGTAAGAAAGATCTGCTTCTCTCAAGACATATACTCCTTATACATGCACATTCAACCATGTAAAATAAAAGCACCACAACAGAATTGGCCACAAACAAACCAAGCTCCATACTGCGCCCTTCCCTGTAAACTGCAAGCTACGTGGAGAAATGAGCCACTGCTAGAAAAAAGCCAATCCATCCCCACAGCCAAGCCATACACCAGAATACACGTTGTGTAGAAGCGTCATTTAATAAATCCAAACCCAGATCAAACTGCAGCCTGCAATAGTGTCTAGGTGGGAAAGTCAGAGCGCTTTCACGGTGGCAGGGGAAGCAGTGGGGCAAGGAGTCACTCCACTCGGTGTGCCCCCCGATGCTGAGCCTGGGAGTGGTGGGGATCTCACACCCCTGCTTCAGCAGAAGCAAGAAGCTCCGCAGGCGACCGCCAGTGAGACTGAGCAGGAGAAAGGGGGGGGACACAGCAGAGGCAAGGGAGAGGTGCTCCACGGGTGGAGAGGATCACGTGCAGCCCCAGAACTACTCCTGGTTCACACGCTCGACATTTTTCACCTCTGCTCACTCCTCTCCCGGGTTGGGAGAACTACTTTTATACAAAAACAATTAGTATGCCACTGTACTGTTTGGTAGAAATGACTTAATTGCTCCGGCCTGAGTCTTGCCCTTGGCTGCCACTCCTGTTGACCTCAGGACCGCCCTCCGAGCATCGCAGCTTGCATTTCTACACACAGGAAAGATCTTCGGTTTGGATCTCCAAAAGCAGCTGGCAGTAACTGCAAGTGATGCTGGATTTAGACCGACTCCTCTGGTTTGCCCTACAATGCATATGGTGAAGATTTCCCTGCTACCAATGCAGCAGAGAGATCCTCACTCAAGAGCGAGGTCCCTCAAACATCATGTCCACTACCAGCCGGCTCTTGAAAACACCAACAGCTAAGGAAGGTGCTTTCAAACTGGAAACGCTTCCCCCTCGAGAAATGGGACTATTCATACAGGTCAGACAGCAGCAATTCTTGACTCAAGCTTGACCTAAGTTAGATCAGCGACTGGTGGTGATGGGCTCCAGATCTCCAGTACCTGCCTTCGTCCCAGTGGTGCCCGCTGCCATGGGAGGGATGGGAAGCCCAGACAACCAGTGGGTCTCAAGCCCTGCCAGCCCCCTCCTGAGGATTTAACACGTCTACATAAAATGTGGTTAAATCAGTCTAAAACCACCAGTTATTAATCACCTAGAATATACACAGTGATGGGGCATATCCTGATGCATCCAGCTTCACATGATGCCCCTCAGCGTCGCTACCATCACTCAGAGAGGGGCAGAGTCGCTCAGTCGCATCAGGTGGGGAATGAAATTAGCTGCATCTAAGGCTCTGTGCTTGCACTATTGCCTTCTACTGGGGTCTTGGAGCTGGGATAAAATGTTCATCCACTCTTTACTCAAAATCCTCAATTTTAGCATCAGGCAGACATGGTATTTTATTCACTTCTAGTACGACTGTACTTGGAAGAAAAATCTTTTGACCAAAAAACGCATTAGGGGAAAAGATGCAAGGAGTGGGAGGTGTTCTTGGTAAAAAAGAAAAAAAAATTGTAAAACAATCTAGTACTAGTTTCCAAGGGGGGGGGAAAAAGATCATGACTATGGCTGGATATGCCTAAATAAAGGCAGAGATGTATTTTTTTCCCTAACTAAAGCTTGCTATTGAGCTAAAACGAGATTTTTTTTTTACCATCATTTTTTTTAAGCAGGTGAAGTGTTCTGTAAATTTAACACAGCTGAAGTTTTATATTTAATTGTTCTCTCTAGCTTTCCAAAATAATTTGCTTTGTGTATGTTAGGACAAAAGATTTCTGTGTATGGCTGAACAGAGGTTAATCATGCATAGCAGGCAGCTGCACAAGGGCTGAGGAACAGACCTCTGGGTGGGGGAAAGAACTTGATGCAGCCTGAATATATCAGTACCTGTGTCTTTTGTGCTTCATTTGCCTTATGCACTTGCGAGCCGAAGGCTCGTGATGGCCGTGCCGTGGTAGCCACGACACCATTAACGCAGGTCGCGTGTTGGCCTGGCAGGGGAGGGAAAGGAGGCAGCCGTGGCTTGAACGGTTTTCGGCCGAGGGCAATGCCTCCTCGATCACCCCCCGACCTGGGGAAGGACGCACCAGCCCAGAGAAACCCACCGGCACCCAGGTCACGGGCTCAGCTTGCTTTCTGACCCCGCGGGACGGTCTAAAAGACTCTTGGGAGGCCTGGCGGCTTTTTTAGGCGAACGCCATTGCCGAAGGAGCGCCGTGAGCCAACACCCAGCGCTTCACTTGGCCTCGCCAAGCCGTCCGCCCGCTCCCCCGCCAGCGCCCCGCTCCCGCAGCACGGGCACGGCCACCCCGTCGTCTCCCGCCGGCCGCCGCGTTAGCGCTCGTCTTTCGAAAAGGATATTGCACTTCCCGAGTAGGGCGAGATTTCGGACATGTCTTGCAGGTCGCCACACTCGGACTTTATGAGGGACAAGGAGAGGCCCTCAGCGGCGCTGGGGGGGTGGGCGGGCGAGCAGGGGTGGTGGTTCATGTGGTGCGACGACATCTTGGTCCTCAGGCTGGTGGTCTCCCGGGTGAGGTCGAGGGACTCGGGGGAGGCGCGGTCCTTCCCCGGGAAGGAGGCTGAGGGGGCACCCAGAGGGCTCTGGAAGGGGTAGGCCATGAGGGGCAGCGGGAAGGGGTGGCGGAACGAGGAGGTGGAGAAGCCGGCGGTGGCCGAGAGCGGAGACTGGTGCAGGGAGGCGTGGTGGCCGCCGGCCGGCGGGGCCGAGGCAGACTGGTCGGAGGAGTTCTTGCGGACAACGAGGGGCAGCGCCTCGGTTTGGTCGGTGGCGCCAGGCATGGGGACGCTGCCGAAGGTGTCGAGGGGGTTGGGAATGATGACGTCCCCGAAGCACTGCAAACGCTGGTTGGCCGTGTGGAAGTTGTGGTTCTCCCCGTTGACGGCGAACCTCGCCTGCGGGATCTGGAGAGGTGGGAAGACCTGAGGAAGCTGGCGGGAGGGCTTGGACGAGAAAACCTTGACCACCGTGTCCACAACTTGCGACATGGCGGTGTTCAGCTCCTGCTTCAGCGTTTCGGCCAAATGCTTGCCTTCGGGGTGGAAGGTGTTTGGCCCTTGCTCCTTCTCCTTGGGACCTTCTCTTTTCGGCTTGTTCTCTGCGATCTCCTGCTCCCGGATGAGGGCCCGTGCCCGGTCGATGAACTGCCCCGGGTCCAGCTCGCACATCTCGTTGTCCGACCTGCTGACGGAGTCGCCGGCCCTCGCATCCATGGTTTCGGAGCGCATGCTGTCTTCGGACAGGTTGCCATCTTCATCATTTTCGGAGTCGGTGCTGTCGTAGATCTGGTAGAACTTCTCCTGCAGCTGGCGCAGCTGCTTCTGCATGTCCTCCAGCTGCTGCTTCAGCTGTCTGCGCTCCTCTCGCTTCTGCTCTTTCCTCGCCGAAACCAGCTGCTGGAAACTCTGCTGCTGCTGTTGTGGCAGCTTTTGCTTGCGTTTGTTTTCTCTGTAACTTTCTCGGGGACTCACGGACTGCGGAGCTATTTCTCTTTCATTTTCATTGCCCCTTAATGCCACGCTGGGGGAATGGCTCATACCCCGAATTATATTCTCAACCCGGGCGCGTTTAGCTCTCAGGTGCTCGTCGCATAACCGATCCACATCAAACTGGCTCATAGTCGGCCTGCCAAAAGGGGAAAGACACTCTTGGGGGCTGTCTCTTGAAGAGTTGCTGCATACATCCTCCTGATGTACTTCTGAGCCTGTACTAGAGAGACCGCTGGCTTGGAAACTGGGCTCCGTGCCACCATTTTTGTTCATGTTATTTTTCAACAGCTGGGAAATTATGGTTGCTCCTGGAAAAGGCATCATGGCATCTTCATACGAGTTCGCCCTCTTCAGCAGCTTGCGGAGTACATTTGACTTTTCCCCATCTGCATGCTGCACCACTGAATACTCGACATCCTGCTCTGAACCTTGGGGATTCATGGCACTAAAAAACGTTGCTCTTGCCTTTGCAAAAAATGCAGATGCTGTCCCTACCGTCCTTTTCACTCCAATGTCAACTCTTCTTCTCTTGGTTTGCCTGCTTAAGAGGGCTGTGCTGTCATGGTCAGGCATCACTGGACTGTTATTGTGCCATCTTCAAAAGCTTGTCAGCTGGGCTCAGCTCAAGAATCCTGGGACCCTGGCCAACAGAACAAAAGGACTGATGAATCATTTTCTTTAAATTTCTCCAAATTTCCTGACCTCAATCCTGAATAAAATGCAAAATGCATAGGCTCTGGGATTTATGGCACATTACAATTATTGCAATTTATTATGCACTCTGCTTGAAATGAAACATTTTTAAATATTTCTGCTCCACTGGTTTAAGATGGATTAAGATTTAAAAAAGCAAAAACTGCTTAAGCACCAGTAATATGATTCTCTTGCACAAATGCCTAAAATGATACTGTTTATCTTCAGAAGAAAGAGTAGATTAGAAGAACACAGCCTCTGACAACCAATTGATTAAATTTAGGGCATTGAGATACATGTTACAAAAGAAGATGAAAGTACTCCTTATTTAAGATTTATTGTTAAAACAAGAAATTGTATAAAATTTGGATTAAAAAAATTCAATTGCGATGTAAAAACCGTAATTGTAGTTTTGCTTTTTAAAGAGAGATAAAATTGGTAAATAAACATTCGAAGGTCAAAACAACAACTTTCACTTCGTCGTAGGCAGGATAGTATGTGTGCATGTGAAAGGCAAAGAAATCATAGATGCATTTAGGCTTACACTGGGGGGGGGAAATTCTCTTAAATCATTAGGGAAACATTTATTCAGCAAAACAAAAATAAATGCATTAAAATATTTTGTGGTTGGGATTATAATATTTACAGAGATGTGATCAAATAAAGGCCAAAATGTAGTTCGTTAACACAGCCTCGCATGTACCAGTGACCAGCCACAACAGTGTTTTGAATTCCCCACACATTCCTTCCCTTTTCTTAACTTCTATTCTCCAAGCAAGCCCCGCTACCAAGGGCTGAAGATTCTGTACTTCACACACTAAAATACACGACGTTAAATTTTTTGCATAGCAGAAACAAGGCACGTTCAGTGTCACATCTCTCTGCTTTAGAAAAATCTCCAAGAACAGTATGTCAAATGCCCAATGAAGCCCTTATTACATGTAATATTTTGGATACACAGAATCTTATTTCCTGTGACATGCAGAAGAGACAAGAAAAAATATGGAAAGATGAAAGAAATGACATCAATCAGCTGCATGAGAAAGGAAGATACCTTCTCTTTATATGAACTCTCATTGTTTCCCAGGAACACAGCATAAAAAGATAACACACTTCCTTGCATTTTGTAAAAGGCTCTTGACATAATTTGTGACTTATTAACTAGTGATGCTCAACTCACACTGCACATAAGGCACTAGACACTCTTTCCTGTTCCTTAAAATTTAACACTGAGGAAAATTAAAATATTTTTCATCCTACGCTTATCTAATATTAAACTTTACATTTGCTTAACAGAGCACAATCTTCACAATAACAGGGTATATTGCCAAAGGCAGCATGCAGACTTTTTGGAATTGCTCCCATCTCTTTCGGTTCACCTGTAAAAACATCTACGTGCTCCCTAGGACTGCATCTGTGGCTAGTTTTAAAGAATGACTATCCATGCAAATAGGCATAATTTCAGCATGAAATAATCTGTAAAATCAAGACAGTAGTCAATGCTTAGTTTGCAATCAGGATAAAAAAAAAAGCGCTTTTAATACTTCGAAACATGATGCTTATTCTGCAGCCTTTGCCCACATATTCTGGATGTACTAAACGAATTTTCAGAGATTTGGTGTCAGAGACAGTTATGCAAGGGACGTGATGTTTGTTTACGTTACTGGCTCCTTGCATACAGGAAAGCAAAGAACGATAAAAATTAAAAAAAAAAAAGTCATGAATCCAGACAGAGAATCCAAAGCCTTACACTGTTATCAGGACACTGCCTTCAGAGATCATTCCTTATCAAGAAGCACATTAAGCGAGCGAAGTTTGGAGACCTCACAACAACAATAAAATAACAAGGAGTTCTGTGGCAGGGGCCCCTGTTCTACCACCCGCACACCAGGTAGCATCCCACCCTGCAAGGAGCTCCCCTGGAGTCCAGGGACACCAAAATCCTGTTACTTGCGAGGGGTAGGATCAGGCCCTGCTTGGCAGTACGTGTCGTGAAAGACCGTCTCCTGCTTTCTCTCAACTAATGCAAATAGAATTTTTCAGCAGGCAGAATCAGGCTCTTACAATTAGGTCTTCACCTAAAAAAAATCCGAGGACTTGGGATTTCTGAAGGGTTGTTTTTGTCAATAGACGGCCAAGTCCTCAGGGGGTGGAAAGGGGCGACCACCGTTGGAGTTTTTAGCAGGCGATACTGACACGGAATAAATCAGGGTCAAGGTTGACCTTTCAGTCTAGTGGTGTTCATCTGAAAGCGATATACCCTAATTGTAAGATAACCGAAAGAGCTCTTGCTTACTGCTCGTAAGATATTCTAAAGGCATTCTCCGCAAAGATAATACTTGCCAATAGGAAAAAAGCCAAACCAACCACCAACACCGAGAACCTTCACGCTCTTCCTTCCTTTTCTCCAGTCAAGCTATGCTTGATTGAGATCCAGCAGTAAGTTCCCAGACTCACACCAAAAAAACCCATGTCAGGTTTCAAGTTTTGCACACTTCCCAGCAAATTTGAGGTGCCTGGCCACCGTTTCCCTCTCTCTTGCCCAATCCCAACCAAGGACACGCATGGGGAGGGCTTGCTGTACCCTTGAGTCAGCAGCTCAGGAAACAGGCTGTCCTGCGCCAGGTTGGAAGGTCATTGCCACGCATCCTTCCTCCCCAGCATCCATTTTCCTCCCCCCGAGTCCCCCGTACCAGCAGCTGCTTGCCAGCCCATTCCTGCCACCGTGGACACGCGGCAGGAGGTGCTCCGGAGCGATGCCTCCTCCTTCCCTCGCTCGAAGCTGAAAGCATCCGAGTTATCGTACGCTTAACCTGGGTATTAAGCAACATCTCCCATTTGCCCTGGTGTTATCCCGAGCCTACAGACTGCCAGCTTTAAGGCTTACGCGCCTTTCAGCTTAAATATGAGAAATAGTTCTACTTTAGCCCAACAAGACAGAACGGGCACTGAACGGCCGGTTAATATTTCGGTCTCGGAGGACCAAAACCAATTCACACCTCAAGGGAAGTGGACTGGCACGTACAGCGGGATGCAAAATCCCAGCCATGACAGGCAGACTTCGAGACTGATTAGATTAGTACTGGATAAATAAGGAACTCCTGGGGTGAAAAAAATTAAGTAGTAAGTTTGTGTCCTTTATGTAGTACCAGCACTTTGGCTGCACATTGCCTCAGAACTGTTATTTCATACATCTAATGACTCCGCACAGCTATCCAGAAACACGCAGTTAGAAAGCTAGCTTAGGTTGTCAAGATCTGCGCAGATATCTTCAGAAGCAGCATTTCTTTCTGAGTTACAGAGTTTTAAATTTGCGAAGGTTACATTTGCTTTACACGTCACTTTCGATACTCCTCGCATGTCAAGCGTCGCTAATGTCAAATTCACCCTCCACATCTCCAGCCTCAACTCGCACTAGGCGGCTTTCTCAGAAACCGAACGTTTTCCATGCCCATGTAATTAAAAATCATACCAAGGGCCTCAGCGCTTTCCAAGTCCATCCATAAACAGACGCTGCAGTATTTCTTCACAAATTTAATTTCAAAACTTTTGTTTAAGGAGATACAATTCAAATGTAGCTACGGATAACCTCTTAACAGCACAGCAGCTACAGACATGGGTTTATTTCATACCTATTTAATCTGCATCGACATTTTAACTGGAAACAGATTAATTTCTAGGTATCCAAGAGTTACTGTTACCAAACCTTTGGCTAGAACCTGCCAGGTATTTAACCGCACTCATTGCCAATAAATCAACTTCTGTAATCCATTTTGTTAACTCATCTTGATCTACAAAGATGCTGATCATTTCCTCCTAGATTAATTCACACACCTATGAGATGCAAAGGAGATGTAAATTCAAACTCACCCTCCTCAGCCACTCTGTAGCCTAACCTAAACAGCCACTGAACATGCAGCAGCAAAGTGCTGAACTTGATGAATATTCATAGATTAATTCAAGAAGATATCAGTTTATAGAGCTGAAATTGTTCCTATCTTTTCACAAGCCGACTACTTTCTTCGGTCCAGCGTCTGCCTCCTTCGCATCAGCCCGTTATGCCAACACCACACCAGAAATCTAACACACTTCTGCTAATAGAAATATTTAGATCTTTCACCCTAAAGCGCTGCACGGGGTATGGCTTTGCCAGAATCAGCCAGGAAGCGCAGGACGAAAATTATTCCAGTCAACAGCATTTCACGCACACAACCACAGCTACAGTCCGAAGAACAGATGACATCTATTCACCACAGATCTGTTCAGCGCTAAAATCACGCCAGCCACTAAGGAGAAAGTGCTACCTTTTTGTACGGCTCTGACACAAGTTTTCTTGGGAGACGGGGTTATCCACCTCCCTCCGCTGAGACACGTAACCAGAGAATTTGAAACAAGGCAGAAATTATGAGCAACTACTTGTTCAGCAACAACTACTTTATTAGGAACTCTCCGTAAGAAGAAATATAAACGAGAGCCTGACTTACCTCAAAATTACGCTACCTGCTCTCTAGCCTTAAAGAAAAAAGCCGCCCTCGTTTTATGAACCCGGTGACACCCAGGGCCCAATCCAGCAAGGTATTCAGCGATTCCCGCGAATGCCAATCATCCTCAGTGCCCATCGACTACAGGGGACAACTGGCAGAGCTCACTCACGGGAGGGATGCGGCATCTCATTAGTTCAGGCCTCTATTTTGGGGAGATGCACAGCCCTCCATCACGTATCCGTGCTCGGCACTGCTTGAGGAAACAGATTCTTTGAACGAGAAAAAGAAATCGAGCTGCTCAAGGTAGAAAACTGAAAACATTTTCCCCCTCTCAAGCCAGCTTCGTTCTTGTTATTTCACCGATCGTGACGAAAATAACTCACATGGTCTCTGTGCAGAGACAAGACTGAAACGTTCGCAAGATTCCTACTACGAACTCAGCCCAAGTTTTCCAAGGTTTCTTTTTTCCAGGCTACATGATGCTGTTAAATCACAATTCTTGAATTAGTTAATCTATTATTCAGGCTGCACTTTGAGACAGAATAAATCATGATTTAAAGAGTACGAATTGCAGTATTCACAGTTCTGCCCTGAGTCAAATTAAACTTCAATTTCAAAATGTGTCCATTCCTACGACTCTCTTAATTTATCAACGGATCATAAAAAAGACAAGTCATATAAGCTGGGAGGCCTCGGAGTTCAACTGGCAGGAAAGTTAACTGTATATACCGACAGCGCCATTCACCGAATGTGAGATACTTTACAGAGCAATTTAATAGGCAGCTGTTAGCAAAAAGTATATCTATCGTACTTTTTATCACGGATCAATTCATGAAACGTTGATACTCTGTCTGCCCTTGAGTATTAATAAACATTTCACAATATGTGACATTGCCATTAGAGGCAAGCTCTGGACAAAAAGCAGATAAAATAAATGCAAAACGAGCTGCAGCGGCCATAAACTTTACGTGATTGATGGCAACTCGCAGAAAAAACTGCAAGCAGGGTACGTGCCACATGCAACCCTCGGAGTAAGGGAACTGCCTCCGCGTCATTCACCCCGCGCGCTGCCAGACCTCCGCGGATGATGGAGGTGACAAACCACCCCAGCCTTCGCACCTCGCGGTGACACGGCCGCGTTTCTGCGCCCCGCATCGGGCACCAGCCGGACCTTCCCGCCACCGAGCGACAGCCACGGGTGCGCGGGTGGGCTTCCACGTGCCCGTCCCCAGACCCAGGGAGAGGGAGATAGAGGGAGACACACAAACAAGAAAGACAAAAGAAAGAGAGAAAAAG
>Ga0181612_111812_pt1 | contig 15202 bp, 11 predicted proteins | sample HoacroProtozoa21_FD_119630 | JGI IMG/M metagenome (GOLD analysis project Ga0181612, IMG submission 119630) | Hoatzin crop microbial communities from Cojedes, Venezuel. Combined Assembly of Gp0051906, Gp0051904, Gp0051908 | reverse complement strand
TGGGGTGCTGACGGGCTTGCCCCCTTCCTTTGGTCGGTGTCCCAGGGGATGTTCTGGGATATTCAGCTGGAGATGGAAGAGGCTGGAGGTGTGCAGAGCCTTGTCTGGCGTGGAGTGGGATTGTAAGACCTATGGCTGCAGCTGGAAGGGAAGGCAGTGTGCTGCTGGAGCTGGCATTTGGATACGCTGGTGTGTGTTGCCTTAGAATAACTGTTGAGCTCAGCTTGCATTTTTGTCCTCTTTGCAGCAAGTCACAGCACTATGCCCTGTCTGAATGCTTCTTCCCAGATGCCCCAGTGGGGCAAGCGAGACACTCTACTGGGAATGATCAACTCACGCTGAGCAGGGAAGCATGTGAGGAGCCCACGAATAAAGCTGATGAGCAAGTGAGGGCTCTCCAGGCCCCTGGAAGCCACTTGTCACTGTCCCTGGCAGAGGCACTCAGATTGTGCTGCACTGCAGGCAGGCGGTGGTCCCTGTAATAGAGCCTTTTGCTCTTGCTCTTGGTGGCGTTTTGAACTCCTCCAGTACAAGTATATGTTGCTGCTGGTTTACTTTGAATCTGCAGAGAGTTTGGCTGGGTGGAAGATGTGTGAAGGGAAATTAGAAAATCCAGCAGAGTTCCTGATGTGAAAGTGGGGACCCGGAAGATCCCAGCAAGGCACGGACCGTTACGTGCTGGGAAAAGGTGCATCGCATCCCTTCCCTCCACAGAAGGGAGCTCTCTGCCCTGGGAAGAATCTGCCCTGCCCTTGCCATCCCTCAGGCTGCAGGCAGATCCCTTTTTGGGGTGTTTTCCTGGGACATCACTGTCCCAGGGAAGAATACCTGGGATCCTTCTATCCCTTTCCTAGCAGTGCCACGTCTCCACCTCCCTATATGAAGCCCAGTGGCTTTTATTTTGCCATTGTTTTACCCAGTAAATTTGTGGAGAGAGCTGACGCCAGCCATCCAAGGGGAACCTCAGAGAGAAGAGCAGTGAGCTGGTTTGCTAAACTTGAGGCACTTAGAAGCTATGAGTTGGACTCTAAAAATAAAAACTCTTGATGTATTTTTATTTCTGTTCTGTTTTCTTCAGCTTTTTAAGTCTTTCTGAGCCTCATCTCGTTCAGGGTATTTTCGGTTATTTGCAGCTGTGGTGGATAGGAATTGCTCATTTCTTTTCATAAATTTAAGCTGAGACTTTTGCCCTGTCTTAGGACTCAAGAAGCTGGGGTCTTCAGCAAAAAGACAGATGCAGAAGACAAGTAAGAATTGGCAGTATGGCCAAATGCTGAGTACTGAACACTTGTGAAGCGCCTACAGTATGTCTTTGCTTAGTACCAGGACCTGAATGCAATACAAACACTCATCTGTGGCTCAGGACTTGGAGGCTTTGGAAGGCACAGGTCTGTGGGCATCTGTTAGGTTGATAAGTAGGGGTGATGGATGAGAATGGATCTTCTTCTGTGTCATAGCCAAAAATAGTCTGCAACAAAACAGAACAGTCATTATGGCCCAGCTGGAAGGGGCTGTTGATGGCTACTGTCTTCAAAAGTGCAGACAGGTCTCCATTTTCTCTGTTCACTGGGCAGTCTGAGATCTGGCTCAAACTCTGCCAGCAGTTCTGTGCGGGAGCTGTCTAAGACCAGCTCCAGCCCTGCTTGTTCTTATTCTGCAACTTGGGATGCGCTGGAGCAGGCAGATCAAATAGTTACGAGGGGTGTGAATAAGCCCTGGGAAAGAGCAAGCAGGCGGCTTGTTTTGTGTTTGCTTCCCTGTGTTTGTGTGAGTCACGGAGCTGGCGGTGGTCCTGCTTTCACCTCGCAGAGAGCAGAAGTAAGTGTGTAAAAGCCCCAAGCTAATTTGCTGAAAATAGGTAAAAGCCAAGCTCTGAAGGTACTCACAAGAGGTAGCAGCTCCTCTGTCCATTGATTCTTTTTCTCCCCCCTTCAACTTAACAGCTTTTAGAAGATAGTAAAACAGGGGGAGAGCATGCATGGAGTGCCTGGCGGTCTGTCCCAGCCCTTACCTGTACAGCGCGTGTGTGTGTGACCTTTCAGGGTGTGCACGAGTGACCATAGGGCAGTCGGTGGGATGGTGTGTGGAGACAGACATTTGCGGCGACAGAGAAGAGGTAATAAATGTCTTCCCCTGTTAACCTGGAGGCTGCTGGCATGCCGTACTGCTGTGACAGCAGCAGAGGGTCTGGCTGTCCACCATCACACACCAGCTCTGCCCTCAGCAGTCAGGAGCCAGGGTGGTTTATACCTGAGCTGGTGCAAGTCTCTGGCGGTTGTGGCACATCCCTGCCATTCTTCAGTTGCAGGGGGCAAAATACCAGTTGAGTGCCTTGTGATGGTGCCAACTCATAATTGCATTTTTTGTTTCTGTTTTTAATCAAGAGTGATGTTAAGTTTTATACTCTCATTAAAGCTTCAGCTTCTGGAGCCAGTAGATGATGCTGTGAGAATCTCAGCTTTGTTTCTGAGCAGGGGAAGGAAGTCTAGAAAGGCAGTCTGGCAGCTTGTAGCCTAGGGGCAAAGGTAGCAACGAACCCCGTGTTCTTTCCATGTTTCCATGGGCCAAGTCCATACCTGAGCTCTTGTTACAGGTTTTGAACACAAGTGTTGGCAGAGCAGCCTCTGATCTAGCTGACATGTTGGGAAAAGCAGGAAGAGCGTTTCAACTTGCAAGGGGTACAAGGCTTGCGTGGTGGCCACTTATTCAGGTCAGCTCAGCTGAGCAGAGGGGGAGGTAAGTGCGAGAGGTTGCTGTCACTTAAGCCATTGGTGTGGGGAATGCAGCTGAGGTTTGGGGGCTCACTAAACCAGAGCTGTTTGCGTGCTGAGCATCTCAAGCAGGCGAGAGTGCCAGCCATCTCCTAGCATTTGTGCTTCATGCAATCAAGTGGTTGTTCTTTAGCAACACAGGCTCCCCTGAAGCCCAATTCCTGCCTTTCCTCTCTGCCTTAAGCAGTCTTTGCTTCACTTATTTCCACATTTGTTTCTTCTGTTACACAAACTCTCGTCTCAAGCCTCTGAGCTGAAATACTCTGGGCTTTCAAAAGCATGACTCTGAATTGCAGAGTCTCTGGCTCCTCTCCGCTGTGTGCCCAGCTTGTCTTACCCTGGGTAGAGTGAGCAACAAAGTCAGGGAGCTGTGGAGTGTTGCTGTTCACTGCTTAAAACCCGTATGTGTCTTCCAAACTGCCATAATTTTGCTTTAAACCCAGACTACTTTCCATTGGATTTAACAATTATTCCTTGGCGAATCTGCAGGTTTTGTGGCCATGTGAGGGCTCTGTTTGCCACATTCACTGCTTCTGGTTCCCTGCTGTTTTGCGGATGTGTGCCTGTCCTCAGGTCCTTTGTTGTCCCTGCTACCCTGACTTCCCCAAAGGAGAGGATTTCTTCCTGTGGTCTGTAAACTACCCATCTACCCAGCCCCCTTGCAACAAGTGAACTGCCCCTCATGCTGTCTGACTACTGGGGCTGGGCAGACATGCCCTACACACTGGAATGGGAAAATGGGTTTGGAGATTCAGGGATATCCATCCACTATCCTGTTTTGCGCACTCCTGACTGAGGATGGGTTGGGGTGGAACATGACCATGACAGGACACCCTGCATCCTGCCCTGGAGCATGAGTGAACCTGTGCCATATGGAGTGTTGTCCAGGGGTTAAGTTCAAACACCTAAAAACCAGTTCTGGAGCTTGAAATGTGCATGCTGGTGGGTTGCCTTGGAATATGTTTGCCTGGAGCCAGCAAGAGAGGTGTTCCAGCAGTTATCTCCCATGAGAGCCTCTGAGTGGTGCTGCCAGGGTGGGAGGTGTTCTGGGGTACGTCTGCTAATGAGAAATACGCGTTTGTGTCATCCGCTAAGGTTTCTGCTGGCTTACACCTAAGGTGTGGGTGTGACAATAGCGATTTAAATGCAGCTTCAGAAGTGTTTGTAGGAGATACCCAGCATCCCCCGGGAGCGGATTGCTGTTGCTTGGCACGGTGCTATAGTGCGTGCGGTGGCAGCGTTACGAACACATTGCTTGCGGTAGCTAGTTTGCTATTTCTGGAAACTCAAAGGGTACTTGGTTTTGTTCCTTCAGTGCTCCCTCATCCCAGCTGCGTTATGCATTGCCAGCTGTTCACAGCTGTCTGTGTTACAGCACACACGTCTAAGGCTGCAGTAAGTGTGCCTGCTAACCACTCTGGACTTGTTCCTTTGCTTGCCTGTAACTCAGCTGACAGATGGACAGTTTGGTGGATCTTCATATTACTGGTGGAGTCATGCTGTAACCTCCTACCTATTCTACAGCACATTGCTCTCAGCAGGGGTCTGCATCTTGAATCTCTGAGGAGTCACACAAAACAGGAATAAAATTTCTTTGAGTAAGAAGCTAGTTCTGGCTTCCGAATGTATTTGCTGTTTAGGTCCGTTTTAAATTTATTTAGTTCAGAAATTTTACACACTGGATTAAAACATGCAAATCCCACTTTACAAGAACACTGTTGGTTTTTTTTTCCTTAGTGCTTTCTTCCCCTCCCCTATCTCCAGGTAGGCTCTCCATTTATTGCCTTGAAACAGCTCCAAAATCCCAGTCCTGCTCCTCAAATATATGGCGTGGAGGTATGTGCATTCCTGGATGACCCTCTTTGCGTTTAATTCTGAATGCTTCTAGATTAGTTTTGTTGTATTCACTCTGTTGTGAGGATGAAAATAAGTAAGGGAAACTGATTAGTTAGGCGTTGATTTCGCCTTCTCTGTGATCAGTCCGACTCACCGGAGGACTCGGTCCTGAAAACGAATACCTGCTTGCAGTCAGCACAGGAACTGCCCCTCTGCCTGTGTGCAGGTGTGTGCTTGCTGTGAGTTTGCATGCTTTTCAAGGAAGAAATAGAAAATCTAAATTTCAGACTAAATTTGCCTGCAATGATTCATTCAGAGCACTGCTCTTTTCGTAACTTATTAAAATGCATTAGCAATAAATTCTTAACAGGGCTTCTATAAACAGAAATTGTTCTGCTTTGAAGCCGTGATGCACAGTGCCTGCTCAGTTATGCTGCTGTGTAAAGTGACATAAATACTCACAGAGAAACAGCACAAAAGGAGCACTGTACAGATGGCTTGGACAAAATGCTGGCCTTTCCCTTCACTCATCACAAGCTGGAAATCTGGCATTAAATGGGATTTGTAGGCAGTTTTGGTGTCTATCTTCTGGCTTATCCCCTCTTAAGTTTACATCTTGCTCCCACCCCATATACTGTATACCATCGGAGGACTTCTGACATACCCTAGATTAAAATGATGCACCAAATCTGGTTTGATAGAAGATAGCCTGGTTCTGGAGGTTTCTTTCCTCTCGTAGCAATAATTGTGTCAGAGCTGGCCACTTCTTCACTGTAAACCCTAGCAGGTGGCAGGGAAAGATGTTTGTAGGGCTGCGTGTGACTTCTTCCATTGCCCGTTCTGCAGTGTGGAAACTATTGCCTTTTGTTGTGAACGGTTCGTTTTCTCTCCGCTCGCAAACCCCCTGGGCCCGCTGAGCTGTGCAGCCCAGACACACTGATGCGTTCCTGCCATCTGCTGACACAAGGGATGACTGCAGGTACCAGTTTTGCTGGCGTTTTTCACAACTTCTGTGGGGCTCTCATACACAACCGGCCCATAGCAAGGCGGAATGTTTCTTGTCTTCTTGTGAAGGTGGCTGGGTAACTGGCAGTAAAGTTTAAAAGAAGATTTGGCGCTCAATATTATCATCTAAAGAACCAGCAGCAAAACAGAATGTTCCAAGCTCGGGAAAGCAAAGAGTTGTTTTAGTAGCATCATGATTTCATAAGCCATCTTTCTAGGAAGAGGTAAAATGGTGCTTCTTCCTCAAACCCAAGGTTCTGTGGAATATTTCTTGGTTAATATTTGAGTACTCAGAATATAATTCAGGGCAGGGAGTTGTGGTTTAGCAACCAATTATACTTTACAGGGTCCTCCTAGTGGTGCCCCTGTCTGCAGGCAGTGAGTGCTGGTGACACATCTGAGCACAAGCAAATGTTGCCTCTTTGGGAACTGGGATACTTTTGCCCTCTGCTGGGCTATGCCTTTGGGTAAGGGCTGGCTGATGTCTGAGCTTAGCTTGGAAGTGCCCCAAACCCCGTTCAGCATGACACCTTCCGTCCTTGGTGGGGAGGCAAATCTGAGAGGTCTCTGCCTGATGGTGGGTTGTTTTGCAAGCCAGGTAGAGCAGAGCAGCAGGTATTTGGGTAGAAGAGCTCACTGGGGCCTCAGGTCTGGGCCCAGCCAGCCATACAAGGTAAGTCTACACGGGCACAAGCAGAACAACCCCAGTGCAGCTGGGAAAGGCAGTGCAGCTCAGTATACAGCATGTGTTTTGTTGCTGATTGGCTTCAGCTACAAATCAGTATTTCTCTGTCTCTGCCTCAGCCAGGCCCTTCCCCAAGTGCAATCAGGAACAAAAAAAAGTAGGATTGTGCTCAGATGTCTTGTGGGTGTGAGCTGTACATCAACTTTGGCTTCAGAGATGAACATCCTTGTTAAAGGGCCAGCTCATATCCTCGTATTCCCACTTCTGCCCTGTGCAATTAATTCTATAGACTGTGTTAGCAAATTTAGGAGGTCTGTAATCTTCTTTGTTTGTCCATTAATCTCAGGGCAGGGGGCCAGCTGTCAGTGGGAAACTAGAGGACAGTGTTAGTTGTGGCTTTCTGTGTAGCAGGACATTCCTGCTGTGCTGGGAAGTGTTTTCATGCCAGGGATCGCAAGCCCTGCAGGAGCTGAGCATCCACTGGGAAATTTTACAAAGTGTTTTCACAGCAACACCTATAAAATATAGGTGAGATTTCTAATTAGTAAATTCATTTGAAGGGTCTGTGTTCTCCATGTACCTGCCTCTTCTAAGCCTACCTTCTTTATCAGCACTTGTGAACAAAACTTTTTAGCATTTTTCATTATTGCTACAGATATATTAGGGAATTTGTAGGATTAAAATTCAAGATTATGCACTGCATAAGACAATAAAGAAGATAGTTTAATTTCTGAGAGAAACTTCAAATGCAACAGACCTGCTAGGACGAAATCTACCAGTATAGTGTGGTTTTCCTTAAGGCTTCTTACTGGAGTGATGTGAGATTCTTTATTAAATAAAGCAAAGTGTAAACAGGGCATTTCTAGTTCTCACATTTTCAAGGGAAAGCTAAGTGAAGTAAATGAACTTACTACGTTATCGGGTTTGAATTTTCAATGGTAGCTGCCTTTTCTCTGTCCTCCTTGCAAAAAAGTCTGGAGAAAATGAAGATACTGCTATGATTTCATGGCCTGTCTCTTACTTCATGGGTGTTTGGTTTGGGGACACTGCCTCTTAAAACTTGAGGGGATTGGTGAACGGGATCCTGCTCCCCTGACCTTTTCAGAGTCACCAGGGTGAAACAGCCCTGATAGGGGATGAGACCTGAAGAATGAGCTTTGATTGACATCAGCTTTCATTGCAAGAGGACTTTGAGTTCCTACTCCATGAGATGTTTTGCATAAGTTTCTGACAGTTCTGTGGACCCAAATCTTGCTTATGTCCATATTCTAGTAGAATTTTAGATGAGAAAGGACTTTGGAACTAGGCTATTGGAGACAGTGGCTTCCTGGAACATACTTTGTGAATTTTATATTTGATCAGCAGCAATTTTGCTGTCTTTTCTCTCCTTCACTTCACTATGTAACTATCATCCTGATGAGCCAGGAGGTCACCAGGCCTGCTGTAAATAAATGTCTGTGTGAGGCTCTGTTTCGTGCCAGGTAAGCACAGAAAGGCTTTGCGACAGACGTGGGGCTGGTCTCGTGGAATTTCTCCTGAGTGGGCAGAGCGGGCAAAATGAGATGAGAGTCCTGTGCAAAAGGCCCATGAGTGCTTCATGCCTGAACTGTTACTAGCACTTCAAGCCCTGTTCCTCGTAACAGAGAATGGCTCCAAAAATACAGCACTCATCTCACCTCACGCGCTTACAGGGCATCAGCTAGCTGAGAGCACTGCCAGCACCTGCCTCAGAGCTCTACCAGCTCCTCCTTCCCACCAGCCAATTCATGCCTTACACGGGAAGGAGGGCAGTTGCGATACCTGGATCTTGCAGGGCCACCTGGCTATGTGACTTCTTACTGCTGTTTTCTGAAGATCACAGTGCATTGCACCTTTGGAGTCCTGTGCCAGAGCGACTGGCATTTTGCGGTGTGCCTTCTTGCAAGGCGGCCCAGGTTCTGCTCTGCTGTAGCAGTGGTTGCTTTTCCCTGGCTATTTTACTCTTAATTGTTCCAGCTCCTGTGCTTCCTGGATGCTGCCTGTGCTGCAGGGGTAAGAAATCCTCGACAGCTGCTGGGGCCATGGGCTTGGTGCTCGATGGAGATAGAATCCATGCAGTACTTCCTGCTATGCTTTTCAACAGATGACAGTGCTCAGCTACACATAAATGACTGTAAAATCTGAGAATTTAAGGACTGATAGCCCTGTTAGGAACTTCTGCTGGCTTTTGTGCACTGTCAAATTTGACCTCAGCAAGATGAAGCTGGGGCAGGAGGGTAGGAGCAATGGGACATGGGCAGACAAGCTTGGAGGGCTTAGGTTTTCCTGTGTCTGTCTCCCGTGGAAAGGGAGGAGGAATGCCCTTGAAATTTCTGCCAAGTGTTCCCACTCACTTCAGGGGAGCGGCTCTGTTTTCTCTAGCAGAATATCTGGCCTACAACTTCTTCCCTTGGTGATGTGGACAGAGGGGAATTCTGCATGAATGTCAAAGCCAACCAGCACTTCTCATACAGCTGATGGTGTACGCGGGGCATTAATGAATGTATTTCATATAGGTGACTTGATGTGGCTCCACATGGCTTTTGCAGTGTTCTCAGTGGTGGGTGGGAAACTGGCTAGTACTGCTCTTAGCTTCATGATCTCATCCACAATTGTATTGTTTAAGCGTTTTTGATTCTAGCACTTTCTGACCAAGGATCTGCATTCCCTGCCTCATCTTGCTAGTCCAATCCATGCTCATCTGCAAGGACAGAGAAAAATGATATTGTGGTTCTGGCATTGAGTGTCTCAGCTGCATTTGGCCTATCTGTCTTGACTTCCCCCAATGTTTGGATATAGGATCTGTCAGAGGAGCCAGGGCAGGGCTGTATGAACAGAGTCCAGTGAATTCTGGTGCTGGAGAGAGGATTCGCTTCATGCTTTCTTCTCTACCAGATGCCTCAGAAAGGCTTCTGAAGACACCTACTTTCCTTCTACGCTCAGAGAATGGATATCCCCTGTGTCCAGCACTCTTCTGGGGCGTGGCTGGTTTCCTGGAATCATCCTTCGTTCCCCCTTTTTCTGTCCCATCCCATGGTATAAAGCTAAACAGATTTAGTCATTGGTAGATGGAGATAATGGAAGTGGTTGAAGGGGATGCTATTCTGATCATGTAATTGACCCCAGAAGCCAAGTTTGATGGATTTTAAGGGAAAATAAAGAACATTAGATTAAATTACAGCTGTGGTTATCTGTCAACTATCTGATGGCTGTTTGTTGCCATGTATACTCCACATGTAGGTTTTAGCTTTGCTGGATGATGTAGTGGAGAATTTTTGAAGCAAGGACAAATCTCGTGCTGCTCTGCAGCGAGGTAGAGCTGTTATTAGAGACAGGCAGGCACTGAGGGTGGGCAGGTCAGGCCCAGTTTGTAAGGAAGAATGCTGTGATTTGCTCTGGCTGTGACTTGTCATTGTAGAAAGCAACTCTGCTACAGGAACAGACAAGCTGGTGGTTAAGCAGCTGTGGAGAGACTTTCGAGCATGTTGAATAACTGTAAGCAGGAGGCCTGGCAGGACAACTCAAAGTGCATTTATATGGAGACTCTTGTGCTATTTACAGGATTCGAGGGTGTGGTGGTATTCTTCTGGTCATAGTCCTCTGGCTGGTACCTAAACATAAAGTGGTGTAGCAACTTAGCCCTTTTAGGACAGGCAAACAGATACTAGATAGTAACTAAAAACAGAAAGCCATCCCAGAGGAGCCCAAAGTGCTTTTGCAGCCTTGGAGTCAAGTTCTGCCTGACATATACATGTGCCCCTCTGCCTGACTTGGAGCGAGAGGAGAGTGTGTTCCCAGGTCTGGAGGAAAACAGCTTTGCGCATCGCTGGAGAGCTGCCACGTGTCTTCTGAGAGAGGCACCTGGTGCTGACTAGTCAGATTGGGATGAGAGCTTGAGGGAGCCTTGAGACTTATTTTCTCCTGTGCAGCTTCCAAAATGTTCCCTTGTTCTATTTCCAATGTTCTTTTCCAGTGTGGTCACTGCCCTTCGTAAAGTTCTGGGATTGGTGCTGGCTTCTTTGGGAAGAATATCCTGAAGGTCAAATTTTGGGGAGGAGGACTCCATTACATTGAGCAAACCATCAGTGGAGTGGGGCTAAGTTAGCAAGCAGGGCTGCTGAGGTATTTCTAAGAGGACTGTGAAGACGTCCACACAGAAGTCACCTTTTCATGCAACATGCAGTGTTGACCACCTCATTCACCTAGAGTGTAGCAAGACTAGGGCCCACACAAGTGCCGAGAAGGACAATTGGGTATATAAAGTTTAAATAAGTTGTTCTTTTCAATGTGGAAGAAAGATGACTGACTAAGCCCTGTCAAATCTTGAGTGATCTGTGGAAGGTGCCATGGTTAGGTGAATTTCTTCATTTCCTAGCAAGCCAGCAATAAGAAATACTTTTTGATGCAACATGTACTTTGTGAAACACGGTGCTGCAAGGCACTGACTATACCAAAAATATAAATGATTTAGAAAGCAATGAGAGACATTCCCAGCAGATAAGTCCATCAGTGCCATTAAAGACAAAGCTGCAAATACTGCGTCCAGTTTAGGAAATCCCAAAGCCAGAGACTGCTTGGAGGTCTCAGAGGGAGAGTTAGTATGCTGTACTTTCCTTGCTCTTATGCTCTTCCCCTGAAAGCAGTCAGCAGCAGCAGTTGCCTGAGACAGGATGCTGGGATAGATGGACGTGTTCTGTACCTCACTGAGGTTGTTAACGCTCTTGTAAAGAGCACAGTGGCAGGGAAGGGACTAGGAAAACAAGGGCAGAACAGCCTCTCCTGCACAGAGCTGTGAGTTTTGCGCTCCAGAAGCGTGACCTGGTTTGTGCACGCTGTTGTTACCTTGTAAGCAGATCTGAGAGAGGAGTCCAGGTGAGTGTCCCTAAATGTAACATCTTGCTGAATACTTAGCAGCGCTCTGTAAGGGTGTGAGCAGAAATTGCCCATCTAGACCCCGTGTAGCCCTTGCCAAGTGTATACTCTCAGTCCCAAGGGGTGGAACTGATAAAGCAATCTGTCCCCTGACAGATTTTATCTCTGGGATTGTGGTTCCAGGAGAAATGACATCTTGTGCCATTTCCAAAGGGAATTTTATGTGTTATGCACACTTGAAAATATGGACACCGTATGGACACAGTGTACAGTGTTAAGCAGGGTGTAGCAGCAAGCTGTTCTTACAAGCACAATTTCTGCCCCTGCTTCCTTCTGTGCAGCTTTTCAGCTGCTCTCAGACCTCATCACGCATATTCTTCAGACCCTAAAGCACCTCCTTGACTTGCACTTGGTATTCTTTGTAGGCTTTCAGCTTTCAGACACTCTTGTCTTAGTTTGGCTGATATGACTCTGGAGTAGAGCATTGGATAAGCAAACTGGCAGGCTGGAAACCTGACATCAGTTTGGAGGGTGACTCTTAAACATTTCACTGTCCAAAGCAGAGTTGCACGGTGGTGTAGGGCCTCCCTCTGAAAGTTCCAGCTCTGGAAGCATCCTAGCCCTGATATTGTGGTCTCTGAGACTTGAGTGTTTTAGCCAAGCCAGTCACTGCAGTAACACCACTGCTGGTTTCGGTGCCGAGGTGGGTTTGGCTGTTTGTGACAGCATCGCCTCCCCTGTACAGGCACACCCTTTGAATCAGGGCTTTTTCTTTCTTTTTTTTTTTCTTTTCTTTTTTTTTCCCATTGCATTATGAAATACCCCTCTCCTTTGGCACGCAGGATTTCAGCTATCTGGGTGGCTTCCACAAGGGCACGTGGGAACTGGAAAATAACTGGGACACTACTTTTGAGATTGATTTTAAAGAAGACTTTTGGAGAAAGAAGCTGATTTCTTTTACAGGGGGATGCTGGGTCCCTGCAGTGTGTTCTGTCATCATATCACAAGATTTCGAAAGGAGCAGAATCAGTAGGACACTGGTGTATCAGTCTGCAAAGAGCAGCTTTCTTCACTCACCTCCCAAATTTGTCTAAACTGGTATCACGCAGTTGAGTTTCCCCACTCACCTCCCACCCCCTGCCTGCTTTGGCTAACAGTCCTCTCAAACTGGGCTTTGTAACTAAAGGCTCTCCGAAAGAGCTGACTCTTTCAGTTCTTCTGCGTAACAAAAACTTGTGCTGCTCATAAATAGATTTTCAATTACCAAGGGAAACAGAAGAATCAGTGCAACCCAGCTGCATCAGAGCCGGCCTCCCAACCCTGTCTTAAGGAAGCCCCTGAAATTCAGCACACGTCACTCGGGCATAGCTGGGAGACCTTTTCTGTCCTTTGAACAGCATTCCTCTGCTGCAGGATCTGCTGTTTGCAGCAGAATTGTTAAGGAACCGCAGAGTGCCTGTCTGGTGTCTTTACAAAAAGTGACAAAATCTTTTTGTTTTTTGACTAGCCTGGGGTTTCATGTATTTCTTACAGCAGTCATGGCTAAGAATTGCCAGGGCAAAGCGAAGGATCCTGAGACTTACAAACTGGTTCTCTGCTAATAACATCTGGTGTGTTGTTAGTGCCATCTGAGCCATTCCAAGCACTCTGAGCATCCAGGAGATCAAATTTCTTAGATTTTGGGGCTTGCAGGAGGACAGTGATTTTGTACAGAAGAAAAAAAGGCATGCCCAAGGTTATGCATCAAACTGGGTAGAACTGGGAGGGGAGCTCAAGACCCCTGACTGTGCTGGGTCCTGTGGAAGTATTAAGCAGTACAAAGGAGGGGGGCGATGGTATATGTGGGTGATCCCTAGCCTACCCTACAGAAGAGATCTGTACAATGAAGATGCCTTCTATATGTCTTCTCCCTAGGCTGCCAGGGATCATGAGGGGGGCATACACCCAGCTTAGAGTTTTCTGGACACCCTGATGATATGAATGGTAACTACTCTTGCCTTCAACAGTGGGCATGTCAGCTCCCTGCAAACCTGGGTGGGCTCAGCTTGTCTTCGATCCTGGGCTCAGGCTCTGCATCCCTGCAAAGCATGGTTAGTTTCCCAGTGACTCATTTCTGCATATCCCAGAAAACGTGCCTGGAGCTGGGGCATGCAGAGCCACAGGGCAAGCGTCCCTACAAGGGCTCTGTGCTGCTTCTTGCTGGAAGTGCTGAACCAATGAGGGCAAATCAGATCTGTTGAATCAAAAGCAATTCCCAGCATTTTTGGTCTCCTCAGAAATGTAATTGCTTCCTGGAACCCCTCTGGAAAGGAGAGCTTTCCTGAATGGAAGGTCAGTTGCCTCAGGGCCTCAGATGGGTCTATGGGGAATTTAAACATACAGCCCTATTGATGTCGGTAGGGACTTTCTGATTTTTATGAAGAGGTATGTACCTATGTTTCTTCCCAGGTGCTGGGGGTGCAATAGCAGCAGCATGATGCTTGCTTTCTTTCTATATCATTAATAAAAAGTGTTGCTTAAGACAATAATCAGGTCTGTGCAAGACTGGCTGCAAGTAACAGGAGACTTCTGCTAGACCACAAGCTAATGCTTTGGAGAGGGCACACTTAAAATGCAAGGTCAGCTGATGATCAGTGCCAGAACATCATTGCTATTGATTGAGGAAATGAACATCCAAACCTCTAGTTTTGTGAAGATTAAGTTACCTGCAAAGTAAGGAGGGACAGAGGGAAGAAGATATCAATGAGAATGTCAGCTCATGTGTTGGATTTCTCTAGACAAAATCTCAGTTTTAATTTTGTAGGCCTTCTCCTGGTTTGTGAGGGAGAGAGAGGAACTGTCAGAAGGACACTTCTAATTTTGTCCCATTCTCCTTCTCCTCCCTTCTGTCTGCGTTCATGTGTTGAAGTGTGTAGAGCATCCGAGTGTCCCAGTTCTTCTGATCCTTCACAGACAGCACTCCGTCCGTAGGCTGAACCCACAGTGCTTTGGGTTTTTGAGCGGGGTTGGAGAGGGTACTCTGGCATCTTCTGAATGCCGGTGTGGGGCTGAAGGGCAGGGACTGGATGTGTTTATTCTGTGCTGCAGCTATTTTTAACAGCTGATGTTACACAGACTTTTGCTGCTTCTCAAATCAGATTAGATGGCAAAGTCAAGAGGTGAGCAGAGAAGTTCAGTAATGAGGAGCAGCAGCTAACATCACTTTTACTTGCTGAATGGCACTGCACAGCTGCCTGCAGGCTGCAGCCAGCCCCTTGCCATTAACCTGGGGTCTTTTCCTTCCAGAGAGAAGGGGCGAGCTCCTGGCTGTGTACCCCACAGATAAGCTTGTGTGCATCATTTAGACACATCTGGGGATCCTCATGCCCCTAAAGGTCTTCAGCAGCCTGGCCATGGTATCTTTATGGTTTAGTACCCTCTTGCTTGCCTCCTGTGCTGGTGATGTATGGAATACATTGGTGATCTTAAGAAGTAGAAGATGATCTCTGAGGGACTACATTAGCTTTCTGAGCCAGCTTGCAAAACCTTCCTGGCACAAAAGTCTGCAAGGACAGGGATGCAACTCGTGGTTCCAGCAGCTCAACAGGGAGCCTTGTAGGCTGTGCAGGAGGAGTGGGTGATGCAGAGGTCAAGGAAGAAAATCAAGGCTGTGCACTGTGTGGACTGTCTCCTCCCCAGCAGGCTGGTGGAACATGGCAAGGCTACTGCAGATGCTGGGGTCTGGTGTGGAACGTGACAAGGCTGCTGCAGACGCTGGGGCCTAAGTTGGAGGACAGGAGCAGTGCAGAGCTAGTGCCTGGGTCTGGCTTGGCTCGTGGAAGAACTCCCGTGATATGCTTCTGCTGCGTGCAGTGTTCTGCAGATCCTCATTAGTGGAGCCTTTCTGAGCACCCCACTGCTCTTTTGACCTCTCTAGTCCCCACACAGTAGAAGTGTCCCTTAATTACAGAATCACAGAATGTTAGGGATTGGAAGGGACCTCTGTGGGTCATCTAGTCCAACCCCCCTGCCAAAG
>Ga0181612_181270_pt1 | contig 15203 bp, 7 predicted proteins | sample HoacroProtozoa21_FD_119630 | JGI IMG/M metagenome (GOLD analysis project Ga0181612, IMG submission 119630) | Hoatzin crop microbial communities from Cojedes, Venezuel. Combined Assembly of Gp0051906, Gp0051904, Gp0051908 | reverse complement strand
CAGCGAAATCTTAAATTACTTGGGGGGGCTGCATGAAGGTGAAATGACTTACTAAAGCTTTAATTATACATGGAGCCATCGGCATTATTTTTACTCTGCAGCACTGCAACATTTTGAATGCTTAAGAGCAGCCACCCATAAATAGTGAGATTGCAGTACAGCTTGTTCCATTGCCAGACATTCCATAATCCTTGGGTGAAGTTTTCCAATCCAGTCCTATGGTTTAATTCTGTTGACTTCATGCTTAAAATTCAGGGTGTGCTTGAAGTATTTGAGATTGGAGAAGTTCTGCTGAACAGTGATGTGGGGCCCAACTGGGTAGTCCACAGTGGCAGGGCAGACCTCAGACTTCTGCCAGGACTTGCTGCTGCTGAATTGTTTTTGCAAGTTGTAGCTGCCTGACTCCCAAACTAATTTTTTCCCCTTTTCTATAAAAGATGTGGTCCTAGAACTGCCATTGACATTTTGCATTGTGCTTTATAATAGTACTAACCACTGAGGAAAACTTGTAATTTCCCAAAAGTAAAGGGGAAGGGGGAATTACTACACAGAAACCTAGATATAGGAAATGGGAAGGGTACACCAAACAATACCTGCAGTCACAGAAAATTAATTGCTTAAGAGAAGTCCACCTACACAAGAAGTATCACCTTTTGCCATATTTCCAAGATACCGTGCCTCAGGGACAAATTCTTTGCCACACTTAACTGACATGCAGGTCCATGCTCCAAACACATCACCAGTCTGTGGCTTATTCCCAACTTCTTCCCAGTGTAATGCTAGCATGTCACTAAGTCATCTTCCTTCTGAACCTGTTCTGGCTCCTGTTTGAGTCACCTGAGAATCCCTGGCTGTCCAAGTTCCACCGTAGCTACTCACTACACCTGTGCTGCTGACTCTGGTGGCATAGAGAGATGCTATGTTGGATGTAAAGAAGTCATCCCTTGGGCACAGCAAGCAGCCTAGCAGCTTGAGCTCCGTATAAACTAATCTGGCTTGCTTCTTGCCCACAACAAGGCTGGCTTGGTTAAAGCTAATACGGTTCTGCAGTTTGTAAGGTGGATGTTTGCTATGAAGCAGATCACAGGCTGGCTGTATGTTGCAGACAGTGAACAAAGAGTCATGGGGGGGAAACGACATGTCTCTTGCTCTGCTGCTAGCCAGGGGCACAGCTATGAACAGAACCGAGACACTGCAGCCTTGCTGCTGCTCAATGCTTACTTTTTTCTTTGCTAATGGCATGAGGAGAGAATTTTAATTAATTTGCCTCCTTATTAAGTATGCCAGCACTGAGGGAAACAATGTAATTGGCCTCTAACTATGACAACAGACATAAGGGACAACAGAAGACATGACCACCATTTACAGCATAGGGCACTTTGCTAGAAGCTCATTTGCCCTGAGTGGATGCATTCCTGCTGCTCTGTAATTCTGTCAGGAACTTAAAAGCTTTGTTTCATGGAAACAGCTCTACTTGCTGGTTTCTCTTTGCTGTCTCCTGCCATGCAGAACTTTCTGTATTCATGCTGTCTGCTATTAAACCAGGTGCTTACCACACCTCGCACTCCCCTCTCCTCCCACCAGCTACCCAGGAACAGGAGCTTGGGTGCTTTGCCATGGCTCTCCTAGTCCCAGGCTGCTCTGAACCCACCCACTGCAGGAGCTCAGGATCCAAGTGACAGAGGAACCAAGGAGATGGAAAGAACCTTCCACTAAAATATCTCTTATTTCTAAGACTATGATCTTAATCCACAATTGTCAAGCACCTCCAGAAATCAGTTTTCTGTTGATGTACATCCAGAAACATACTTCAAGCCATTCTATTTTATGCTACTGATATTGAAATAATTTGGATGTGGCTTTTCATCCAAACTTTACAAACCTGGAAGCTTCCAGAGCAGAGGCGCTGGAGAGAGCCCCTCCCCATTTCAGAGTGGCTGTGAAACCACCTGTAAGGGAAGCTTTTTGGCTTTTCGATATCTCCCAGTTCCTAAAGGCCACTGGAAATAGGAGCTACGTAACAGTGGAAAAATGAGGAAAAGGCCATGGATTCTCAAGAGCTTTCACAAAGGCTCTAGCCAATTATAGAGTGATGAGCTGGAGTTTATTCTTAATTATCTGTACCCGGGAAAGCTCTTCCTTGTCAGGCACAGAGCAGAAGGAAGGTGTGTGCGATGCTCCAGTCTCAACTTCCACACTAGCTTAAGGGCTTAGAATGGCGTTCCGTTTTACTGAGTGACGCCAGATCAAATGCTCACTTGTGTTCCTGCCTCTGCCCTCCCATGGGTTAATTTAGTGCCATTGAGCACCCCGAGATGGGCACTTAATTGGAAAGCAGGAGGCTAAGGGCAGTGTAAGGGTCTCTCTCCCCCCTGCCTTGTGTCTCTGCCTTCAGCCAAGCAGCCACAGTTCAAGGTGAGGTCTGCAGCTGTGCTGCCTCCTCGTCTTTTTGATCACTGCCTTGCAACCCATTTAGTCCTTTGAAGCTACCTAACTTCATTTGCTCTGCTCATGGAAGGGTAGATTAACTACTTCTAAGATTCACTGAGCAGTGAATCTGAGCTTGCTGCGATACCCTGGAGTCCTTAACTGTGAAGACAAATCATGCTAATTAGGGACTACCAAGACACAAGACAGAAATAATCTTATTAGAAGGTTAGATGGGGATGGAGAGCAATTACAGGTTTTGCTACAGATCAAGACAGCTGAAACAGAAGTGTAATAAATTGTGCCAGCCTCCAAAATCACCCTGAAGTACAAGCTATCTTTTAAGCAGTATAGGAATGTAAAAGAAAACTGTGACATAAATGTTCAGACATCTGCAGTGATAAGCATGCAGGAGACCAACAAAAAGATGTTTTTAAATCTCAGTACATGCATTTTATGAGCCAAAGCGTCTCAAGCAGGGACTTAAAGGGAACATGATAGAGTTGCACTCCATAGCCCAGAGGTACAGTGCTGCACCCAGGAGTCTGGAATATGACTTAGGAGGGCAGAATTCAGTCCTGGCTTTACGGCCACTTGCTAAATAATTCTGAAGCTGTAACTTTATTCTTCCAGTGCCAGAGTAATGTTATTAAGGTGTTAACAGCACTACTTTCAAGTGTCTCTTCTATTTAGATAGTCCTTGTCCCAAGAAATTCACTATCTTTCAGGCACCTAACATGACAGGGTTATATACCTGTTCTGTTCAGTGCTACTGTAAGTCAAACAGTGACCAGGTCTTGCTTTTAAAGGACAGTTTTCACAAAGCACTGTTCTTTCTTAGATGAAAGGCAAAGCACTTTACCTACTAAAGCCACTGCAGAGTTGCTGGTTTACTCATGTACATAACATCTGAAACACTTAAGAGATGATGCTTTACACTCTAAGTTTGGCTTTGGTACCTTCAGATGGATAACAAACAAAAATCTAATTTCATGATAGTTTACCTGATGCAGAATATAAAGCTGTCTTATCCTATTCAGCAAAACTGTAGGGAACATTTTCTGCAGCTTAACTTTTATCCATTTCAACTGAAACTTCCCACTCTAACATCTCTGAACAGCAGATTTGGACGTGATGGATTCTGTAGAAGAGCTGGGCTCCAACCAACCCATGCTCTCTTTGGTGAGGAAGGTGGGTGCTGTAATTGTAGAGGTGATGCACATAGCCAAAGTGAGCCTCTATGCATGACCTGCTGTCTACAGTCTTGCTCCTATGGGGAAGATGGGGAGAACATCTGGAGTCTTCCAGAGGCTTTTTGGCTCCCCATGGAAAGGCCCCAGGCAGACCAACAAAAGCAAGTCTTTGCTGGCAGTGGAGAAATGAGCTGTGGTACCTCATGCCTGACATCACCCCAGTGCAGGTTCTATAAATAGAGCAGGCTGGAGTGACCCATGACTTTATAGATTCTGTGAATATGAGCACCAGCCAAGACAAATGAATTCAGCCCAGCTAGCATAGTTTTCTAAAAGGAAGATTTCTTATTAGGGTGGAGAAAATGTGGAGACTATGGAGGCTACTGCACTGTATCTGCAATATTGTGGACAAGGACCTGAGCAACCTGCTGTTGTTTAACCCATTTAGAGGAAGGACTAGATGACCTCCAGAAATCTCTTCTAGCCTCAGCTGCCCTATATTTCAGTAACTTTAACTACTCTACACAAGGCTTAGCTGATCTGTTTCAGTTTCTTTTCCCAGAGCTGTGTCCTGCTGCTGCTACATGACTAACAGCTCTTGAACATAGGACTTTTCATTATTTTTTAAAATTTATTTTTGAAGAGCTGTTCTGGTTTTGAAACATCAGGTGCAATTACTCTCACAGCACTCAGTACACCTGAGCAGAAAGCATGCCTGCGAGTTGCTGATCATGCCAAAACAGGTGAACTTCAAGTCAACAGGCCCCCTGCTTTGACGTTGCCCCCCCCCGAGCGCCCGCATGCTCACACCAAACAGCTCAGCCAGCCTCTGAGGGGAGCTGCCTTTGTAGCAAGGGGAAATAGCACTTTACACAGAAGTGCCTTCTTTCCTTAAAAGTAATATCGACTTGAATAAAATCATCATTCCTGCAGAGTCTAGTCCTTTTTTTGTCTGAAAGCAAAGCTAAGGGAAACACCATAGCTTAGTTGAGCGGGTCAGAAACAGACAAATACTGGGTCCTGTTCAGGAGTTGGGTGATCCACAAACAGTTAATGCCACTTGGCCAGCCAAGATGTGTCCGGCAGGCCTGGGCCTCTGCACAGCCATCTAAGTGGGCTTGTGGGCTTTTACACATGGTCTTTTCATCTGAATGCCCCCTGAACACCTCCATCTGTAGCAGTTCTCACAGTTCCAATTTGCAGGAAATAGTGTCTGATTTACTCTTGTTTTCATTACAGAACAGATTTTCCCTTAACCAAATAATTTCTAATATCTGCCATGCAGCTACTGGTCAGCATTAGATAAAAATGCATATGCATTTGTTTGTAGATATCACAAAGAACCAAGTTCCCAACATCACAATGTAGCATATAATTATTCTGAGTGAAATATGAAAAGTAATACATGTATTATATAAATGATTCAAGGACACCATTCTTCAGAGGTTAGAGAAGATTTATATGGAGTGCGATGTACCAGGGAAAGTGTTATACAAAGAGAAACTGGAAATTATCATAGTTTCTTCTTGCTTGCCATTCTTTTTACAATTCTTATGTTGAATAGGTTACGATAAGGTTAGGGAAAACAGTAAAACTGTTCAACTCTCCTACGCAACACTACTGGAAGCATTATCTAAATTTTAAAGGGTGCAGCTGAGATGAGATTCAGACTTTTAAATGTCCTTTCCTGCCTTACAGAGAAGCCATCAGACTGGGAGTGGGGGACCAACCCTAACAGCCAACACTGACATTGCAGCACAGGACTTCACAACCTGAACAAAAATGTTTCTCTGCTTCTGTATGTCCTCCAGTTTGACAAACTGGAACTTGCTAGGGTCAGTTCTTACCTAGTTTTCTGAACAAGACCGTCTTTTTGTGGGTCCAGTCCTGCAGAGGAAAGGGAACTCATATTTGCTACCTGTGTGCTGGCCAGGACCTCCTTGTGGCAGGCAGTGTATGAACCCCAGAAGAATCTCCCTGTCCTAAAGAGCTCATACTGCAACTCTGTGATATCCCCAAAACTAATCCTGTCGTAGCTTCTCGGGAACTGGTGTTATGCACTGTCTCTCAAGAGCCTGTGGGTCTCTGGAGCAGCTCAAAAAGCTCTGTAACTTCCAACCCACTGAGGACTGCCATTTGTACCTGGCATGGCTCCCCTGGCTGAGGACTCCGGAGCAAGCAGCAAGGAAAGCAGAAGAATTGCATCTCCTTGGAAAGAAGGCGTGGGCATAGAGGGAAAACACTTCTTGAAAGGGAAGGCTCAGCTGAGGGACCATCCATCTAACCTTTATTCATTCCTATGTTGGCATTCTTTTCCTATTGCCAAAAAATACATCTATATTGGGCCCAGATTCATCTCTGACATAAATCCATTGACTGCCACAGAGCTACACTGGGGATTAATTTGGCTCATCAGGTCTAACCTGATCTTGGCAGCAATTCAGAAGTGCAAACAGCAGAAATAGTTCTTTTAAATTATAGTAACAGGCCATGGCAAACATTATATGCCTGCTTCTCTGTGTGAGGCTGATGAAACAAATCCAAATGGGAACTTCAACAGGGCTAACATAAATATGCATCCATACAATCTGAGCAGAATAAGAAACTGCAGAAAATTGATTCTATATGCATACAGGCACTTTCCTAACTTTTTAGGAAGTCTGTTGTGCTGTATGAGGAATGGGCTCTGCTCTGTACAGCAGCTGGTGGTGCTCTCCTTCCTGCTTACCTGAGCAGGACCACGGTGCCTGGTGATCCTGCCAGGCTCTCCAGGCTCGCCTTGTGCCCAGCAGCTGTATAGCTGGGAGACCAGCTCTGTCCCCTCTGCTGAAACTGTTCTCAAAGGCCTGCAAAGAGTCTGGGTGAGTGTCAGGACCTCTGCTCCATCTCAGTATTTCTGGTTCCTGGCTCCAGAGTACATTAGGGGCTCTCTGCTCTTTGACATCTTGCCATCTGCCTTTCTTCTCTCTCCTACTGTGTCCTCAACATATCCCACTCTACATTGCCATCTTTCTTTTGCTCTTTCACAGAGGCACAGACTGAGCCTCTGCAATTCCCTTCCCGGTTTCCTGTTGTCTCCATGCTGTGCCTTCTTTAAACTTCATCCACATGTGAACCTTTGTGTGCCATCTCTATGCCAGTCTCTCAAACTCCTGCATCTCTTTAGGACTCTTCTCCCATGTCCTTATCAGTCTTTCTGGTATCTCTGCTTGAACAGCCTCTTGTCTTAACAAAGATGGCAAAGTCAAACTCCATTTCCCTGCGTAGTGAATGTTTCTCACTGACACCACCAACCGCCTTCCCATCAATCAGGCTCAGAAGTGAAAAGGAGAAGAATTACATATTTAATTCTTCCCTCTCCTTTTCCCATGCATTCAGGTCACCCCAAATACTATTCCTTTTTCTCTTGCATGTCAACAAGTTCAATGTTTTTCTTTCCTTATATTCACTACAATTGCTCTAGCCTACTCTCTAGCCAGAGTTCCCCTTCATGTACTATATGAAATGCTTTCCACCCTAAGACCTTACTTCTGGCACTGATGAACATCTGTTGTTGTTATCATTTATATACCCTGCAACACAAAACCCCTACTGTGAATTAGGGATCTGTTGTACTTCCTGCGTGACACAAGGTAATTTGTTGGGATAATTTATTTCTGTAATTAACAAATGTCCCCATCCATATTAGGAACTGACAAAGGCTAAAACAGTTATATCATTGTTGTGTGACTTTTTTTAGACCAATGAATATGTCAAATACTTTTAACTTACACATGTAGATGTCTACAGTTCTACCCACCAAAATGACAGAAAGCTATACTTCCTCCTGCCCAGTGTCAACAATTAGTGGCAGAAAACAAGCTGTTTGCTAACAAACTGTGATGAGCCCATGCTCTTCCCCGTAAAGCATGAACTACTGTGCGCTCTCTGAAAGAGTGGACCATTGATATACTGCTATATACCGCAATGTTCTCTTCCTACTTAAGAATTCCTTACTCTTCTATGCTAAACCCTACAAGTGTCTAAAGTGTGTTTCTACAGTCATTAGAGCTTCCTGCAATTAAGCACTAAATAACCCTATATTTCTAGCTAAAATATTTCATTTTTCTTCCATTTTAGTGATAAAAATGTAGTATTTTTTGTTCCCTCACATTTTACAAAATTTTTAGTACAGTATGGTACAAAAGCAACCATCTGACACATTAGAGCTATTCTGCCATCTTTTATTGTGCCTGCAGTGGAAAAAAAAAGCATGTATTTTTAGCTGACAATGCTACACAGAACAATCTGATAGCAGAAGCCTGTTATTGTCATTCAAAGGAACGTTTGTTTAACCAGATGCAGTCATGAAAAACTACCTTAAATTTTACAATTGGTATTTGCTAGAGAAAAATGCAAAAATCCAAACATGTAAATGCATTAGGACCACATCACAAAGCAGCTGCATCTTATTAAACTTTCCTTGGAGACAGATTGGAACAGGACCACTCTGGGACACCAGAGCCATCCACAGCAAAAGACATGCATATCTCAGACACTAGGGCGATTAGTAAAGCGTAATAATCTAAGCAGCAGGGCCTACTGTAGGGTGTAAAATCAGTAATGATTACACTGTGCTCTACAAATGGAACCACTGCCCTATGGCAGCCCCTTGCAGGGAAAGGCAACAGCAAGTTAGCACACAGAACAGCAGAGGGGAGGGAAGTTTAGGTTCAAGTTCCATGGAACAGATTCTGTAACATGAAGTTCCTAAATGTTGTCCGGACTGCCTCAACTCTCGCCCAGAAAATACTCCTCAAGTAGAAAAGTAATTTCTGCACACAGTAAAAGCACTGGATGCTTGTGTCTGGGCCTGGGGTGCAGGTGGAGCAAACTAGCCTACATGGATGATTTGTGGATGATCACTAATCACAGTGAGCTAAAGGCTGCAGAGCTGCCCTGGCAGTTCCTACTGTATTCCCCTGCAAGAAACTAGAGGCAGCCCAGGACTCTCTAGAAATCTCTGCATTCACCTTTGCAACTTGGTCTGTACTCTTTTTCAGCTGTTGCAGAAGGTGCAAGTGTTTTGGGTCCAACACTCACCTCACCCTGCTCCTTCCTGAAAGAGCCTCAAAACCAACCTGTTCCTGCAGAGGTAGAATGAATACTGCTGCTTAAGCTGCCCAGTAACTCTCTCTGCTCTTGGAGGAAACTAGGCAAACATGAGCTGCCACCAGGGTTGTGTTTGGTCTTTTGGCTGAATGTTTCAAAGCTGGAATGATGCTTCGCACAAAGCCCATCATGCCTTACCTGAGAGATCGTGTGGATGGCAGCAGGATGTTTCAAGCCAATGCACGTGCTCGTAGCTACGGGTTACGTGGAACTAGCTCTTCTTTTTGCCCATCTGACAAAGCAAGAGCAGGTTCAGGGTGGGATGAGAGTGGAAAGAGGACTGGCTGAACTAAGGCTCTGATCAATTCCCCTCACTACTAATTGAACTAACACTGATCAAAATACAGAAGAAAGTCAAAGGCCACTACAACACAGGGACACAGTTACAACTTACGGGTTAGGAAGTCTCTGAATTGCAGAATACCCTGAGGAAGAAAGGAGTATCAGGAGAAGGTGCTGGCACACTTACCGACATGTTGGCTGGCTGGACAAAGCAGAACCTGCCTGGTGCTGTGGCACAGTTCAGTCTGATCATTGCTAGCTAAGTGGCAAATCATACACAACAGGCACAGCGTGCTGTGCAGCATGCACAGGATCTGTGTGAAACATCGCATTTCTAGATCTGGGATTAAGACAATACAAGTCTATTGGAAAAGTGGAATTTATTTTCCAGCTAGTGAAGTTGAACAGCTGAGCCAAAACTGCTCAGCAGGGAGAGAACACAAACATAGTTCCTCTTCAAGCGTCTGGCCCTAAACTATTTATAATCCTTCAACTTTTTTAACATATGCAAATAACTCTGCATATATTTTTCTACTTACTGTTTTGAACATACTGTCACTTCTCTCCTAATGTCATACTGACCAAGAGCAGCACTTCATAAAGTTCTCTTTATCTTAGTATTTAATAAGTACTAACAATACCCCAGTGTGTGTCTGTGTAATAAGGTATGCTAGCATTCTTTCTTCTGTTGAAGAAAAAAAGAAGGAAGGCAGAGAAGCTAAAGCATGGACTTTTGAAAACACTTGGGCACCTAATTTCCACTGAAATCAAAGAATTCCAGACACATCTGAGGCCATAGTGAAAGAGCTGTCAGGTTATTAGATCGAATTCTGGCTTTCCTAGTTTAGCCTCACTGCCCTTCACAGCTTTCAGCTATAATGAAAGTGAAACATATGGTTTAGGAGTATGAGTATGTACCAGAAAAATGAGGATACTACAGGATATTATGTTTGTCTGAAAAGTCTTTCCTGTGCTGTCATAGTTTATATTTCTTCCCATTTAAGCAGTGCTAATGACATGTGGTGGGTTTCTTACAACTTGAGGAGAGCAGAACCGGTCCAATATCATACAATCAAATGCTTATGCTGTGCAACTATGCAAGGACTTACAGGCTGAAGAGGACTAGCTGCTAGGCAATTAATCTCCTTTTAGTATAGGTTATAAGCCCATATCAGAGTCAACAGAAGGGAATGTGTATCTGTGCCACAGCAGATTCAGTGCAAAGTCTTACCAAAGCTTTCCTAAGCTTAAATTCAGCTTACTTTAACCATGGCTTTGCAGTGAGGTACTAATAGATGTTTTCATCTGCCATCTCTTGATGTGAGGTGGGGTATCTCCAGGGCATGGAATAGACACCATTACTTCAGCTGTAACTGCTTAAGCTGCCACAGTCAAGTTTCTGATGGAGTTGTCAATGCTCCAGAAGTCAGATGAACGAGAAGGGAAACCTTTCTATGTTATCACAACCAGAGATTCCTGCCAGGCATCATACTGCTTGACTGGGGCAAAGTTAAGAGAGGCAGTAGCCACTTCCTGAGATTCATCGGAGTTCACCTGTCAGCTCCATTACTAAATGTAACAGCTCTCAATGCTACTGATATGGAACATGCAAGGACCTCTCTCATACCTTCTATACTATAGATAATGCATAACGGAAAACATTGTGAACATCCAGCACATCCTTCAATGAAGGGATCTAAATATCACCATGCGCAGCTTAGCAACAACACGTCCTCCCAGTGTTCCAGAGTCAGCAAAGCTAACAACATTTTAGACTGTACTAGAGGGATGCTATGGAAGAAGTTCTAATGGCATTACAGAGACAGTGATATGTTGTGGTGGGTTGACCTTGGCTGGCTGCCAGACACCCACCCAGCTGCTCTCTCACTCCCTCCACTGGACAGAGGGAGAAAATAAAAAAGTTTGTGGTTTGAGATAAAGACATCAAGATCACTTACCAATTATAGTCAGGCAAAACAGACCAGACTTGAGGAAAACCAATTTACTGCCAATTAAAATAGGTTTGGATAGTGAGCAACAGACAAATTAAAACACCATCTCCTCCGCTTATTTTCCTCCTGCCCCCCCGGTTCAACTTTCCTCTTTCATTCCCAATTCCTCTACTGCTGCCCCACTGTGAGCAGTGCAGGATGGATGGGGAACAGGGGGGTGTGATCAGTTCACAGCAGTTTCTCTCTGCCACTCCTTCCTCCTGATGCTTTTCCCCTGGTCTAGCGTTGGTCACTCCATGGGCTGCTGTCCTTAGGGACAAATCTGCTCTAGTACAGGCTCTCCACAAGTTGCAGTTCCTGTCAGGAGCACTTGTTCCAGCACGGCTTCTCCATGCAGGTATCTTCCAGCTGTTCTCACAGAGGTGTCCCCCCTCCCCTGCAGCCCCCCGCTACCAAAACTGACACCAACACCCAATACGCATACCCTTTGGAAAAGAGCTACAGGGAAGGGCAATGACAGTAATTACAGAAATTGAAAGTTTCTATACAAGGAATCATGAGAAAAGTTAGGAGGTCTAAGCTTCACAAATATACAGATGACATGAGACATGGTAGATGTATATGCATTAGGAAACAGCACGGAGGTCAGACCTACTTAGGAGTTCTTGTCCTTACAAGACAAGATCCAGAAAGATGTGTGGGCAATGCATCTGATGCATTTTGAAACTCTTAAAGTAAATGGTTTATTCTGCAAACCAGTCAATGCGTAGCTTTCACCTGACCTAACTTCAGACATCTGCAAGGGAGACGTGTCGATGTGAGCCAGTTACCCTTTGCAGCAGAGGGGGGGTGGGGGGAAGAGACGGAGGCCCCCAGAGGGTGTGATTCACGTAAACTATTTTAGAGAAGAGATGAGTCACACGCTGGTAGTGCCGAATTCCTCACCACAGATTGTAACGGCAACCAACTCGGATGCACAGGTAGATGAATCCCATCTAATAAGTCCAATAAAAAGAATGTTTGGCCAAATAATACTGATAAAAACTATCTCCTGCTTTGGTGTATCAGCTAGCTAATCAAGTCCTTTAGGAGGAGCTTTTGCTCCAGGCAGGCTATTGCACTCAACTCTGTTCACTACGGGTCTTCCTCTGAAAGGTCTAGTACTGCATAAAGTACGAGGTACAACAGAGCAAGGACTTTGTTCTGCAGGACTCCTCTGCCCTCAGTGTAGAATACAGCAATGTTATTAAGCATACAGAGGGAAGACTGGACCTAAACTATGGTTTATGGTATTCCTGGAACACCAATGCACATATTTTTTTAATGTTATTTTTGCCATTCCTCCCTGTTGAGAAAGCGAAATAAAGACAAGTTCTTTGTTCTGATCATTACAGTTTATCAAAATGACTTTGGTCATTGCCTGAAGGCTTTGCAATGCTGACAAAATGCTCCTGCAACAGCAGGAAGACATCTAAATTTGATGTTTCTAGCTCCTTTCATGTTGCCTTTCTTCTTAAAGGTATCTTTTTCCAGCATGACAGTGTTTGCATGGCTCAATGTGCCCTGTTGCTAAGAAACAAGTCCCAACCATGCCTTTAAAACTCTGCCTTTAAACATACAACTCAAGGAAATACTTTTCATTACACTGTATTGTGTGTTTTTATTAAGATTTCTTTTAATACTGATCTGACTCTTGGGGTTACATTTCTATCACAACATTCTGGGACAGGACCCATTATTTTTCCGTTGTCTGTACAGTGCCACGGTCACCTACACAGTTGTATAAATAATATTTAAAATAGTACATTTTATGGTGACAGTAAAGCCCCATTTTGCACACAATTGTGGTGTAAACAAGAAGGAATACAGTGGAGTCTATTTACTGCAAATATCTGTTAATACTAAACTACAAAGCACAGTACAAATCAGTGTTCTTTCAGATGGCAACTTTAGGGTGCATCTGTGCTTGCTTGGCTTTGGGTTTTGGTTTTAGGATTTTTTGCCATGTACTAACTAGAACATGCTGAAGTCTCCTTGTATGTATAAGACAGTGTGTAGCTTTCACAGGCATAAAGCAGATCATAAGATCCCAGGAGGGAGTAAGCAGCACATCTGAACTACAAACTGCCTTGTCCATCCTACCTGTTCATTGTGCTTTCACTAATGTGTGGCACAGACAACACCCTGCTTCCTGACAAAGTCCAAGAGTGATGGAGGTGGCTCATTAAAAACAGTTTCCTTGGAAGAGGTTAATGGAAACTAAAGTATTGGCTGTGTGATTTGAGGCACTGAATTGCAAGAAGTCCATGTGGATTCTCTTCTTGGTTCTGCCACCAACTTCCTGGACAGTCTTCAGCAGGTTATTTCCTCTGACTTCTCCATTCAGGCTGCAAACAGTTTCAGTGTGTGACATAACTCTTCCTTCGTATTTCTGTATCGTAACAGGACTTGAGTGTTAGTCTGCTTATACTTATTCACAGGAGCAACCTCAAGGGGCCAGACCAATCTTACAAGAAGCAAAAATGGTGAACACAGGTGAGGCAAACTGGTTCTAGAGGCTCAGCACTGCATTGGTCTGCATGCTGTGGATTCTCGGCTCTGACAAGTGAGTTTAGCTTGAAGTCGGAACATTCTGGGTGGTTCAAATCACTGTTTGTTGCTACAAGCAGTGTGATTTGGAGCAACCAGAAAGTGGGAATCCTCTCTCTTTAGCTCTACCTTAGCACACAGAGTAAATGAGCACTGAAAGAACATAAATGCACATGGGCCAGGCTTAGTTGCACCATGTATACCATATTTTAGCTAACAGACCTAAGAAAAATCTCTTATTCCTTGTATCAATAATACTAAGGGTGGACTGTTAGCATTTATTCATCACAGCTTCAGTAAAAGAAGGATTCACTGTGTAACTGCTGAGCAAGAGTAGTTCCTGGAAACTAAAGCTTGGTCTAAACTCCCCTCCTGGCTCCACCACAGCTTGCTTCTAAGCATCAGCTGCACGCAGCACAAAGAGACAAGTCCTACTTTTAACTACGTTGCCTTGAATCTACCATCCAAACTGGGAATACTGAGGTTTAACTCTGGAAATGAGAATTTGCACGTTGGCACCCTTGTGCATAAGGACTTCTTTGGATCAAGATGGATTTGTGACATAGAACAGCTGATGGCTGGACAAAGAGTCCTCTTCATTCTTCTAGCCACAGTCACGGCTTGGTTCAAGCTCTACCTTGCACTTGTGCAGCTATCTACACACAGCTATATACACCTCTGCACCATGGGTGTGAAAGAACACCAGACTTCTGTGACAGTGGAGGATGTAAGGGGCTAGCTCTCAAGGCACACAAATTGGGTCACTATGTACAGCTGACCAATGTAAATACGACTAAAGTTAGATCTCCCCAGGGAGTCAACTTCAAAGGAGTGCCAGGAGAATCCATTTCAATGTTGGTTTTGTGGGATGCATGGGAGGAGCAGAGGACTAAGAGAAATAAGCACTCAGGTGCAAGTCAATGTATAATATTACCTTCTGGCTTTTAAAAGAGAGAACAAGAGAGCATTTTTGCACTCACAATTGCCAATGATTGTAGTTCCTGTGCTCTGTTCTCTTTTACATGAGACAAGGAACCATCCCACCAGCTCTCAGTAGCCACAATGAAATTTCAGTAGGAGGGGAAAAAAATCTCGTGATGCTGAGTCTAAAATACTGTTTTTAAAAAAAGAAATAGTATTTGTTTTCTAAAACCCCTGTTAAGCCTTCTCTGGCATTGAACAGTTTGGGTGCAGACCTAAAGAACACAGCCATGCAGCAAAAAACCATCATCATCCTTGCAATACAGACAAGAAGATCTGGCAATGCTTTCACAGTTAAATAGATCAAGAGATAATTTGATAGTGCTAATTCTCTGGATTGGGCTAGCTAAATTGTTTAGCTACATCAAAACCAATGTACCTACTTTTTTCAGCGGATTAATCAATAACCAGTCTGGTGCAAATGAGTACAGAAGCAGGTCTTATTTGTTGTAATAATTTCACAAAGATAGAAGAAATGGGGAACCATGCTGACCCCACAGCTAGAAAGGGATTTTCCTCTGGCTGCACCTCACAAATGTCTGTTTGTAACCAGTCCTCTCTCACAGTCCTAAATCCTTTATGAACCCATCCCACTGGGACAAACTCCAGAGTGGGTTGCAGGTCAGTT
>Ga0181612_159114_pt1 | contig 15203 bp, 16 predicted proteins | sample HoacroProtozoa21_FD_119630 | JGI IMG/M metagenome (GOLD analysis project Ga0181612, IMG submission 119630) | Hoatzin crop microbial communities from Cojedes, Venezuel. Combined Assembly of Gp0051906, Gp0051904, Gp0051908 | reverse complement strand
GGTGTTGGGCCGGGGGCGTCCGTCATCTTGTTTCCCCCGCTCTTCACAGCGAGCGGGTCCCGGGCTTTGGGTTCTGCAGGGCGTGATGTGTCCGCTCGACCCGCCGTTGGGTCGGTGGTGCGGGGGTTTCTGCCTTTAGGGGAGCAGAGGGGTAATAACCACTTTCACTTCTCAGGGCGCATTCTGCTGTTCTGCTGTTGGCCTGGCTGCAAATCATTTCTGCCCTGTCTCAGTGACAAGGCCCTGCATTCGTCTCGCCTCGCTGTCGGGGCGATGCCGTGCGAGGAGGTCGGGGCCACGGCGTGCCTGCCGAGCTGGCAGAGGGCTCAGGGATGAAACCTGTGCCGCCGGGTCACAGCTGCCGCTGCCACCCCCGGGAGGCACTGCCTGGGGACAGGCTGCTCTGCCACAGCCCGTCAGCGCGCTGCGCTTGAGGAGTGTTCGACACAAGTTCAGTCTTGTTGAGAAAGGGCTGTATGCTGGGTATTTGGGAGTAACTCTAAAGCAGCACAAACCAGGGGGGGGCACAGGCGCTGGTGGTTTTTCTTAGCAGTAACTCTCCTAAACCCTCATTTTTTTCCGTCCGGGGTAATGCAGTACGGGGGAACACCGGAACAGTGATGGGAGAGCAGAGTGCTCAGGAGCACCCAGTGCACCGCGGTGTTACAAGCACTCTGTGTAAATGTGTAGTACTCTGAGGATGTGGCCACACCTGCTGAAAGGCTGTCAGTCTCCTTGGTGCAATAGTTTGAAATATTTTGCTGGCAGTTGTAGATTGTAGTGGAAAAATCACAGCGTATGTGTAACCAGAGGCCATGATGTAAATGCCTATGTGCTTGAACGAGTCGATATTCCATGTGGCTGAAGCAAGCCGTTTAGCCTTGTCACGTTGTGTTAGTTGTTGATCCTGTTAGTAAACTGAGGGGTTTGCTAACGGGTGGCTGTCATGTGTGGTGTGTCAGTGAAGATCTGCAGGAGTTTCTGCTGACTTAAAACTTCAGGCAATGGTAGCCCGCTCCTCACGCGGACTGTTGTGCATGCTCCCGGGTGGCCTCGCAGCTCTGGGGTGTTACTGGGGGCAGCAGCTGGGGCTGTTTTACCCCCTCTGGGGTGTTACTGGGAGCAGCAGCTGGGGCTGTTTTACCCACTCTGGGGTGTTACTAGGAGCAGCAATTGGGGCTGTTTTCCCTGCTACTGCATGCTGTAGTTGTATCTTCTTCCCTGTCCAAGGTTTCAGGCCCATAAACAGGTAAAACATGGACGGCCACAGGTCTGATTTTTTTGCCTTGAGTCCAAGGTATTTTTCCTTGCTTCCCCAGTCCCCCCCACTGGTTTCAGGGAGGTGGTGGTGGTAGCTCTGTGCTGGTGCCTTGCAGAGAGGAGGGTCTCTCCGGTGTTTGCCAGGCTCCCTCAGCATGCTCTACGCTCTTCCATTCGCAGGAAGATCAGTCTGTCTTGTCGAGAAGTTCATAGTAAGGTGGGCTAAGGGGCCACTGCTCAAAACTTGTCTCTTGATCCATGGAGTGTTAATAAATCAAAGTAAGAGAGAAGACTTGGAAAAGAGACATCCGAGAAGTGCGAGTAACCCAACCCTTCCTTATCTGCGAAAGCAATTCCATACGCTCACAGGCCTTTTCCTGTTGAGCACAAAGTGGCTTTATTTGTGATTGATTTGTATAAACCTTTTTCTGCTTCTGAAATAGCCATTAAAAAGATGATGCAAAGTGAAGCAAGTGGACAGTGCTTTGTACGCGGTGATTTTCAGTCAGTCAGTGCTGCCCCGTAGAATGCCACTGCCGCGCTCCGGCTTTACTCCTCAGCTGGCCTGTGCCTCCAGGGACGTGCCTTGGCGGGCAGGGTCTCTGTGGGCACAGGGGCTTGGGTAGAAGTTCACCCTGTGCTTCTGTGCTTCTGCTCTACAGGCGATGCCGAAATCGGCAGCAACAATGTCAACTCCTTGAAGAGCGAAGACTTCCATATGAGAGGCTTATTAGATGAGCTCAATGAGGATGACATCTGGGGGTCCTCTCTGAAATCGTGCGGAAAAGCTGTTTCCATAGAAACCGCTAGTTTAAGCGAGTACGCTAGATATGTGCTAAGAACAATTTGCCAGCAGGTAATCTGTAAAACTACTCTTCTGTCTTCATTTGGAGAAACAATGTTATTTTATTTGAAAAGCATAACACATACTTTGCTGCAAAATGACTGTCGAAGTGTTTCAGTATTTGAGTTCTGTTTGGGTTTCCTGGTTTGGACAATTTATGTACTCAATAGGATGTTATTGGGGGGAAAAAAATTGCTTTGGTTAGTTATTAGCATCTCCCTGCACTCTGACAGAACTGAGGTGTTTTTCCTACCTGAATCTCAAGCACTTTGAGAAGGCAGTAGGACCAATCCGTCAGCTGTCTGCTCAAAGTGCTTTTGCAGTAGCATTTGTTTTATTGCAAAGTTGGTTTCAAAGTATAGAGAAATTAATTTTGGAAAACCTGTTAACAGTCCTATGCTTCGAGGTGGCACTGAATGACAGAAGACGTTTCTAATCTCATGTGTTGTGTGAACCATAGTTCACTTCAGGTTTTGCGTAAGGAAAAATCACTTTTCCGCTTAGCTTACCAAAAGTTAATATTGCCTTGAAACTGTCTTGTGAATCTGTTATCTTATTACTTACAGGAATGGGTTGGAGAGCACTGTTTAAAGGAACCTGAGAGGCTGTGCACAGACAAAGATCTTATTTTGGATCCCGTTCTTTCAAACAAACAAGCACAGAAGCTCCTTCAACTTATCTGTTACCCTCATGGCATTAAAGAATGCACCGAGGGTGACAACCCTCAGAGGCAGCACATCAAACGCATACTTCAGGTACTGCAGTGGGGAGGAGGTGGAAAAACTACCTGTGATGCACGGACTCTTAACCCGTCAGTTGGCAGCACCACCACGGGACGCTGATTTGCCGCTCCTGGTGCAATTGAACATTAGATTCTTCTTAGTGTGTGCTCAGGATCCCCAGTCTCTGTAGTAAACGTTTTATAGGGCGACTTCTGGTGTCTCCTTACTTCTGATTCCACAGTTAGGGAGGAGGCAAGCGTGCAGCACGCTCGTCATTGCTGTTCCTCACTGTCAGTCGTTAGGAAGCTGCTGAGCAGGGAGCTGCTGTCAGGGCTGCTTGGGTGGAGATGGCTGCTGTCTGAGTGGGGCTCTGGGGCAGCACTGTGCCGAGAGACGCTCCTGCTCCAGGGAACAGGCTCTAACGCCTTCACAGACAGTCCTAAATGGATCATTTCTCCAAATTCAGCCACATTAGAGACCCTCCATTCCTTAAACTACAAAATGGATTTTCTTTGAATAGAGCTGTGAAGAATCAAGTTGGCGATATCTGGAGCAGGACAAACGGTGATCAGTGTCCCGCGGTGTAATCACTTCAGCTGCTGCGTTTACCATAATTGTGTCTAGGTGGCCTGGTGCTAAATACAAACACGTCCACTTGGGTGGCAATGCCATGGATTAATGTAATTACTTGATGAAAGAGCAAATTACATTTTCTGTGTTCATATTTAGCTAAACTCAGATTTTGCAGAGAGCGAGATTTTTATTCAGAAAAGTTGCACAGTTAAAAGTATTGAGTAACAATATTAGCTGCAAAGATGTGGAAGTTAATGCACATTCTTTAATAGGTCTGATACTCTGAGGTGTCATTAGACTGTTAAAAAGAGTAGTGACTGTGCTGATCTGCTCATGAGGTGAGGCTTTTGCATGTGAAGTATTCAATTATGAGACTTATTTTTGTTCTTCGGACGTGTAAAGTGTTGACACGTGTATTTGTAATGTTAATTCTTACCTAGAACTTAGATCAGTGGACTCTCCGGCAGTCTTGGTTGGAGCTGCAACTAATGATCAAACAGTGCACGAAGGAGCCAGTGAGTATCTGTTTACAAACTTTCTCATCTAAATATTTAATGCAAAAAAGTATGTTAAATTTTAACGTAGTCCATGAGCAAACATACCATGAATGTGCTAGTTTACTTATGTTTTACTGTAGGGTTCTGGGTCTGTGGCTGAAATGAACAGCTTGTTGGATAATATTGCAAAGGCGACAATAGAGGTGTTTCAGCAATCCGCTGATCTAAACAATAACTCTTCTAACTCTGGTATAGGCCTCTTCAATCCAAACTCTGTTGGAAATGCTGACACAAGTAATACAAGACAGAATGGTAAAAAGACGTTCCTAAGGTATTTTTTGTAGCACCTTTTTAATTATTTTAGCCAACGTGATGCTTAATTATGTGTAGATTGCCTAGACTTTTTTGCACTTGAAACAGGAATGTACAGAAATGAGTTAGCTGAAGGTTTCTTCTGTTTACTTTTGTTTAACAATAAATATAGTTGCTATTGTTGAATTTTCTGGAAACCAGAAATTGTGACTGCTCAGTCTGCAGCAGTTACTCCAGATGCATTGTGGCAACTGCTTGATTAAAGCAGTTCAGTCTTATAGCAGCTAATACTGGTTGCAAAACTATGTGGATCTTTCGGCTGAAATAAATTTGTTCTACTTCTAGTTCTTCTGAGCGGCGAGGAGTGTGGCTGGTGGCTCCCTTGATTGCAAAACTGCCTACCTCAGTTCAAGGTAGGGTCTTGAAAGCTGCAGGAGAGGAGCTGGAGAAAGGTCAGCATTTGGGCTCGTCTTCAAAGAAGGAAAGAGATAGACAGAAACAAAAAAGGTACGACCTTGGGAAATCCCTGCACGCAGAGCCGAAAGGTGTTTTGAAGGAGGAGTATACTGAGGACTGGATCTTGGCTTTGCAAAACCTCATCGGTTCACTTCTGTGAAGCAAAAAGTTATCAACCCCAAACGGGGTCCAGGTTTCATTTAATTTGAAGAAATATCATTGGTTTCAGAGGAAGAAATGTGAAAGCTTCGTAACGCATCTTCCGGTGGCTATTCTGCAGCTTGGTGATGGGAAATGTTAGAGATTTGAAAGAACAGTTAGAGCGCCTGTTGTCTCTTCCCTTCTATGGCAGCAGGCCACTTTTCTTGCCATTAAGATCTCATAATTGTCATAAGATGTCACTTAATTCCTGTTGGGAATTAACTTCAGCTCATCTCTAAGTTTCCAAGTGCATGAGAATTTTAATGACTTAATGGTTATCGATTTTCCTTTAGTAAAATATTCTTCCACAGCGCCTGTAATTTTTCTTGTACTTCCTTCGAGTTGTGATAGCAATTACATTGCACACTGTACACAATGAGCTCCCTTAGCTTCAGACAGCAACCGTCTTTCTTTTTGAGAAGCACTTCCGAAGTACAGTTGTTCAAGAAAACAGATGGCTTCTTCCCAGCTCCTGGTGTTTGGTTGCTGTGTGGTCCCACCATAAGTTTCTTGTTCTTGCCTGTCACTAGTGTGCATTGCCGTTTGACCCCTTCGCCGTTGTTCGTGCAGTAGACTTTCCCCGTGCGTGGGACCAATGATTGGGCTTTACCAGTTTTTAGTAGTCTGGTAAACCTGTGTTACATGTACTGATTTTGACTTATGGTTGTCATTAAATGCTGTGGAGACTTTTAAATCTACTGCTATTTTCCAGCCTCTTCCACCTAGCTTATTTTCCCTTGAAGGTTAGAAAATTGAATTTTTCTTCTTTTCCACCATAATTGCAGTGTGCCCACTACTCTCTGTTGTGCTGGATCCTCCTAGTTCTCCTGGGCTGTTTCCTTGATAAACTTCTCCTGTGGTGTACTGACCTACAGAAATTCTGCTTGCCATGTTCAGTCTTGGAGTTAAGCGTGCTGCGTATTAGCTCTATGAAGCCATCTCTTCCTCATCCTTCTAATTCATTTGTAATACCGGCTTGATTTGGTGTTTGATAGAAAAGACATCTTGCTTTCTGGATCTCTTTGTTGGGCGTCTCTGAGCGTTTCAGCACTTTTCCATTCTTCGCTGGCTCTCTTGCTGCTGGCGTCAGTAGAAAGGAATATGGAACCTCTCTCTATCTTCCGTTCCTTTTGCTGCAGCAGAGCTCTAGTGTAGAAAATCTAAACCAAGCCTCTTTCAAAGACGAAATAAAATGCCCGTAGAAACTGTGAGGCATTTGCTCCACAGTGGTTCCTATGTGCAGAAGTAAAAGCATTTACAAAGTAGTGCTAATTGTATCGATGAATTATTTCCTTGCTTGCTTTTTGAAGCTTTTCAGTCTCTTCTTGATTGAAAACAAACTTTACTACTCTGTGAATGATAAAACCCATGATACTATGGGAAAGTATAAAATCTTACATACAAGATCTCTCTTTCTTTTTTCCAACTCTGCTTTGTGTAGCAGGGATAGCAATTGCAGTAAGAACTGTCTTGCAGACGGTAAATTTTTCTTATGGAACTTAATGAGAAAATGCAGAGATGTTCCTACCACGTTGTTCCTAGAATCTGAAAAATCAGTGTTTAAAATGACCTTTGAGAATGCAGACTTTCTATTTTGCTCCTTTTATGGGACCTTGGGATTTTGCCATTCCTTTATATAATCGTCACCTAAATTGTTGAAGTCAAGGTAAACGCCAAATTAAAACAACTGTTGAAGTGGATGCGTGTAATAAATCCACACATGTATGTGTGGATATGTATTTATATTGTGTTTATGGATGCCTGTAATTTTCAAGGAGCTTATATACCTAAAACTGCAAACATCATTGCATGTGCTGGTACTCAAGTCGCTTTGCTGAGATTTTTAACTTCTCTTCTGCTTAACATGTTATACTTCCAAATTCCTCTCTGTGTATTTCTTTCAGTTTGTCTTAATTTTATGTTAATAATGGATATACATTAATCTGAAAAAAAATTTTACAAAATCTGGCAGCCCTTCTGTTGGTGTGGCATATCTGTTGCAAGCAGCTACAGCAGCATCTGGGTTGACTGACGCCGAGCCCATGTCGGGATTAGGCAGCTGTCATTCTAACCAGTGCTCACAGGGGAAACGTCCTTGGGATTCACTGCCCACCACTAGCCTGGGTTGGAACCTTTAGCTGCCTAATCCCCACTGGAGGTACATCCCTAGTTAGTCAAAGGAGTCTTAAAATGACACGTTCTGTTTCTGAGCCAGGCCTTGGAGTGTCCGTGCAGTTGTTGGTCACTCAGTGCCCTGCGCCAGGCGAGTTCCCGGTAAGGAGATGCACAATGCGTGCATTTCCACTGGCGGGTGCTCTGCCGCCTGCTTAGGTGCATGCTCTTCTAATTTGTCTGGCAAGGCTGTACTTTACTAAAACAGAAACAGAGATGAAGGCAATGCCACTTCCAGGGAAAAAAAGTAGACAAAACAAGGAAGGGAGCGAGGAGGGGAAGTATCAGAATAACTTCACTAATTGACTGCTGTCTTTGCCTCTCTTAAAGCATGTCGCTCTTGAGTCAGCAGCCTTTCCTTTCATTGGTGCTTACTTGCCTTAAGGGACAGGATGAGCAGCGGGAAGGGCTTCTAACATCACTGCAGAATCAAGTTAATCAGGTAAAGCAAGCACGTAAGCATGAGCACCCTTCGTTAGATGTTTCATGTGTCATCAGTTTTATGTGTGTACCATGGTGGAAAACCAGGCAAATTATAGTGCAATGGTATGCCGAAAGGAACAGTCTAAGGAAGGAAGAATGGGGAAGTGTTTGTTCCTTTTTGACAGTGAATGCATCTTTTTTTCTAAAATTGTTACAGGGAAATGTAATGGACTTGAGTCTGATTTCAGTTCTTTCCAGGAAAAACAATAATTTGTCTTGAGAGGAACAATCCTGTCAGTCTTTAGCTTGATCATAAAAAGTTCTTGTGAGTTTGAACCTTTTCTTCTTTAGGAAAACCCTTCATCTTCTCCAGTTGTCACAGATGAAGAGTTTTCCATATTTTAAAAATGAACATTGCTAGTCCTGAACTGGCCCACTGCCTGCAGCTCTTCCTTTGGATCGCCGGTGCTTACTCACAGCCTCTGCTGATGCTGCTCTGGGCTTCCCGCTCCCGTCTGGCTCATGCTCTAGCCTGCAGCAGCTCCTTCAGACTGCCTTTAAACTGAATATACGCAGTGGCCAGGGCAGTGGATGGATGTTTCCTTAGTGCTGTCTCTAGTTCCTATGAATTGCTGTGACAGTGAAAACCGATACCTGTAGGGCCGTTGTTTTCTCGTATTGCCTCTCAGCTCCGGTCCAGGCTGTGATGTAGGTCCACATCCTAATTAAATTCATTCCTTTGATGTTTTTTTATCCCTGCTGTTACTGCAACTTGGGCTTTCCTTTTGCTGCGTGGGTTCTCCCCTGAAATTGCAGCTGTTCCAGGTTCTCTAGGGTTCTGGTCACTTCTCATCCAGAGATCCCACCAGATCCTGTTGGGAAGCTGCATCCAGTGCAAGATCTATTTACTTACCCTGTTAACTGTTCACCATGGGTGTCTGAAACAGGATTTTTAATAAATGCGTAACGAAGCTGCTTATTTTCCCTCCAACAGGAAGATCTAGTCACACAACTGATAGCGGATTATCAGCTTTTTAGAAATTATTTTTTTCCAAGCTAGTTTGTTTAATCTGCTCTAAGCTTTAAATAGTCATGAGGATAAAAAGGTTAATAATCTTTTATGATTCCTTATAGATAACGGTGACAAATACTTAAACTTAAAAGGGAGAACATTCCTTTACAGGAAGAAAACAACCTTCATCAAATGCTTTTTCTTAGATCCTTAGTAACTGGAGGGAAGACCGGTACCAGGACGATGTTAAAGCTAGGCAAATGATGCATGAAGCCCTGCAGCTTCGTCTTAACTTGGTAAGAAAAACTTGTGTGGTTATCGTGATGTTACAGAAAGATGTAGCAGCTACTCTGGGGTAGGTGGAAAGGAGCAAGAAGTACTGTGCCAGGGCAGTGCGGGGCTGGGGCTCCCTGAGCGCTGAAAGCCCCCAGCCCCGGGCACCTCACAGGGACGGGGCGGGGAACGTCGGCCCACAGGGACGTCAGCATCAGGCTGAGGGCAGCGAGGGTCAGACGCAGCCCTGGCGTGCCCGGGCAGGGCCCCCAGCGTGGGGCTCCTGGGCCAGGGCCGGGGGGGGGATCCAGGTGGGGCTGGCTGGGGACCCCCTCTGCCCTGGCACGAGGGGTCTCTGCTCCGTCGGCGGTCGGCTCCGCTCTTCCCGTCTCTCCGCTTTCAGCTGGTGCCTCCTGGCCGTAACGTTTGGACATTGTTCATATAAATGCATAGGAAGGACAGCCTGTGCCTTCTTTGTACCTTGTTTTTGTGCTGCTTTCTTCCTTTCACTGTGCCTGGAACTTCAGAAGCGTATCGTCTTTTTGTGGATGTTCCAGGCCGTTGTCCACTGATGGTTTATCCCCACGTAATTAGCGAGGGTTTTAGGGATTTAGGCAGTCAATGTGGTTGAGACTTTCAGAGCTCTTGGGGAACGTAACATTTGGCTGTTTAACTTACCTGCGCAGTTTCAGTTGCTGCTACTTGGATACATTTATTAATCAACTTAGAAAGTTTCCATCAAGTTCTCCAACGTCCCACAGCTCTTGAGACCTCTGCACCAGCCGTCAGGGCCACCACGGCTCATTGAGCGTGGTGCAGTGGGGGTGTGGAGACTACATGTAAGGCCAAGCGACGGAGCACCAAGGCGGGAGTAACGCCGCAGCGTTGTTCTCTTCCCATCTCTTTGGAGGCTGCGTGGACGTGGCTGCGCAGCCAGAGCGTAACCGCTGGTTCAGGCCAAGGGGACGTGGGCCAGCTGTGGCCAGCCTCGGCGCTGCGGTGGCTGCACTGGCAGTAAAGCAGCTGTCGCCTGCCGCTGATAGCATGGAGATAGCACTTTCTTGTGGGTTGGGAGAGCTCTTGTATCGGCAATACTTGGTTTATGATTAAAGCAGCAAGATGTTATCGCTCTGTAAACCATAAACCACCTGTGTAGTTCAAGGAGGAGTCTTCTTAGACACAAACTCAGAAAGGTTTAGGAGCTAAAAGCAGGTACTGAGAGTTGAAAGAGTCTCTGTATTGAGCAAGCCACAGCCCTGAAATAAGCTTAAAGTATGGGGAAGAACTGTGTGAAGTGAAACAACTACAAGCAAAAGAGTGAAGGGGTGTAGAGTGATTATAAACACGACAAAATAAAAAGATTTACTTTTGGAAGGTTGTGAAGTGTGAGGCACCAGGACCGATGATTTGATGCCGATACTGAGTGCAGAGACAATGTGCGAAGTGGCGAAGCTGGCAGCGGTGCAGCGCGGCGGTCAGGAAGGCGCAGCGCCGCATTGGTGGGAGCTCTGCAAGGCGTCCCGTCGCGCGACGGGGACGCGTGCGGTCTGCCGCGGGGCTGCCGCTGCCCGCGGGCCGGAGCTGGGCTCTCGCCGGGGAGATCTGGGGGCTGGGCTTGGTTCTGAGCAGCCTGGAGGTCAGGCTTGCAGCCGGAGCAGGGACCTCGTCTTACTGCGGTTTGGTCCTTCGAAGGGGGAGTTTTGGTGAAATGGCTCCTGCTCAAAGCGAAGCCATGTTTTACAGTGCCATACTCTGCTGGTAGAAGTAGTGAAACATTGTTCATAGGGTAAAATATATCTTTTAGCAGTTTCCATTTTCAGTCAATGCTATATTGTTCTTCAGACTTTTCTTCTCTTTGCACTGGACATCATTGTCTAAGTTTTGGATGGGGGAGGAAAGTGGTAACTAGAAAGTTCTAATTCAACACCTTTGGAGTTCTGACAGTTTTTTCACTGACTTCAGTGTGTTGCATCAAACATAAAAGTGAAGATACGAAACTGAAGGAGAAATGTAATAAAGTTTTGCTTTTCTATACTTCCTTCTTAGGAGAAGCTTTTTGCGGGGAGCATGGGGTGGGGGGAAATGTTGAAGTCAGCCCTTCAGGATGGTGTTCAGCACATGGAACTCGTGGGACAGGATGGCACTTTTGTTCAGAAGCAATGCATACGACGAGGGAGCCGTGCTTCTGAGGTGCAGGCAGAGCCTTGCTGCCTGCTGTGTTGTTTTGCAGGTGGGCGGCATGTTTGACACGGTGCAGAGGAGCACCCAGTGGACCACAGAGTGGGCCCTTCTGCTCCTCCAGATAATCACGTCAGGAACTGTTGATATGCAGACCAACAAGTACGTCTGCGCTGTTTAAACAGGCTAATTCATGGCCTGAGTGCTTTTAAGTTTCGTTTGCATGCATGTTATTATATTTTTCTGTTATCTAGAAATTAACTATTTCTATCATCCTATTACTGCTTGAGTGCAACTTAGATGCTCAGTGCCGCCCTTGGCTGGGGAGCACCTCTGTGCTGGGGAGCACTGGAGCCGCTGTTTAACTCTTCCTTAACAAGCACGTGCCTGAGCGCTTTGTGCGCCGGAGCCTGCAGTCCCCGATATCTGTTAGCAGTCTGTGCTGCCTGGAGCTCTGAGCTGGGCTCTGTCGTACGATCCGCGTGTCCCTCTTGACGGTCCACCTGCATGTATACGCTGGGGCTTACGCGTGCCAGCTGAGGGGTGTGTGCATGCAGAACGCCCTGAGAAACCCGGCTTGCCGGAAGAGCTGCGTCTGCAGCCTTTGCTGTGGATGTCTGTCCCGGGGTCTCTCGGCCGTCGGTCATTCCTCTGGGTAATACTTGTCTTTACTCTCAGCGAGTTGTTCACGACCGTGCTCGATATGCTGGGCGTCCTCATCAACGGGACGCTTGCCTCCGACTTGTCAAACGCTTCCCAAGGAGGGCCTGAGGAAAACAAAAGGGCTTACATGAATTTAGTGAAAAAATTGAAAGTAAGTGTTATGTCTCATTGTTTTCAGCATTTCTTTTGAATCACATTCTGTGCTCATCTTTTAATGCTGTCATTTCTAGTGTCTAGGAAGGCCTCTTGGAAAGATAGGAGAGACTGAAACAGCACTTGTGATAACAAGGAGAGAAAGAGGAAAATAAAAATACAGGAATGTGGGAGTGGGAAGACAGACTTATAGTATTTTCTTCATATCAAATTAGAATTAGGGACCCTGCAAGGCACTTAGTTACTTTTATTCATGTTTGAGACACTGAATTTGTATTCTGTATTTTTTATGTTCTGTTTAAACAAGAGATGGAAATATAACTTACATTCTTAAAAGAAGAAAACAAACCAAAAAAACCTTGTAAAGCCACTTGTTTAAATTTAGTCAAAGTACAAGGAAATGATTCACCCAGAAACTGGACATTTTCTAATAGTGAAAGCAGCGTAATGTTTCTCTTCCCTTTTCCCCCCTTTCTGCGTGATTGATTGGTGAATTTATTCTCTAGAAAGAGCTGGGGGACAAGCGGTCGGACAGCATTGACAAGGTTCGCCAGCTGCTGCCTTTGCCAAAGCAGACGTGTGATATCATCACTTGTGAGCCGATGGGATCCCTGATCGACACCAAGGGGAACAAAATTGCAGGATTTGACTCCATTGACAAGAAACAGGCAAGAGTAAACATTTTGTTCCATCTCAGTTTTTGCACGATTTTTGAAGCGTGGAGATACAAGCAGACAGGTACAGCTTGTACAGTACACGCCTTTATAAGCGGTACCGTAAAAGCTTTGCAGTTCTGCTGTAGCACAGCTTTCTGATGCACGCTCAGCCATTGCTAAAGCTACAGCCCCAGCAACGCAGGCACTTTGAACAGCTCGGCTTTCTGTGAGCAGTGCGGCCAGAAGCGAGGAACGATACCTTTATAAACAGTTGCAAAGGACGGACCATTTTTTGGTATCCAATGTATTTTCCGTTCCAAATAGTGTTGCGCAGTTTTTCCACCGTCACGTTTGCTGCATGCCCGCCCGTCCTTGGTGAATCCACGGTGTACAGGGTCAGCGTGTGGCTGCTGATGTGACAAGTGCTGACGTCAGCTTGCCCGGTTCTGCAGTGTGGGGTCCTGACTGGAGCCAACTCCACTGAAGTTGCCAAAAAGGAAATTGCATTTGACTTGCAGTTGAACGGCAGAAGCTCCTGTAAAAGTATTTGCTTGTCAAGCAGAATCCTACCTTTGAGAGCTCATTTAACCTTTTTGACCTGTTCCTTGCTGGGAGGAGGATGCAGGGCATGATCCTGCCTACAAAAGGCAGAGGAGAAAAGGGGAGAGGGAGGGAAGTATGTTAGTCGTTTTTGGATTTTTTGGGAACATAAAGGGGTGCATAATTTTTTAAAGTGAATTTATTTAAAAAGGAAGGGTAGAGCTTAGGATAGAGCTTTTTATTCTGCAGACTAGATGGGCATTTTTTTGTGATCTACTGCTTAGGTTTATCTCCCCTGTCATGGTTTAACCTGGCAGCTGGCAGCTAGGATCACGCAGCCGCTCACTCACTCCTCCCCACAAAGCGGGATGGGAGAATGGGAAAAGGTGAAACTCGTGGGTTGAGATACAGACAGTTTAATAAGATGACAAAGAAAGGTAGAATAATAATAAAGAATGTGCAAAACAAGCTGTACGCCATGCAGTTTTTCTCACCATCCAACAACCAATTGCATAGCCAGTCCCCGAGCAGCAATTGCAGAATCCGCAGATTTCCTGGAGCATTTTCCTGGATTTCCTGGATTTCACCACACTAGTGAATTTTGTAGCACTCGCCAAACTCCTGGAAAAAGACCGAACTCGCGGAAAAGGTCGGACTGCTGGAAAAGAGAGTTCCTGCCCCCGGCCAGCCCCCATTCATGAGCTGAGCGTGCCGTCCGTAGTACGGACGATTGCCGGTGTGGGCCGGCTGCCGGGCTGTGCTTCCCCGCAGCTCCTGCACGCCTGCCCATCAGCCAGACGTGGGGAACTGAAGAAAGGCCTGGATTTCTTAGCAACAACTAAAACCATCAGTGTATTACCAACATTCTGCTCATACTAAATCCAGAACACAGCAGCTACTGGGAGGAAAATTAAATCTGTCCCAACTGAAACCAGGACATCCTTCTTATTTGAGTACGTAACCTTTTAGCAAGTGTATTCTCAGATTAGCAATTTTTGGTAGATATTTGAATTTTCCTCCAAAGTATGATAGATGGAGCTTGAGATTTTTAGCATAGTTATAAGCAAACAGTACTATAAAAATATAACTGCTTTTCTCTAGTGGCAGCCTTGAACAGAGGTCAAAATCCCACCAGTAAGCATTTTATGCATTCTGTGGAGGGGAAAAAAGCTGCACTGGATTTTTCTGACTCAGATAATAATGTACAAAGGCAAGTATTCTGCTCTAGCATTCAGTTTTCTTAAAATAACTTCACTTTTATTCTGAAACAGGGTCTTCAGGTTTCAACAAAACAAAAGGTGTCCCCTTGGGATCTATTTGAAGGTCACAAAAATCCTGCTCCTCTCTCCTGGGCATGGTTTGGTACAGTTCGTGTCGACAGGAAAGTGATCAAGTATGAGGAGCAGCAGCATCTCCTCCTGTACCACATGCACACCAAACCCAAACCGCGGAGTTACTACCTCGAGCCCTTGCCCCTTCCTCCAGAGGAGGAGGAGGAAGAGCCCACCACACCTGTCTCTCAGGAACCAGAAAGAAAGTCAGGAGAGCTCTTGGATCAGGGAAAGCTTGCCGCGGACGATGAGAAGAAGACAAAGGGCAGGAAGCGGAAGTCAAAGTCAAGCTCAAGGGCTGATGTAAGTAGCTGGTGCCCCATACAAAACCTGAAGCAGCTTGCTGAAGCTTCTGATGTTGCGTGGTGCTGGCTTAGCTACCTTCAGAAGTTGCTCTGCACGTGGAGGAGTGGGTCCTAGTAGAGGGAGCGAAGGGTGATGGTCAGAAGGAGGGTGGCTTTCTGTCAAGTAGGGCTTGGTGTAGAGGAATGTACTGTGCTTAGGACCTTGCGCGCTATGTGGATTGTGCTAGGCTGGATCTTACTCTCTGAGCGTTATTTGGGTTCCGTATATGCTTTCTCTTGTATGGAGTGAAGTACAGCTGCTCTTGTTTGTATCAGTTTCTAAAATTCCTCCCATTCAAAGTATGTTGAGAGCAAACGTGCTGGTTCAAACCCAGGTCCCATTCAAATGTAAACCAGTTTGAAACAGGCTCTTTCACTTAGATAAACTGTTCTGCTGTGCAGTTGGTTCAGGTTTCCGAGACGCTTTCTCTTTTGCTTTAGCGGTTTCTGAGGTGAAGAATGACGGAGAGCAGGGTGTGAAAAACACGCCTGGCACCACCCTGATAATAACGTTGGCAGCAGCAGCGTGCAGTGCGATCAGTCCTCTCTGCACTGCTGCCAGTGTGGTTGTGCGTGTCATAGACAGGGCGGTG
>Ga0181612_161091_pt1 | contig 15204 bp, 15 predicted proteins | sample HoacroProtozoa21_FD_119630 | JGI IMG/M metagenome (GOLD analysis project Ga0181612, IMG submission 119630) | Hoatzin crop microbial communities from Cojedes, Venezuel. Combined Assembly of Gp0051906, Gp0051904, Gp0051908 | reverse complement strand
CCCCCCCCCCTCCTTCCTCCCCCTCCGCCCCCTCCCCCCGCCAGCCCGGCTCGGCTCGGCGTCCCGCCCGGCCGCTCCCGCCCTCTATGGATGGGAAGGCAGCACCCAACGGCGTGGCCACCATCGAGGACCGGATCTTGCGGATCACGGGCTACTATGGATACTACCCGGGCTACTCCAGCCAGAAAAGTAAGGAGCCCTCTCGCCTCGCCCGGCCCTTGGGGGACGAGGGGGGTGCGGGAGGTGCCCCGTGTCCCCCTCCCCACCCTCGGGGGTGCGTGTGGGGGGCGCCGGGCTGAGGGGACGCAGAGGAGCGGGGCTGGGGGGGCAGGAACTTCGGCTCCCGCAGCTCCATCCCGCAGCCAGCGCTCCGGAGGGGTGCGGGGACCTTTCGCTGTCGTTTTTAGTTTTTTTTTTTTTTTTCCCCATATTTCCACCCCCCCCTCCCTTCGCCAGGGGAGGGGTAGTTGCTTACCGGGTGCTCCGCGCCGCACCGGGAAAGTTTCGGTGCCGGTGGGTCCCCCCCGCCCCGGGCGGCATCTTCTAATGAGGAGATTGCTCATCTTCCTCACCAAACTAATTAGATTTTTCCAGAAAAAGTGGAGAGGGACCGAGACGGGTTTCCCTTTCGTGGCGTTTTAATGCGAGACGCTTGTGGTTGAGGGGTTTGCTGGAGGTTTGGTTTATTTCTGCCTTAAAAGAAGCAGCTGAAATTAACGCAGTCGGTCCTGGCAGAAATTCACTGTTTTTGATTTGGAAGTTCTTAATTGGGGTTTCTAGCAGCCAGGAGAGCATCTGTGGGCTTCTCTGAAATTGTGGATGTCCCAGTGCTCTGTAGAGCTATTTAATGGGGAAAGTTAGGCTAATGAAAGAAATAATTCATTTTTACCACCCAGGGAGCGGGTGCATCAGGGTTTTATTGTCTAATAGTTCGTCTGCAGTTTGCAAAAGCCCTGGCGTGCCACAGCTTAAAAAAAACCGAGGGGAATGGAGGCAAAGCGGGGGGGAAAAGAAAGGCAAGGCGAACCCCCCACCTTAGCGAGGTGAGCACCAAGGAGCAGGTTTTTTTCCGGCGTGTTTAAACTCCCCGTGGAATCGGAGGCGGTGAACTGCTGTCCAGAGCAGACGGCGCAGTGCCCTCCAGCTCTATTACGACAATAAACCAAAACACACTTAGTGAACGGCTCATATCAGATAAAACGTGCCTGTGGGCTTCTTATGGAAGAGGGAGGAAAGCCATGCATTGAAACCAGGAAAAGAAGAATTCCTTGGTGTGATGGTCAGCTGGAAAAGCGAACAGTCGAGCCCAGCAGTTTTATTCAGCTGTTATTTGTAGCACGCTACCAGCGTGGCAGGCGTTACGATCCTTTGGTGAGGTCAGTTGGTCTGTCCGTAGTCAGAGGAGTTGGGAAGAAGCTCGGAGCGGTCTGGAGGAATGGCTGCGCGGCAGTCCAGGCACTGTTGAAGTCTGAGCCAGGTGGGACCTGTGCCCCACATTCTGCAGTAGCTCCAGAGGATCTCTACAGTGTGATTTAGCAGAGAAAGGTGAGGATACTGACTTAATACTCTGTCACAAGTTTTCTTCAGTGGCAGAATGCAATTTTTCAGTCTGCAGCAACACTCCCGCTCTCTATCAAAATGCAGACCTGAATTCACTGTTGGCAATGCAAGTGGCTCTGCATGGGTGCATTGGAGAGGCCAGGAGAGGACGCTTTCTTAGTCCAGGACCCGGCTCTGCAGAGGCTGGAAATTGCATCTGCTTAAAATTAGATAAAGCATGCCGGGAGAGGCCAAGGCTTTCACAGAATCACTGAATGTTCAGGGTTGGAAGGGACCTCTGTGGATCATCTAGTCCAACTCCCCTGCCAAAGCAGGGTCACCTAGAGCAGAAGTGCTGGCTCTTGGGATCTTACTGCAAATCTCTGAGCCTTTGGTAGCTTTGAAGACTGGGTGCTGAGGCAAAGCAGAAGTGATTTGTATCTCAGGTTTTGCTGTTTGAAGAAAATAAGCAAAATTTGCAGTTATCAGGCTTAAATAGGAAAAGTGAAAGTGCGTAACCCAGAGGTATCTTGATACTTAAATGTCCTCGGGTAAATGAAAAGCATTTACTGCTTCTAAGCTATGAATGCTTTCTAAAGCAGTCTCATAAGTTTTGGAGTGCTTGCAGTTGGAGAGTGACTACCTTATCCTTGTGGCTGTGTGTTTTCAGTTTATGAAGTACTTCAGTGTGTTAGGATTTTCACAAAGATGTCCTGCCCCTACCTGGAGAAACAACAGGCATCCTTCAGGCATCTTGAACACACAGCCTCTTGGTACTGAGGCAGCGAGAGGCACTCTTGGAGGTCCTGGCGTGGAGATCTTACTCCGTTCCTGTGTCTAGGCTGAAGTGTCACCTTGAAGTGGTGTTGCTTGTATGTGCTGTTGATAGTTCTCTTAGCTAATTGTTCGGTACAGCTACAGCACCGTCAAACTGTAAACGCTCAAGGTGGGAAGTTTATATGACTAATTATTAATGTACTTGATATCTCAGTTCATTTTGGTGAGGGCATGATTTTATCACAGCTTTCCAAATACAGTTTTAGCGCAACTGAACAATGCTGGTGGAGAGCAGCGTGCTGGTGGCACGCAAAGTGCCCAAACTTCCAGGTAGGTTGTGTCCCTACCTCCCCAGTGGCAGAGGAGCCGTCGTCCTGTCTCGTGCCCAAACCTGTAGCACGTGCAGTCATCTCCTTGCGCTGTTACCTTGCTCCTGCCTGGCTCTGGAGGGTGCCTGAGGAAGAGGGCAGCTGGGGATGAGCTGTCATCCCCAGGATGGCTTTGTGCTGTCTGCTTCTCGGGTGTGATCAGAGAGCTGGCCTGGCACCAGATGGGGATGTTATGTGGGTGATGACAGCCTGCTGATGGTCACCACCTTCCTTGAGGCTCCTCTTCATCCCCGACCTGCTGTGCCCAGCTAGGGATGGGGAGATCTCTCTTGATGAGGAAAGGTGGAGGCAGGGGTTGAGTGGTCGCTGTTCTCACTATTGAGGGGTCCCGGAAAATGACAAAAAAGCTCAAGGCTCTGTGAATTGTGCTGGTGATGTACATCCCTCAGTGCACTGGCGTGTATTCCATGGTTTAACTGGAGATAATGCCTAGGATTCTGTGTGCGAAGGCTAAAGGCTGGTCACAAATCATTGAAATCTGGTGTCAGAGGACTGTAGTGTTCAAGAGCTGTTATTGCAAAGAACTGCAGTACTTTCTAGAGACTTTTTCTTCATCTTCTCTATTTGTGTGCACTAACCTACTTCAGACTTGGGAGTGAGCATAGCATGATTCTTTTGTTAATTTTAAGCCAGGCACTTTTGTAATTTTATTTATCCTTAAAAAAAGCTGTTAGAGAAGGGAAATACCTTGTTTATTTCTCTGTAAGCCATCCGGTTAAGCAGAAGCATGCATTTTGGGCTGGTATTTGCGTCCATGCATATTGCAACCCCCTCCCCTCCTAGCCTGCGTGATAAGTCAGGAGTTGGAGCAAGACATGATGGGATTTTTTTCCCCGACCTGTTCCTCAGATGAAGAGGGCTCTTCCTGATCCTGGTCATCCTATACTGTTGGATGCGTGGCTTGATCCCTCAAATCCTGCATTTAAAATGTACAGAGTATGTATGAGGCCTCTGGCTTCTGTGGGAAGGAAGAGGGGCCGTGTCTCTCTTCCAGAATATTTCTTCAAAGTTACTCCATCATTTCCCAGGGCATGATGCTGGTGTAGATCAGATGCTCCAGCCTTTGACCTGGGGCTGCAGATGGTGCTCCCGTGTTTGTGACCTCTTGGCTTCACGTTGCAGTGTGTGCCTTTTCATTTGGTCTGATCCAGCTTTTCCATCTCCACAAGCAGCGGGAAACCCTGTTCCCCCTCCCCATCCTTGCCATAACTTCTCATTCTTCTCTGACTTTTTGCTGGTAATACAATCATATTTAGCGTCTCCAGTCTTAAGAGCATGTATGGTTTTTGGGTTTTGTTTTTTTTTCTTTTTACACTCTTTCCAACTGCCACCCCATCTGCCTTCCATCTCAGTACTGAAAGCTTTTTTACTTTCACACTGCAAAGTTCCTCTCCTTCACGTCTGTCCTAACACTTTTTCTGTGCCTTCCACGGAACTAAAATTGCTCCAGCCAAAGTTTCGCATCTCTAAGCTTCATTGGCTTCACCAAGTCCACCTCCAAGTCAAGCAGTTTCTGCCTGTGTAATGTCTTTTTGGTGTCCACCATCCACAAAGTCTTATGTCTTGTCCTGGCTCTCAGCATTGCAGATCTGCATTTCTGCACTGCTGTTTTCTCAGGCCCGGATGAGTGCAGCATAACTGCACTGAAAATGCGGTGGCTGTGGTTCTCCTTGCTCTTCATGTGGACCATCACCTTCTCTTTATCATCACGCTTAGAGAGCTCCTCTGAATATATAAAGCTTATTTCTACCCTTCTGGTGTCTCTCATTGAGACCCGGAGGGTTTGATTCCCACTGCAGCAAGCCATGAACGTCAGCCTTCAGCAGGCACTTGCAGGACTTTTAAACATTTGTGCATTGTCCCATGCTGCTTCGAGCTCCCCTTCCCCTCTCCTTCAGACCGGCCTTGAAACCCTGGGGCTGCGTGAGCTCCCAGGAGTGGAGGGTTCTGTCCCGTGTCCGTGCAGCAGCGGGGCTGTCGGCTGTGTTCCCGACGCTGGGTGCCCACCCCTCGGGTGCAGCTGCGTGGTCAGACGGGGAGCTGGAAAGCCCTTGCAGCACTGTCTGTCCTTACCGGCACTTGGTACGTGGGAAGAAATGCTGAACCGGTCCTTAACATTTGCACAGTTGCTGAAGAGAATAAGCTTTGTGTTTTCTTACTTCACTAGAACGGTTCAAGCAAGATTTGGGGGTTTAAATTGGCAAGTTAAGCCTCAAGTCGGCAATGATAATAAGCGTCTGCTTAAGCCTGAACTTGCACTAAGCCACTGGGCTTTGACAATGTGTTTAAAGTTAAATCCGTGCTTAATTGGTTTGCTTAATAAGACTGGGATTACAGGCACGCTGAGCCAGCATCAGTGGCTTGGCAAGTTGGCTCTCTTGCTCTCTGAGCAGCGTAAAAGGCTGTAGAGGGGAAAGCTAACTCTGAAACGTTGGAGGGAATTTTCTCCTGGTTATTACAGCAGCTGTGCCAGCAGCTCTGCTGCAGTGCACATCACATGGCAAACCAGATCATCTCCGTGCTTACTGAACGCCGTGCCCTCCCGGCGGCTTGTCACTCCCAGCGAGAGGAACAAAGTCTCAGCCTGCTTACTGGAGGCACCCGGCTGCTTCTCCAGCCGTTCGCACGGCCCTCGGTTTCCCCGTTCAGAGCACACGCGACGGGAGAGACTGGGAAAGGAGGAGTCGAGGAGAGGTGCTTTGAAATTTTTGGTGGGTGAGGCTGGTTTCATCGAGTTGTCATGAGGGGGTCTGGGAGAGAGGCAGTGGTGTCTGAGTCAGCCCCTGTGTGAGCTGAAGTCTCAGGGCTCCTTCAGCCTGTGACACTTGTGGCGGCTGCCCCTGTGCCACCTGATAGTGTTTGGGCGGCAAGGACTCCAGAAGCAGGCCTAGGCTGGAATAAGCTTTATTTCAAAGCCCTTCCCTTCCCTGCTGGGCTGAGATTTTCCATCAGAGAGTTATTCCTGGCCCTTGTTTTAGGGAGAGTGTGCTGCAATGGGGGCTGGATTGCAAACTGTGGGTTTAACAGTCTTTTTCCCCACCAGCTCTGGGGGCACAAGCAGATGCCACGGCATAGGATGCAGTCCTGTTGTAGTTGCTTCTCCTTGCAGGCTTGTCTCTCTGTTCAGGAAAAAAAATAATTAAATAAATATATGGCTGTGTGTCAGCACTGGTAGCAATAACTTACAAACTAATTTCTTTCAGCAAACCAGATTTTATAAATATGCCTTTGCCCACTAATTTTGGCAAGACCGGGTATGTATTCTTTAATGGAGTAGGGCCAGGCTTTGGGCAGATTTCTGTTTGTGCTGGAAGGGACAGTACGGCATCCTGACACTCGTGGCAGGAGTGTGGGACCTCCCCTTCACTTGGGGACTCAAAGGGGTTTGGGGGATGAGGGGCCTCGTTAGCTGGCAGGAGAGGAAACGGGTTCAGTCCTTGGCCTTTTGTCAAGGACTGATTTGATCTCTTTGGGTCTAATCCGTGGGGAGCTGAGCCATGAAGCTGTGGTACCTGAGTATGCCATAGGATACGGTGTCGTGAATGAGAGGTTAGGTCACTTAGATGATCACTCAGAGGTTTTGCAAGACAAGATTTTACTGAAATTTTAGAAAATTTGGTCTTACACAGTTCATTGCCAAAGTTCACTCTATTACTTATTAAATAAATGGAATACAAAAACAAAAGGGGTCTTGTATGGAAAATGCACCACCACATACGGGTACGGTTCTGAACAGTTGTGGGTAGGAGGGATGAATTTAAATCATCAAGGACACCATGGGGACCAGGGTGGTGGGGAGCATACCTTTGCAAGGAGAGCCTGGCAGAGCTTGGCTTGCGTAGGCTCGCCAAGATGGGAATATGGCTGCTGCTCCTAATACATCTTGGGAGGGTGGACAGGGAGATGTGGGAAAGAAGAGTTATTTAAACCCAAATGGCATGCTGGCACGCAGACAAATGGGTATGAACAGGCCATGAATAAATTAAGGCTGGAAATTAGCAGAAGGCTGAAATTAATGGCCAGAAAGTCTCTACCAGTCTTATGTATCTAAGTAAGAATTATTTCTCAGGCTTTAAAGATGCCTCGTAAAGAAGTTTGCCAAGATTTTGAGAAAAATTACTCCTGTTTGGCAGGGGAAGTTGAGACAGTAAGGTTGGGGGAGGCCTGTGAATTTTCCAGAGGTTGCACGGAACAATCCATAAAGTTTGCTGGAGCGATCTCTTCCCCCACTGGTGACTGCACAGCAGGTCTTGCATTGAACCTGGCCTGGTGCTGAGGTTGGCAGAGGTGCTCTCAGTAATGTGGTAGCCTTCTATGTGTCCTTTCTGCCTGCTTTTCAGTTCCTCTGCCTTCTCATGCTCATTTGCTCCAGCCCTCCTAGCAGAAAGGCTCCCTCACTGCTGGGCCCTCTGAGCGATGGTGGCCCGGCTCTCCAGCAGCCTGCCACTTCGCCTTGGTCATACTGGTTCACTGGAGGTGGCTGTAGGCTCACTCACCTTGGCGTCGTCATGGCAGCATGGAGCTGCGTGCTGCCTTCTCTCCATGTTTTTCTGAAGAGAGTTGCTGAGCTTCTGGCTGTGGCACTCTTCTGGAGTGCACAGAAGCGATATCCCTCCTTTTGGCTGTCCTTCCAGCACTCTTTCCCTTACGTTGTCCTCCCCATCCTCTCAGGCAGCTGTATATCTGATCTTGGTTAAATGTGGTAAAAATAATATTCCAATGTGACAGATGGTTCTGAGCAAACTTTTATCCTTCCAAACCTTGCATTCGTTTTTTTTATTAGTGGTTTTACAAGTTTGCAATTGTTTCTTCTGCATATGTGGAAGTTGATGGGCTTTTCCTCAGCTACCTTCATGGGAATTCACCCATGAAAGTGAATTTGTGGCTTGCTGTTTGCTCAACAACTGATGGCAGGAATTTTTTTACACGGACCTGCTGCTGGATGATCACAATAATGCATAATGAAAATGCCCACAAAAAAAGTCACTGTCTCTTTGTGGCAAATGTGAAAACAGGGTTGGGGAAAAAAGTGAAGTGCTTAACTGACTGGTTAAGTTATTCGCCAAAAGTAAGTGGACCAGGTCTACTGAGTGAGACTGAAAATCTTTTTTCTTGCAGTAAGGTGAGGTTCCCTGCTGACCCTACAAATTTGGGCTAGCCCTCTGCAGAACTGCAAATTTGACTTCATGAAGATGGAATTTGTAACCTTATACCGAGCTGATACCCAGGGTATGGCTTACACAGTGGTGGCAGAGCTGTCAGAGCATCCTGGGCACTTCGAGTGGCAGCAGTGACTTTATTCAAAGGCATGAAGTATGTGTTCAAGACACAGGCTCTCAGTGTATCTGCCACACAAAGACCTTTCTGTTGTTACTTTGAAACCATATTGATTCTTCCTAGACTTCCTTTGCAAATACTCTTCATAAAATGGACTTGTCCTTTCCTGCGTTCAGCTGGGCTGACCTGGATCAGGGGTAGCAGGGTGAGGGAGAGAGAAAGGTTTCTCTGCTGTCCTTTTCTAGAGGCAAGGAATGAGAAACAGATTTGCTCCAGTTCTGGTTTACTTATGACCTAAGGCACGGGAGCAGGATTCAGGTCTTGGGTGGAAGATGATGTTTCCTGCTGTTTCTGGCAATCTTAAAGCTGTTCCTTGTTTCAAAGCTGTCCTGTCAACTTTGTCTGATGCAAGACCTCCCATGTCTGTTCTGAGTTTCCTTCAAGATTCTGATTACATTTTTGGTTTGGAGGAATGCATGGCAGTTCATGGGTCAGTATGACTCCACCAAAGCAGTTCCACCAAATCCACTCCTAGACCAGTCATAGACCTGGTAGTGATCTGGAGTGAGAAAGAAATTGTAGCTTGAGGCCAGCCTGGCAATGCTTCCAGTTTTATTCCTTCCTGTTTCAGGCATTCTGTGCTTGCATTATGACTGGAAAGTGGCTGTTTGTGGCACTGAAGCAGCACTGCTTGAGCAATTGCCTGCTGAAGCAATATATAGCACAGATATCTTTCTTCCTGCAGAGGCTTAGTCTTCTGGGGGACGTTTTTGGTGAGGACTAACACACACCTTCATTATTAATGGGATAGTTGGAGATGCTGTGCACCTCACTAAAAAATAGTTTCCTATTGGGGACTGATTTTTCATATGATTCATCGAAACACAGCCGTGCAGGTCCATTCCAGCTAATGGGCATCATATACCTGAATGTCTAAGGACAATACTGAAACCACGTGCTGCTGTGCCAGTGTAAGATAAGTGTGAAACAGGCCTGGAACACATGTTCTCCGTCAGAGTGCTCTGGGGCAGAAAAGTAATTGCATTAGTTCACACGGTGTGATTTATATTCAGCATCTTGAAGTAAGACAGCATAGCTGTTGTAGTGAAGTTGATAGTGCAGTTGTTATGACCCTTTTCTTTTATATGTCTAAATCCTGGGACTTCTTTGCAGCCCTGGAATTGTGTGGGTGCAGACTGGGGTTTTTCTCTGCAGTGCCAGAAATAACCTGTTGTGTGATATGTTACAGGGGCTAGAATGTGTAGCAGCTTGTATGCAAGTGGGATGCTTCGCAGTGCTCCACCAGAGGAAATTCTTCAGTGCTGACAGCCTGGATGGTAGGAAGGTGAACTCTTCTTGGTGTTTCTGTACCACAGTTTGGCCTTCTACCTGGGGAGGGATTGGTTCTATGTGCAAGAAAGCAGTTGCTCAATTCTCAGTATTCGGTGAGGCTGCTAACACAAAGAGCAAGTGGAAAATGATTGAATTTAGCATGTAGCGGGAAGATGGAAAAGAAGACGACATCTGATGCAGTTTCCTAATTTTCTGTCGATTCTTGCTTCTTTCCAGGGTGGGATGGAATGGGAAAAAGGTGAGGAATTAGATAAGAAGAAAACTTTAAACATTTTGACCACACTTCTTCTGAGAACAAATTTCAGACTGGTGAAGTGTCTGTAATGTCACTGAGGAAGTGCCACTTCTCACACGCGTTGAAAAAAGAACCTTGGAGTAAGGAACAAAGGACATTTTTCAGCTGAAAATCATAGTTGACCTGTTGTTGGTGTGCCGAGCCATATGTGTCCCATCGAGGTGATTCATCCAGTACAAGGCCTGCCTTCTGTCGCTCTTCTTGGGGGACCCTTTGGCAGTGGGCACAAAATTGCCTGTGGTTGTGCACCACAAAGCTTGATGCTTGCAGGGAGCGTTGGACTGGCCTCAGTGTGCGGTTAAGTGCCCAACTGTCATCTGACTTAGGGTCTTCATGGAGGTGTGGGTCCAGGAATACGCCTTCTGAAGGCCATCTGCTCTCAGATGCAGACCTCACTGGCTGTTCGGAAGGTTGACTTGAAAGGCTGAGGCTGTACATCACCTGTAGATGCACAACGGCAGGCGAAAGCAGTGAAGAGTCTTCTTATCTGGGTTTTGCAATGCATCCTGTTTGTTTCTGCACATTCAGTGCTGGAAAGGAGGTTAATTACATCAAATTAGGGCAACTCTATTTCTAGCTAGGGTCTGTGCAGTGTCTTTGTGCACATCTGCTTTGAAGTGAATTCAGAGCAACTGTTTTGAGCATCCTTGTAGAAGATAGGCATCCTCGGCTACGGGCTTAGAGAAGTCAGCTAGAAGAAAAGAAGTCTGTATGTGGGCAGACTTTAGAGAACTGCTTAAACTTAGATATTCACACTGTGCACAGATGCAGCAGCAGTCCTTCTGAGAGCCAAAGTTTCTAAGGCAGTTGCCTGGAAATACCACTCGGGTGAGTGTGTACACATGAGTTAGCTGCAGTGCTCTCAAATTTTGTATGCGTAACTTTTAAAGGCACTTCTTTGAAAAACCTCGGAATTATTATTGGTGTAAAATATTTATACAGTGTAGTGAAGTTTCATAGCACTTGGGGGAGATAAGACATTCCTTGTAGTTTGCTTCTTTAAGAAGTTAAACAAAATGGGAGTTCAGCTCTTGGGTTTATCCTAGGTAGGGGAATGGAGGGCAGAAGAAATCCATCACTATCACTGTGCACATTATTAACAGATGTTGGTTTTGGTCTTTTATTTTAGCTGGGGTCTCAGATTTGAGACTACAAAGACTAGTAAGAGACAGACCTCAGTTGTCCGGGTTCAGATTTACTTAAATTCCAAAGCTGCTCTCAGATGTGGGATGTTCACAACTGAAGATGTTTTTGGTTTAGTTGTAGACAAAAATTAAGCCCTTGTTTTTGGATTTTCTGGTGAATACAACTTTGGAGAACAACATCAAGGTTCTGATCATTTGTGCTGCTTTTTTTTTTTTTTTTGCTCCCCGCGGTGAAGCAGTCCTAATGATGTGTTACCTGGCAAAAGATTGTCTTAGAGCAGGAGAATCCTCTGGTGGATTAGTGACTGTTGGCTCTCACGTCCTCCCTGTGGGTGATGGATGGTGTGTGGCTGGGGAAAACAAGTCATCCCATTTTGTTGATGTTCCCCAAGTTCTTCTGTTTCCCTACTTCGGGCTGTGGATGGGTACCGTAGAACAGCCTGAACTGCCAAATATCCTTTATGCACACAAAGAGAAGATAAAGGTCTTCATTTGAGGGTTATGGTCATCATCTCCTGCCACATTCAGGTATTCAGAAGCAGGTCTCTCTGGAAGCCAGCTGGAATAACACAGTGCAGTTTGACCTGAATATGTAGATGCTGGGTCTTGTGCTGCATTTACACTTTCCCTGTGTATTTCAGCTGCTTAAGCCATTCTCCTGACTTTCCCTTTTCAGCCTAACAGCCTCCCTTCTCTCCCTGTGTCTCTGGCATCAAACTGGGCTGGCTGAAGGGAAGATCTGAAAGGAAATATATTTGGTGCCTTTGATGTGCAGAGCCTTTTTTTATAGGCTACAAACAAAATTTGTGTCTGTGTATTCCCAAACTGAAGAATACATGATTGCTGTTCCCAGCCTCCCCCTGAGAGCAGGCTTTGACATCATTCGTACTCTATAATTTATGGTATTTTTGTAGCAGTCTGTTAAGACCTGGAAGAGAGTAGAAGGGATGATTTAGAAAGGAAAGAATAGCCTTGTGCCTTGCGGTTGGTCTGTGAGTGAGCAGGTCTCTGCTCGTTGGAGTTGCTGCTGGGTCTCCCTTTTATCATGGAATAATTTTTTAAAATATAATGTTGTTCTGACTGATGTAAGCACTTGCTCCTTGTCAAACGCATCCTTGTATGCTCTGTTAGGACTTTGCACCTCATTCTTGGGTGTTTTAAAAGCAGATTACAGAATGTCTTGTAACTCGTCATCTGTTGATTTTTTTAACCTGGTTTCTTAAGGAAACAAGGCTTATGTGAACATCATATCACTGTCCCTACTCCCTCCCTCTGTAACTTTTGAATCTATTGGCCAAATCCAAGCAAACTTACCAGGAGTCAGAGAGCGTGAAAGGCATGGAGCTTTCATGGACCTTACAAAAACATGTGGCTAGCTAGAAAAAGGTGGCCCTTGTGGTTCTCCCACAGTGGGAAAGCTGTAGAATTAGCTCAGTCCTGATGATGTGATGTACTGCAGAAAATTTTTGAGGTCTTATCAATGATTTATCTAGTTAACATCCAGCTTCAGACAATGGTAAACAGGAGATGCACGGAGAAGGGTATAATGCAGGCTCCTGGTGCTCTTCCATCCTTCATTGATCTGTGCCTTGGGAAATTCTTGGTGTATGTATATTTTACTACCTTTTTATGGATATTTCTTCCATGAATTTGTCCAATTGCAGTTTATACACCAGAGAATCTGGCCAGAAGACACAATTCTGTAGGAAAGTGGCTTTGTCCATTTTGCCATTGTAGAATTGCTTGCCTCTGTTGCTGCTGGTTCTTTGGATATGGATCTGCAGCTGACAAATGAGGGTAACTCCCATGAAGTTGTGGAGTCAGGTCCTGCCTAACCCTCAGTATATGTGGAGAGAGAAGAGGAGAAAGAAAACAAAACATTGGCCTGTTCAGTGTGAATAAGTGACACATCCAGTGACACATCTCTTATTTCATAATTCCTTCTAGCACACAGAGCATATACTAGCCTGGGAGGAGAGGTGTCGGCTTCATGATGTTTGGCTGCTTTTCCAGGCTGTACTGGGGTGCCAGGAGTCTCACAGGGTACACCTGCCTTTGTTTGGGACTTGGAGATGATGTAGTAAAAACAATAAAATGTTTCTGCAGGACAGTTTCAGGTTTTGGTCTGAAATTCAATGAATAAAAGATTAATTTGCAGAACCGCAGCTATTGGTAAAGGTCTGTAGAGCATCGCAGATGATGGCTGTGAACCCTTTGCAGCTTTAAAAATGGAGAGAAAGTAGTTGTTTTATTAAGGCTACAGAAAATGTTATAAAATATTCATGATGATCATCTCTTCTTATTTGAAATAATAAATCCAAGGTTAATTTTGTATTTGCAGAAAACCAGTGGCTGACTATTGGCCCTCTATTTCTTTGCTGGTGTAATGTAGAGATAATACTTAATATTTTACCTTCTTTGCAAGGGTGTTATTAGGCTCACAAATATGTCATGGTGCCCAGAGAAGGAAAAGTAAGCTTCCCCCTCTTTCTCCTGCTGCTTAGTGAGACAGAGGCTTCTGCAGTCATTTCAGACATCTTGGCTCCTTAAGAGCCCAGGGAAAGAAAACATTGCTGGACAAGAGGGCTCATATAAATCATAGAAGATCATCTGTTAGCAAATTTAATACTCAGTGTAACTCCTAGGTTTAAAAAAGGCAATAAAAAAATGCCACCAGTTTTGTTTGTTTATTTTAAAGGCTAAGTTCCTAGAAATTATTTTTGTTACCCGTGCCATCCATTGTGTTGCTGGTTATGACATTTCTGACCTGTGTTGAAAATTAGAGTTTGACATTGTGGTGACTGCACTAAACAAGGAAAAATGCCCCAGGGTTTTATAAACAGGATTTAAAACAACCTTCCTGTGGTTGCATTTTGTTATTCTGCTGTATGTGTTTTCGTTATTTTTTTTTTTTCCCAAAGAATTGAATGCTGGTTTTTAATATCACCATGTAGCAACAACATGAAGCCTCTTTAGTCACTGCTGCTGCACAAAGTATTGTAAAGTCTGACATTCCTTTGAAGAACTGTTCGTAGCCAGTGCTGCTATTTTTATTTTTGAGTTGTTCTCTGCTAGAATATTTTTTTTATTTTGTCCTCACATGCCCTGAATTTTTGAAACACTTTCAGATCAGCTTATAACAAATCAATTGACCTCCTTCCTCCTCCTGTTTTTCCCCCACTCTTACTAACTTTTACTCGACTGTGCCTGCGAAAATCTAGTTGAAGGATAGTTTTTTTTTCCTTGAGCTCAGAACAGTCTTTAGAGAAATATCTGCTGGAAGCACTAACCTACAAAATCTATTAGGCTCTCCCCACTGGTGTGAAACTCATTAATGTAATGCTGCTGGATTGGAGGACTCTGCTCTGCTTCGGAGGTAAAATACGAAGTTCAGTCTTGCTTTTATAAGCATAAGTGCAAAGAAGTGGCTGATAATGAGATGATGTTTGCCAACCTACGGAAAGTAGTTTATGAAGTTCTCTCCTGTTTTTACCTTGTGGATTTGCAGAGATTCCTTGAGGGCAGAGGCCATTTGATCAGGTTTAACATCCAGGCGCCAGCAGTCGGGTGCTCTGGCCTGGCTTTTGACCTCCGGGAGCATGACAGGAGAAACCAGGTGGAGACCCCTCATAAGAGAGCTCTGAGAAGAGAGATGCTGGAAGTTATCAGTGAAATTAATTTAGTTATCCCATTTCTGTGCTGTTTGAACATAAGCTGCGTAACAAGGGCAGTCAGGCGCTACACGTATGGAGTTGAGTCGAGCACTCGCAGTGCTGCTCCGCTGTGCTGCTCGCGGTCCTTGCAGTACTAGGGGAGGGCTGGGTGGGAGCTACCCAGTGGTCCTCTGCTGATGGGGACCAGGCAGTGCCAGTTGCAGCTGGGCAGCGTGTTAGAGCTGGCTTTCTCTGTTTTAGCAGGGGCTGCAGAGAAGCCTAGATAGCTTGAGAAAAAGAGTAGTCCCAAGGCGTTTTTGAATCACTTCAGCTTTCTTTATTTTCTTGTACAAAAATCCGATACTGAAGCAGAGTTTGTGGTGGAGTCCTAGGGGTCCTGTGATTGATGGAGAGGTACAGCACTGGGAATTAATGACTTTGCTCTGCTGGCAGAGTCAAAGTCTCTAGAGCGACTGGGTTTAGCTAGAGAGTTGGGCGGAGAGGAACTTGATGAATTCAGCAGAGGTAAGTGTAGGGTCCTGCACCCATGGAATAAACCCATGTACCAGTACAGGCTGAGTCTGACGTGCTGGAAAGCAGCTCTGCAGAGAGGGACCTGGGTGTCCTGGTTGGACAACAAGTTGACCATGAGCCAGCAGTGTGCCCTGGTTGCCAAGCAGGCCAATGGCATCCTGGGGTGCATCAAGAGAAGCGTGGCCAGCAGGTCAAGGGAGGTGATTCTGCCCCTTTACTCTGCTCTAGTGAGTCCCCACCTG